>Ga0181523_10002879_pt1 | contig 16165 bp, 12 predicted proteins | sample PEATcosm2014_Bin_43_FD_119752 | JGI IMG/M metagenome (GOLD analysis project Ga0181523, IMG submission 119752) | Peatland microbial communities from MTU Mesocosm Facility, Houghton, MI, USA - PEATcosm2014_Bin05_30_metaG | ecosystem: Environmental > Terrestrial > Soil > Wetlands > Peat | place...
CCATTGTATAAGAGATCCCTTGCGATATGGGAGAAAGTTCTTGGACCTGAACATCCAGATGTGGCAACGAGCCTGAACAATATTGCATTGCTGTATTATACAACCGGACGGTATGGTGAGGCTGCACCACTTCTTCAGCGGTCTCTTGCAATATTAGAAAAGGCTCTTGGTCCAGAGCATCCTGATGTAGCAATGAGCCTGAACAATATTGCATTGCTGAATGATACAACCGGCCGGTATGCTGAAGCCGAATCATTATATAAGCGATCCCTTGCAATAAGGGAAAAAGCTCTTGGTCCTGAGCATCCTGATGTGGCAATCAGCCTGAATAATCTGGCATTTCTTGATGCAGTCATCAATAAACATCCTGAAAGCCATAAGTTATTCCTGCATAGCTTTTCTATCAATGACAACAAAAGAGAGCAGGTTTTCCAAATGCTCTCTGAGAAGCAGAAGATCGATTACATGAAGCAAAATGAATCCAGTGTTCAAGCCTTTATCTCTCATTCATCCCAATACATGCAGACTACGCCTGATGCGGTAGCCGAAACGCTAAACTCTTGGCTAAGATGGAAAGGCTCAGTTGCAGAGTCCCAGAGCAGGTATATGGACGCTGCTCTCTATTCAGAAAACCCAGATGTCATGACTAAATACGAACAGCTCATAAGTGTCAGACGGGCACTGGCAAAACTCCAGCTTTCAAAACCGCATAAGTTAACACCTGCGCAATACAAAGGGCAGATCGAGAAGCTAGAAAAGCAGAAAGAAGCCCTCGAATCCGAACTCAGCAGACTGAGCAAAGACTTTGCACTGGACAGGATGTCCGGTAAGGCGGACATCAATAAACTTTCTGAAATTTTGCCAAAAGATTCAGTCTATATAGACATTGCAAACATAAAGATGTATAACTTCACAGAAAAGAAGTGGGGAAAGTCCCGCTATCTTGCCTTTGTACTTGTACCCGGCAAACAGTCGACGGTCAGACTGCTGGACATAGCTGATGCAGAAGAAACAGACGGACACATCAAGGCATATCTTCAGGAAATGAAGAGGGCCACATTATACGAAAGTCTACCAAGGAAAGAGGTACTAGAAAGAGAAGCCAAGATCTTGTATGGGCTGGTCATGAAGCCATTGGAGCCGTACATCAAGGGGAAGACACTGATTTTCATAAGCCCTGACGGCAATCTCAATCTCATACCCTTTGAAGTGCTCATGACAGCTGAAAGCAGATATATGATGGAAGAGTTTGCAATCAACTATATAGGCGCCGGCAGGGACATAGTAAGGTTCACCGATACAAACGTTGCCAAAGAACAGGCACTTATCATTGCGGATCCCGATTACGACATGGGGCTGAAAGAAGAAGAGATAGTAGCCGGAGAATTAAGGGCGGCAAAGAGAGTGAGGGGTGCGGTATCCAAAGACATCAGGAGAGTCAAGCTCACAACTAAGGATATCGGACAGGAAAGAGACAGTGTAGCAGACCTCGAAGGAGTCACGTTTCCAAGGCTGCAAGACACAAAGCATGAAGCTGATGCCATAGAAAAGATATTGGCTTTGGACAAGAAAGCGTCACCCCAAAACTATCAGGACAAAAAGGCCATAGAAGAGATACTCTTTGCAGCGAGATCGCCAAGAATGCTTCACCTTGCGACCCATGGGTACTTCCTGCAGAAAGAAGAGGAAGAGCCTAAATCGGGGATGCAGTTAATGGGCAGGGACAGTGACAGGATGCCTGAGACCAAAATGGAAAACCCCATGCTGAGATCAGGCATAGTGCTTGCGGGAGCTAACACATCGCTGGCAGAAGGCCGGGATGATGGCATAGTGAGCGCAGAGAAAATACTCGGACTTAAACTCAGGGGCACAGCTCTGGTAGTGCTTTCGGCCTGCGAGACAGGTGTTGGAGACGTACAGACAGGAGAAGGTGTATTTGGCTTAAAGAGGGCGTTTATACTGTCTGGAGCAAAAACAGTAGTGATGAGCTTATGGAGCGTGCCAAGCAAAGAGACAACTGAGCTGATGACAGAGTTCTACAAGCTGATGTCCGAAGGCAAGAAGAAGTCTGAGGCCCTACGTCAGGCTAAGATGAATATGATGTCAAAGAAGCCCAATCCCTATTATTGGGGGGCTTTTGTGATGACCGGCAACCCGGATTGAGGGGGGGGCGATGAAGGCTTTCAGTTTTGTTCTAGCTTCTGTCGTTTGCATGCTGCTGATCGGGGAGTCGATGGCCCAGAATTTTGTCGGCATAATACTTCAAGGTAATGATAAGGGATGCACAATTACTCACAAAGGAGAAAGCCGGCCATGTTCCACTCGCCATCTTTTTCTTGGAGATATAATTGAACAAAAAACGTCTTTAACAGACCTCAAGATCAAATGGGCCCCAAATGTAAGCGGAAAAGAGATAGACAAGACCCACCTTGAGGTTATACTGACAAAGCAGCAGGCATTAAAGTCAGCTGAATACATAAATAAGGTCGGCGAGTTTGTGAAGAATTTTATAAAGCCGGCTGAACACCTGAGTATTTCTGCATCTGCGCGGTCGTTCACTCCACAGGCTATTTGCGAAACAGTGATGCGCGAGAGGATTGAAAATCTTCCATCGCGTGGCACCCTCATGATGGACATTCCTATTGTATTGTCGTGGCAGAATTCAAATATCGACACGCTCATTATTACAGATGCCAGGGCTGAAAAGGTATTTGAGAAAAATGTTCGTAATCAGGGAGAGCTCTCATTTTCAGCTGCAGAGGCAAGGCTTAACAGGGGAGAGACATATTTCTGGCGATTCGACGACTGGGATTCAACGGAACGGCATGAATTAAGCGTGCTTTCCAAGCAACTAGAATATGAGATATTGGACGGTCTTGCCAAGATCGATACAGAAGAAGGCGTTGCCTACGAAAAGATGATCAGGAAAGCAGCATTTCTGCAGATGATCAGCGATACTTATCCGGACATGATTGACCTTTATTGGCTGAGCCTTCAGCTCTTACCCGAGATATCGGTTAATGATCATGAGGCAAAAACTGTTTGTGGGCTGAAGCTAAGGTATATCAGACACTTCAGTGAATAGGACAAATAGACCTCTGTGTTTGCGATTCATCGCTGCTTTTTCGCCCGGATGACATAATTCCCTGATATGCTCATCTGCTATCACCATTATAGGATGTTGTAATTCACAGGTTCAAAAGATACGCTCCGAGTCTCCAAGTTTAACCACCTAACACTTTGGGAATCTGCGATAGAGCCCATTTTTTTCCTATTACACGCTGAAGGCTCATGCCCATGACAGGGAAGATTGAATTAATGAAGATGCCAAAGTTCATATAGAAGTAATATGTTAACGGCACGAGCAGAGTCACCATTATGACCGAAAGCACAATCTCAATAACTACAGAGGTGGTGTAGAGAAACAGAAAAGCGGCACACAAGATAATGATGAACTCCAGCAGCAACCTAACCCAGACGGGCGACGGCAACACCTGTCCATGGCCTGCCACAGTGCTTATAGCATTGCCAATAATGTACATACCCGGCATAGCTCCAACGGGTGTCGGCAGAATGTCTCCCTTGTCCGGACTCGATACTCCTATAATTATAACTTTGCCCTTCAGCTCAGACTGCAAACTTTCGACCTCATCAGGCAAAATGCGTTCTGTAAAGAGATTGCCTTCGTTATGCATGACGCCGGGCGGTATCTGCGTAAATCGAATTCGGCTCGAAATGAGTTCATGATTTTCTATAAGGAGATTACGCCCGTCTTTTAACTTTATTTCGTAAGAATGCGGTTTCCTGGCAGAAGCATGAAGGTCAGATATTATGTTCTCTTCGATCTCTGTAAGCTGACCAATTTCACCACTGAGTATAACGGAGGCCAGAAGAGGGACCCCGAAAAGGATCCTCTGAGATCCATCACTTGAATTTATTGGTTCAAAGTGTTTCATATAGCGGACTACCCGGTCAGATGACGTAGTTGAAACGTAAGGCAAAGCTCGATAAAAATTGGGATTACGGGATATTATGTCATCATATATCAAAGGCCGAACCGTTCGTTCCACTGTTCGTATGGTTACAGGAAATATAATAGCCAGCGGCGACTGTCGGCGGGTCAGGTCTTCAAGAGTCTCCCGTAATAAGGCGTCTCCTTTTCCATCTTGAGACGAATAATCAAGCAGCAGGTCAAGAATAACCATTCTGGCGGCATTCTTATCCGCTAGTCGAATATATCGGGCGATAATCTCTCTCGGGATTATCAGCGGTTCGTTCCAAAGCCGGTATGCAGAATGGTCGATATCAATATATGCAATGTTGCTGGAGGCCCAGACAGCGGCCTTGTCACAGTGTGAATCGTCAGTCCGCTTGCCAATGCAGTCTTTTGACCGGCTGACGGCCTCGGAGGTCTCTTTTATTGCCATTTTGTCAAAGATTGAATTAAGAGTCCGTTCTCCATAGGCAGTATGTTCAATATAATGAAAGGCTGCGCATATACATATGCCAACTGCGAGATTGGTCCAGAACTGTATCTTTTTTTTCTTGTTCCACCGCCTGTAGTCGAACAGCCGAACATAAACAGGCATTTTTCGGCGCGTTCTCTCAATCTTAGTCTTAATCATGCTTTTTGTTTTTGAAAAGCTGGCCATCGAACCATCCCACCATAGATTACAGATTATTGGACAGTATAACTCCGTAAAAACAATTAATGTAGTTCAACCGATGAGGGCAATCATCTTTGATCTATTAATCAACCATCGAAATGAAAGTATCAGGGTGAAAACATTCTATTGCTACAATGCCTTACTGTCTGTCTCTTTTAAGGTGGCAACTCGCTTAGAACAGTATTTTAGTCCGAATGAGTGCTTCACGCATTCATCGGATGAATTCCCAGTACCGACCTGTTTACATATCCATGCGACGGAGCCCAGAACGTCGATCAGGCCTTTTATCATCTCGAATTAGATTAAACATATCGGAAAGAAGAGAGCGAGCTTCCGCGAAGTATGAGTGCCCCAAAAAACTCGTGTCCACACCTGTCGCATCGATTGTCTCAATACCTGCAACCACTACTAACCCGTTACCAGAATCACCTGCTCGTGGATATCCATGTGCCTTTTTTGAGGCAACTAAAGCCAAGTCTCCAGACGATGCATACAAGGTAACTGGTCGACCTGTTGCAATGAGCGCTGGAGCGATGTCTCGTTTGAATACGTCAGCATCCATATCCGGGCTGCAAGAATTACCTCTTTAAGGCGATTCCGAAGCGCTGGCCTCTCAGTTAGAAGCGATGCTACAGCGCGCGTAAGCGCACGGTTTCCCATGCTGTGCGCTATTAAATAGATACTTTCAGCGTCAGAGTGCGTAAAGAAATCTTCGAGAAAGCCTTTCAGGTCGGCTTGCGCCCATTCAATGTTCTGTTCGTCAAACATGTAAGCGGGACTCGTTCGTTGCGATGGCCAGCGGTAGAAAACAGGCGCGCCTTCGAAAGCTAGGTCGTATGCCATCTGTGCCGTCCTTCTCGCAGCATCTTCGAACGTGACATTGAAACCATGTACGAACAGTAATGCGCTTCTTCTCGCAGACTTGCGGACGCGGGACGGGCTGTCCAGACCGCCTGTCGCGTAAAGCGAGAGCTTTGGATCAGGGGTAACACCCCTCCGCAGACACAACGTTCCAAACCAGTCATTCATTTGTAGTTCATGAAACGTTATTGTGTGGTAATATTATAGTAATTACTGTTCAGTGCAGGATACGGATGCTTCCACCGGGTCTTGATGGACGGGATGATCAAAAACACCGATGCTCGATTCATTAGCGGTAGCAGTAGCCATGTTAATTTATATTTAAAGGAGGCTGCCCGATGTTTTGTCATGGTTGCGGTCATCGACTGGAAGGATCAGTGACTTTTTGCCCTAATTGCGGTATAGCTTTAGGCTCAGCTGCTACTGGCTCGCCTTCATCGCCCCCCAAGCCCCCTGTAAAACCTGTTTTACTTAAATCCAACATTAGAGATAAGTTAAAACAGAAGCCGGTTGTAATTGCACTTGTGATAGGATTTTTGGTGTTAATTTGGATTTCTTCCCACAAGCACCCTTCGACACCAATAGATAGCCCTTCAAACATAAATCGTCAAACGAACTATGATCCGGGAGGGAATCCCCCCAGCCAAGGGTATGCTACAGGAGGGCATACTTCCAAACAAGAAGTTGTTAATGCCTATAACTCGTATATGCAGGAATTTAACGAAATAGGCGCGGCTTTTATTAACGGAGCGCAACTTAATCCAGAGGCAAGCTTTTTTAGTAAGCAAGCGCAACAGTATCAGTATCTTTTGAACAAGCTAAGTGGACTTCCAGACTTCCCAGAGGCTGCTGGTGAGATAGCTCAGTTTAAGCGAGCGCAGCATTCTTATTTAGCAGCAATGAGTCAATACTCACAATACCTAGCAACTAATCCTATGACGCCTTTTCCTCAACAGATTCAGACACTAGCACAGGCATCGGACGATGCAGGACGCCGGTTATTCACAAAACTTTATCAATAATTATTACAAATACATCTATCAAGGTTGGCTTCTATGAATGAACCCCCCCACCCGGGATAAACAGGCTGTCCGACAATTATCTGCAGCCATCCACTAAAAACTGGGCTTTGACGGTCGACTGAACAAAATCTTTTTTTGATCGACGTTTGCTGACAGCCCTTGTGTTATTTCCTTTCGACTTATCTCTTAATATGGTCCATATCCTCTTTATGTTTCTTGCCATGCACACAAGGTTTAACTCTGATCGTACCGATTTTATACCTCTGGTGAGAAATTCTGTCATGCCCTTATTCCCTTTGATATCACCAAAGACGGGCTCCACTGTTTGCTGTCGCACTTTGTATATTGCCTTAGCCTCTGCCGTGTCCATCTTTACAAGCATTGCATTGCGTTCGGTTTCGTAAGGAAATACCTTTATTCGCCTGACACCGGTTCTGCTTTTGGTACATTCCTTCTGAACTCGGCAATGAGCACATTGAGTCCCTTTATAGAACCTTGCTGTTTTCTTTTTTAGTTTGTCATAGGCTTTCCCAACAAAGATTACCCTGCCTTTGGCCGGGCAAAGATATTCATTTTTAGCTGCGTCATAGAAAAAATATTTCTTGTCGTATGGTGTCTCCTCTTCCTCTTCCTGACAGTACACATATCCGTCTATTGTTTTGTCTGATAGAATCTTTATATTTTCGCTTTCGCAATAACCAGCATCAAAGCTCCATTGGGTATGTGCAAAGAGAAATCCTATGTTGCTCTCAGTTTGAAGCACCTGCGGCTGTAATTGATCTGTATCAAAGGGATCCTGGCAGACCTCATTCGCCAAAACGAAACCATTCCTGTCCACCGTCAATTGAGGATTATAGGCTAGCGCTATCTTCTCCTTTTTGTTCATCATAAATCCGCTCTCGGGATCCGTTGTGCTTACTTTCTTCAGCTCACTCGCATCAACTTCTTGCTGAGCTATTTTTAGTCTATCTTCTATTTCGGACTTGTACCTTGCACCCTTTTCCTTCATCTGCTTCACGTAGTGCCCTGTTTAATTCGACTCAACAAAATTTAGCGGCATTACAAAGTTTTTACAGTAAGCAAAGGCAACAAGCTCAGTATCTGCTGAACAAGCTAAATGGGCTTCCAACGCTCAAGATGCTGCTGCTGGGATAGCCCGGGTTAAACAAGTTCAACATGCTTATTTATTTGAATACATGCAAATGGAACAATATTTGATGACAAATCCTACTGCGAATCCACAGACTGTTCTTGCGGATCTTCAGTCGAAAGGAAAGGAAGCTGACGATGCAACGACCCGTTAACAGCAAAGCTTGGCATGCAATAAGGCTAATAGCAACCGTTTAATATCCCGGCGCAAATCGTCCAGTGGAAGGCCCAGTAAAGGACAAGAGGAGACGTGATATGGTCGCGTCCCCTCTTTATTGCCCTAATAGGGCTTAATATATCTTCAAAAGCGTTAGCCGGATGCCTTCATGGATGCGATATTTCTGTATGCATGATTATTAGTGGAAAGAAACAACCGGAGAGACTCGCTCGCATTGTCGCTTTCTTGGTGTTATTGATGACCAGGCATACAAACCAATGGATTAAACAGACCGATTGTTACTGCACGAAGGCGTTACCAAGGTGGCTTCTTATTGCCGATGATTTTCAAAAGAATCCTTCATTCGCGGCAGAAAATTGACACTCTCAATTATGAGTAGCAATTTTCAGTGGCATATCCTTAATCCTTCCAAGTAATTCTCGCTGTCGCCAGTATCGCAAATTTGATAATTCCAAAATAATATAATAATTCCGCTAACTCTGAGACCTAGATGCCGTTCCCGTAATTCACTCAAACAGAACATGATATAATTATCAGTAAGAAAAGTGGTAATAGAAGGAGTGTTATCCGGATGATGAATACCACGAACGAGATAGACGACTAAGACCTGCGAATGCGCGCCTTTGACCTACGTATTGCCCAAGCGACGAATTATGTTGATGCAGAATGAAACATAATCGTCGCGGTGATAAAATTATCAATTGAACGGAGGCAGTATGCCAGTAGCTGATTACAAGATCTATTGTCAGATGCTAGATAGAGCGCGGGGGCAACACTTTGCTTACCCCGCCATCAACGTGACATCGCTCACGACTGCAAATGCAGTTCTTAAGGGCCTTGCTGATAGCAAAAGCGACGGCATCATCCAGGTCTCGACTGGCGGCGGAGCCTTTGCTTCGGGATCTTCTTTAAGGGACATGGCTCTTGGGGCAATTTCGATCGCCGAACATGTGCATCGAGCTGCGGAACAGTATCCGGTCTATGTCGCCCTCCATACAGACCACTGTCAGGCTGACAAGCTGGATAAGTTGGTTATTCCTCTTGTGGAGGAGACCGAAAGGCGGAGGGCAGCTGGCAGGCCTAACCTCTTCAACAGCCATATGTTCGATGGAAGCGCCCTGCCGCTTAAAGAGAACCTAGATATTGCAGTCAAGCTACTGGAACGGTTTCATAGAAATGAACTGATCCTCGAGATCGAAGCCGGAGTTGTTGGCGGAGAGGAGGACGGCGTGAAGGGTGAGGCAGGCGCAAAGCTCTATACGACATCTGAGGACACCCTTGAGGTTGCTAGGCAGTTAAATGCCATCAAGGGTGCACGGTATCTCCTTGCTGCGACTTTCGGTAATGTCCATGGCGTCTACAAGCCCGGCCACGTAAAGCTCAAGCCCTCAATCTTGAAGGACTGCCAGGATGCCGTTGGGAAGGAGTACGGTGAAAAGGCGCGTTTCTATCTTGTCTTCCATGGCGGCTCAGGCTCGGAACTGCAAGACATTCACGAGGCGATCGATTACGGCGTTGTCAAGATGAATGTGGACACCGACACCCAGTATGCCTTTACCCGTTCGATAGCAAACCATATTCTGAAGAACTACAATGGCGTTCTTAAAGTGGATGGAGAGATGGGGGACAAGAAGGCTTATGATCCTCGAACATACCTTGCCCTGGCCGAATCTGCCATGGCAGAGCGGGTCAAACAGGCGGTGAGCGATCTACGGGCTGTCGGAACCACTATGTTTAAGAAATAGGATACTCATATGGATAACAGATATCTCGATTTATCGATTCACATCTTCCCCGCAGTTAGAGATTGTGTATGTGGGTACTATCGCAAATACAGTCCCCTTGGATGTTAAGTACTTCTAATAGTCTGCACTCGAGAAACGTATGGATCGGGAAGAACCTTTTCGGGGTCGAACCTTACAATCTCTAACAACAAGCTCTGGTCATGACTTCCGGAAGTAATCTTTCACTCTGCCCAATATGCCGCGATAGAGGTTATAAAAAGTATGTTTAACCTTCGATATTAACGAGATGCAAATTTATAGGCTATAAGGGAACAGATCACAACATTAATTCTCAGATACTGAGCTCATTCCTAGAGTAAGACAAATATTACAAGGAAGAAGCTGCTCATGATACTTAGTTCATAACAAACAACGCCAAGATAAATTATTATTGCCAATGCCAAAGAAATTCTAGTTGTAACAAAATGATTAGAAATGCAGAAAATGAATACAGCTATAGAAGTGAATAGGAATTTTGCCAAGAAAAAAGTAATATCGCTGTGCCGCAAAAAAAATGCCAAAATCGGATTGCCTTCCGTGGCTTTTTGTGCATTCACCAGTGTGAGGGTCAAATAAGCATCAGATATGCTAAGAATCAAAAGAAATAGAAGCGTTATGAACAGCCGAAGACTATAATTGTCCACAAAAAGATGTATTTTCCTGTCCCCTTCTCTCCTTATAGTCGTTCTTCGGCCGCCAAAAATTGCTTGCTGGGCCAGCAATGGTGTAGACCTTTTTCGTCTGTCACTAATGATCCTTCCATCTTTCACAGAATAACCAACCTTCCTTCAACATTATAATTTGCAACCTTGACTTATGCCACTCCTCATATCAGTAATTAGATTCCCTTTTTTATTTATCGTCCGGAAGTGCGGATACTTGATTCCTTAAGCGCCATCAATCTCTTTTAGGGCGCCTCGCATAACTTATGTGTGATCAGCGACCTTGTAAACATTCGCCTTGCCAAACAGTACGTCACAGGAAAGGAAATATTTTGTTGTTCCAGCTTGCTTTGGTCAACTCACCCATAATGGATGTAGTGGTGTCTCCAATCATTTATTCCAAATTAAAATAAGCATCTTCGCATGTTAGATACTATCGCGATTATATGTAGTTATTGAAAATCCGATTTTGATAGTTATTTTAGGCATTCAACAGTCTTGTTAGATATCCGAAGTGGTGATCATCCGTTGGACAGCTCATTCTTACTGGGGCCAGCACACATCTCGATTACCGGAAGAAAGCTCGCATAATAAACCGTGTCGCTGCGGCGATGAGCTTGCTATATTTAAGAAGTGTAGTTAGGGTCAGGTAATGAGGCTACACTTTTTCTTGATTTGGCACCAATGTGGTATAGAACATGAAGAGTATTAAGGGTAAGATAGTCAGTGAAAAAAACATGATTGTAACGGCTGATATTGGCAAAGACAAACATTATGGATTCTGGCGTTGTCCAGATGGCACCGATTTGAAGCCATTTGCTTTCCGGAACGATGGCAGAGAGTTTCAAGAGTTCTGGGAGCGGATATCTCGTGCGAAGAACGTCAATAACATCGAGGAAATCGTCTTTGGATACGAGTCCACGGGATCCCACGCCGAACAGTTTGTGCAGTTCTTGCTTGCTAGAGGCGTCCACCTGGTACAGGTAAATCCTATGCACACTAAAAGAGTTAGGGGTGTGCAGGGGAATTCGCCGATCAAGACTGATGAGAAAGATCCGAAGGTTATAGCCGATTCTATAGCGCTTGGCCAACCCTTGACCGTAGTAGTCCCGGAAGGGCCCGCAGCATAACTTCGGAGACTCACGCAGGAGAGGGAGAGGAGCAATGGACGCTATGTGGCTCTTGTAACCCAGCTGTAAAGCTTGGTTGCGATCATCTCCCCGGAGTTTTTGGAGATAATGAAAAATGTGAAGACATAAGTGTATCTCAGGTGATGTGATAATATAAAAACATGGAGAGCGGGAAGATACTTATTGTAGAAGACGAAATTAAGATTTCCGATATAGTAAAATCCTATCTTGAACGCGATGGCTTCGACGTGACCGTCGCTGCAACAGGAGCAGCCGCCCTCAGGGAAATCAAGCAAAGATTTGATCTCGTCATTCTAGACCTCAAGCTTCCGGACATAGAAGGAGAAACGATCTGCAAATCTATAAGAGAGATTTCCGACATGCCCGTCATAATGCTTACTGCTAAAAGCGCCGAAGACGACAGGGTTACAGGTCTATGTATAGGAGCCGACGACTATGTAATTAAGCCTTTCAGTGTCAGGGAGCTTGTCGCCCGGGTGCAGGCTCATCTGAGGCGTTCGAAGAAAGATGCAAAGAAGGAGCTCTTTTTCAACAAAGGGGGGTTGGTTATCAACACCCTTGCTCAAGAAGTCAAAAAAAACGGTGTGGTCGTTCAACTTACGAACACGGAGTTCAGGATACTGCTCAGTCTCGCCGAGAGGCCGAATATAGTATTCAGTCGTCTCCAACTAATCAATATAGTGCAGGGGTTCGATTTCGAAGGGTTTGACAGGGTAGTTGACGCCCATGTCAAGAACCTGAGACACAAGATCGAGGACAACCCCCAGAACCCCTCATTTATCAAGACCGTCTATGGCATGGGCTACAAGTTCATCGGCGAGCCCGACAAATGAGAACGAAGCTCTTCATTGCCTTCATAATCATCATAGCAGCTGCCCTATTATCCACAATCGTTTTCGAAGGCTTGATCCTGAAAGACTTCGACAACTACGTGACCGGCGTTAAAGAAGACCAGGTTTACTGGATCATTGCCTCTGCAGAAGGGGCATTTATGGATGGCACGTGGGATACTCAAATGCTGTCAGAGTCCATTCATTGGGCCATGATGATGGGGCTCGATATAAAAATAGTCGACACCGACGGCAGGGAAATTATTCCTGCGCATCACGTAATGAAATCTCTTTCGCCCAGCATGATGAACCGTATGGCCGATCTTTTTCATGTCGACATGACTTCTGGTCGCAAGTACGATGCGTTCCCGATTTATGAAGCAGGAACTGATAAGAATATCGGCACAATCCTGGCCCGTTCTTTTCAGAAAAAAAAACTTGCTGAAAAGGAGGAGATATTCAAAGATAGGGTTACCCACTTCCTATCTATCTACCTGCTCATCGCAGGTGCTGGGACCGCCCTCATAGGCGTTCTGTTTACCCAATACCTGTCTAAGCCTGTCCGGCTTCTCATGACGGCCTCCGAAAAGATCGCCGATGGCGACTTTTCAGCGAGGGTAGCTACCGAATCATCCGATGAAGTCGGAGGCCTTGCAAGAACATTCAATAAGATGGCGCAATCCCTTCAGAAAGAAGAGACCATAAGAAAACATCTCATGTCCAACGTCGCACATGAACTCAGAACCCCATTGACCATAATGAAGACACATGTTGAAGCCATGTCCGATGGAATAGTAGATACCAGGAAGGGACTCGAAAATATAGAGGGCGAGATCGAGCGGCTTATCGCTCTTGTTAAGGGAATCGAGGATATCACGGCGGCAGAGGCGAGTTTCCTTGCAAAAGGAGAAGCCGTTCAAATCAACCTGAGAGAGTTCCTCCACGGACTGGTCGCAGATTTGATGCCTCCCTTTAAAAGCCACGGACTTTACCTCGAAATTGCAGACAAGGCAGACCTTGTCGTGACCGCAGATGTTGAAAAGCTTGAAAGGGTTTTGAGAAATATCATCTCTAATGCACTCAAGTTTACAGAAAATGGCGGCGTATCGGTAGACTATGGTGTTGAAGGAAACAGGTTCTTTATCGAGACAAAGGATACCGGCAGAGGGATACCGGAAGATGAATTGCCCTTTATCTTTAACCGCTTTTACCGATTGGAAGCGTCCGGGATTGAGGGCCTAGGCCTGGGTCTCGCCATCGTAAAGGAACTCGTCGATGTTATGGGCGGAGAGGTAACGGTTAAAAGCAGAGTCATGGAGGGAACGAGTTTCAGGGTATCATTGCCGTTGACTCAATGATGTAATAAACAAGGGGGTAAGTTAATTACCAAGCGATTACTCTCGATATCATCGTCCTTCTTATCAATTGATTGTCAACATATTTGGTGAGAAGTCGGCTGTGTTGGTTGTCAGGTGCAGGCCATATTCTCAGGAAAAGAGCGTCGGTCAAGATTTCGGGAAGGAAAGCTCCTATTGTGAACCGTGTCGCTGCTGCCGCAATGCCTCCGACAGGCGACGCGTGATTGTCAACTTTCTGGCTACGATAGCGGCTGGTAATCATCGTACCGTAAGAAATATGGAAATCAATGTTTCTGGGTGCTATCATCAAAAACAACACACGATAATACAGTACCAGTCAGGTCAGTATCACCAACCACGGTATTGCGTGGCACAGCAAAGACTGGTGCCAATTTCAAAGAAATGTCGGCAATGGTATGATCGCTGATAGCTCATAACGAGAAAGAGATTACAAAATTCTCGATAGTAGTGTTTTGTCTCTTGACATGTGCCCTCTAAATGGGTGCCTTTACAATTCCTGTAAACGCACCCATTAGTGACCACTACACTCTCAATGCACGTCATTCCAGCGCCACATGCGATCAGGCCAAACCAAACTCTGCCTGTTTTTCTGCGAAGGCGCCAGGCTACCGACGTCAACTTCGATATATTTTGGAAGCAAAATGTGACCGTTTGATGGAAAGGCAAGCTAATATAATAAATAATACAGTGGCTTAGATATAATTGGGAACTATAATGTTAATGTGGCCAAGGTAAATTGAAGCATAAAATGACCAATGGAAAAAAACGCATAACATGGCCAAGCGGCCATTTTCGGGTACAAGTCGCACACAAAAGTTGTTATTGGGCGTCTTATTTTGCTGTTTATGATCCTATTAGTTTGCCGGAAAGAGAATGTTTTCAAGATCTTTTTCCATCAGTATCGCCGTCAGAGGCAATGTATACTTGCTGACAGTAACAAAGTGTAATAGAAGTTTGCCCGTAGTCACATAGAGAGAAGGTGCCTTTTTTTCGACGGATTGTACCACCTGCTTATGACACGGCCATTTTATTCATATAAGCAATAAAATTCCAAGTGATAATCGCAAAATGTTGTCAAATTGCTGATCAAAAGTGTTTCGTTTTGGTATGATAAAAAAGAAATCAATCGCTTATGACATTCAGCGACAACGAAATACTTAGCAACAGTGAGAAATTGGACTAGCTTGTCCTTCATGCCTCAAAGCAGACCGTTTACACTTTGCGTTTATTTAAGAAAGAGAAATTAACGTTATGATTCTTGACAGAGTTTCCTACAGCAGGCTTGTGGATAATCTCAATGACGGGCTTTACATCGTGGATGGAGATAGGATAATTCAATATTGGAACAAAGCCGCCGAGAGAATATCGGGGCATACGGCCGCAGATCTTATCGGTAAACCCTGTTCTGATAATGTTCTCACACATGTGGATGGCGATGGCAATAGTCTATGCCATGGAATGTGTCCTCTGCTGATGACTATTACTGACGGAGAGGCTCGCGAAGGGGAAGTTTATCTGAACCATAAAGATGGCCACAGAGTCCCTGTGTCTTTTCGTACCAGCACGCTGACCAACGAGAGTGGCAATGTAATTGGTGGGGTCGAGCTATTCACTGACATAAGTAGCCTCAAATCTAACGAGTTGAGGATCAAAGAACTCGAAGCAATGGCCTTGCTCGATGGTCTCACCAAGCTTGCCAATCGAAACTATATCGAAAAGGAAATCCTTGTTCGCTTTGAGGAAAAAAAAAGATTGAGCATCCCCTTCGGCATTCTTTTCATGGACATAGATCGCTTTAAACGTATCAATGATACTTACGGCCATGATGTCGGTGACCTTGTCCTCAAATTAGTTGCCGACACTTTGCTCAAAAACATACGGCCGTTTGATGTTATTGGCCGATGGGGCGGGGAAGAATTTATTGGAATTATACGGAATATTAGCCGACGACAGCTTGAAGATCTTGGTAATAGGCTGCGTATGCTGGTTCATGCTGCATGCATTAAAGCGGAAAACGATAAACTGAATGTCAGTATTTCGATCGGGGCGACGCCCGTATATGACAACGATAGTATAGATACTCTTATGAAAAGAGCAGATGCACTGCTTTACGAAAGCAAAAGGGCCGGACGAAACCGCCTAACCATGGATAAACCTCTTGCCGCCGAGCAAAGGGGTTGAATTGATGCTTCCAACGTCTCCGAGCCGCAGTACACTGTAGGTAATCCAATTAAGTCGCCACAATTAATACCTGTTGGTTTCAGATGGGGTGAGGAAGCAACTTTGAAATAGCCAGTGTTTAAATAGCCGAGTAAAGGGAATATCTCCTTCTAGACAATTATGATGAACCTCAACATAACCTGTAAGCATTAATCATACAAACGGTTGCATAATGCTAACATTAACCCTAATTATTACCTCGGCTTCAAGCTTAACAAGGAAGGCAATCGACGACATAGCGGTGAAAATAGATTTCTATAGA
>Ga0181523_10002880_pt1 | contig 16162 bp, 7 predicted proteins | sample PEATcosm2014_Bin_43_FD_119752 | JGI IMG/M metagenome (GOLD analysis project Ga0181523, IMG submission 119752) | Peatland microbial communities from MTU Mesocosm Facility, Houghton, MI, USA - PEATcosm2014_Bin05_30_metaG | ecosystem: Environmental > Terrestrial > Soil > Wetlands > Peat | place...
GAAGATCCTCGCCGAGGAAACGGGACTTGATGTTGTTGGTGACGCCGATGATTTCGTAATTGACGCCGCCACCGAAGACAGTTTGGCCAATGGGATTTTCGTTGGGAAAAAGTTTATCGGCAAGGACTTGATTGACGATGGCGACGCGGGCAGATGCGGTGGACTCGTTCGAGAAATCGCGGCCATGGATGAGGTGAATGCCGAGCGTGTCCAGGTAGCCGGGCGAAGCCATGTAGAGTTCGGCGCTCGGAGCGGGATCGAGAGGCTTCTTGCCGAGGGCCTGGATACCGTCACTGCGATGGCCGCCGTTAAGCGGGAGCGCATCGGTGACAGCAGAGGAAGCGACACCGGGGAGGACGGAGACGCGACGCTGGAGTTCGGCGAGGAATTGAACGGTGCGTTCGGGCGTGTAGCTGTGCAGGCGGGGATCGACGGACATGGCGAGGACGCCACTCGAACGAAAACCAATATTGATGTTGGAGGCGGAACGAAGGCTGCGGAGGCAGAGCCCGGTGACACAAAGAAGAACGAGAGACATGGAAATCTGGGCAACGACGAGGAAATTGCGCAGAGTCCAGAAGCGGCCGGGACGAGCGAGGGCGTCTTCGCCTTTGAGGGCGGTGGAAGGAAAGCGCCAGGCGGCGGTCCAGGCGGGGAGCAAACCGAAGAGAAGGCCGGTGGCAAGGCTGAGAAGAAAAGTGAACGCGAGAACGCTGGAGTCGACACTGACATTGAGATCGAGAGAAACAGGAACCGGAAAACGGAAGGCGGAGAGGCTGTTGGTGGCCCAGAGGGAGATAAGTGTGCCGAGTGTGCCGCCGAGAAGAGAAAGGAGCGTGGATTCGGTCAGGACCTGGCGCAGAAGTTGGGAGCGCGTGGCACCGAGAGCGATGCGGACGGCCATTTCATGCTGACGTCCGGCAGCTTGGGCGAGAAAGAGATTGGCAACGTTGGCGCAGGCGATGAGAAGAACGAGGAAAACGATAATCATCAGGGTGCCCAGGAAAAGAAGGATGGCGTTTTTGTCGCGTGGAGGGAGAGAGCCAGCTTGTTCGAAGCGGAAGCCGAGACCTCTGTCGGTGCTGGGATGGGCTTGAGCGAAACGCTGCGCGAGGACTTGGAGTTCCGAGGAGGCTTCGGCGTGGGTGACGCCGGGCTTGAGGCGGGCGGCGACAACGATCCAGTGATCGTCGCGGGAGTCGAAATGACTTGTATTGGGAAGGAGTTGATCGATGTTGCCGATAGGAACCCAGAATTGCGTGTCGAGGAAAAGATCGATGCCCCGGAAAAGAGGAGGAGCAACGCCAACGACAGTGTACGGATGGCCGGAGAGCGTGAGTGATTTGCCAAGGATGTTGGGATCGGAATTAAAGCGGGATTTCCATACGCGATTGCCGAGGACGATGACCGGGGAACTTTGTTCGTCGGAACGGAAGCCACGACCGAGGGCAAGTTGGAGTTGGGCGACATCGAAGAAATTGGTGGTGGTGGCCTGGCCCCAGAGTCGCTGCGGGTCGCCGTTACCGGAGATGGAGGCCGGGAGAAGTTCATAGAAGCCGGTGACGCCAGAAAAAGATTGGGAATTGTCGCGGACATCGGTGAAAAGAGGCCAGGAGAAGGAATTGCAGCATTCGTTCTGGTCGGTGGTGTGAAGAGCCAGAAGGGTGGAAGGATCGCCGACGGCGGCGGAATGGAGGACAAAGCGGCTGACCATGGCGAAGATGGTGGAGTTAGCGCCTATGCCGAGGGCGAGAGTCAGGACGACGACGGCAGTGAAGGCTGGCTTGTTGCGGAGAAGCCGGGCGGCGTGGCGGAGATCGCGGAGTAGAGATTCGAGGAAGGGGAAGCCGCGGCGGTCGCGGACAGATTCGATGGTTTGTTGCAGACCCCCGAGTTTGAGGAGGGCTTCGCGGCGGGCTTCGGCGGGGGTCATGCCGGAGCGGAGATTGTCATCGATGTGAAGTTGGAGGTGGGAAGAAAGCTCATCGTGGAGGTCGCGGTCGAGTTGGTTCTTTTGGAAGAGATTCCGTAGGCGAAGGAGTGTGGAGCGGAGATTCATGGGTGGACCTCAGTTTTCGGTTTTGAGTTTCGGAGAAGAGAAACCCCAAGAAAAGAGGGATTTCGCACTTCGCCGACTCCGTTCGAAATGACGGGTGGTGGGTCGTTGCGAGAGAGTGTGGAGTTGAAGTGGGTCATGGGGCGGTTTGGGAGGGAGTGGCTGAAGCGGGGAAGTGAGGTTCGGGGAGGAGCCAACCGTCGGCTAGTTGCAGGATGCGGTTTCCATAGGAGGCGTTTTTTTCTGAGTGGGTGACCTGAATGATGGTGGTGCCAGCTTCATTGAGTTTTCTGAAGAGCTGCATGATTTCTTCGCCTTGCGTGGAGTGAAGATTGCCGGTGGGCTCATCGGCCAGAATGAGTTTGGGATTTTGGATGACCGCGCGGGCGACACCGACCAACTGCTGGTGGCCGCCGGAAAGTTGGTTGGGGAAAAGATCTTTTTTGGCAACGATGTTGAAACGATCGAGAGCGTCGCAGACAAGGCTGGCGCGTTCTTTCTGGGGGATATTTTTGTAGGAGAGAGGGATTTCGAGGTTTTCGTAGACGGTGAGATTGTCGATGAGATGGTAGGACTGGAAGACGAAGCCGATGTTGTATTTGTGGAGTTCGTTGCGTTGCTTGTTGTTGAGTTTGTGAACGGGCTGATCGAGGAAATAGTATTCGCCGGACCAGGAACTATCGAGCATGCCGAGGATGCTGAGGAGGGTGGACTTCCCTGCCCCGGAAGGACCCATGAATGTGACAAATTCGCCGGGCAGGATGTCGAGAGTGACGCGACGGAGTACGTAGAATTTGTTGGGACCGGCATTGAAGGATTTTTCAATGTTCTTGAGTTGGATGAGTGGTGACATGTGGCTCCTTGGGGAGAAGTATTCCGTTGTCAGTGTACAGTCTCGAAAAAGAAAAAGAGGAAAGAACGAGGGCCGATCTAATGATCGACCAGTACAGAAGAAAGGGAACCCAAGACGGTGGCATGAAGCCGCTGCTACACCGGAGATTGGGGATCGATAGAGTGGTGTGGGGCATGTGGTTACTCGTAGCGCAGGGCGATCATGGGGTCGATGCGGGAGGCACGACGGGCAGGAAGGTAGGCGGCGATGGCGGCTACTGTCGGCAGGGCTGTGAGGGCGATGGCGATGCAGTAAGGGGCGAAGGAGTGAACACCGAAGAGCATGGAGTCGATTAGTTTGCCTGCAGCGTAGGCTAACGGTAGGCCGACGGCGATGCCAATGGCGGTGAGGCGGGCCACTTCGGCGAGGATCATGACGGCCACACGTTTGGGGTCGGCACCAAGAGCCATGCGGACCCCGATTTCGCGGGTGCGTTGGGCAACGGTGTAGGCGAGGAGGGCGTAGATGCCCATAGCAGCGAGAAGCGCGGCGAGCGCGCCGAAGATGAGAGCGAGGAGGGCGAGGAGACGGCTGGAAGATAGACGTCGATCGATTTGGTCATCGAAGGAATGGACGTCGTAAATGGGAAGAGAGGTATCGAGTTGCGCGAGAGTGGCGCGCACGGAATCGGAGAGTGAGGTGGGATCGGTGGAAGTACGGAGATAGAACGTGAGAGAGCTGAGAGATTTGCGTTGGCGATACGGAACATAGACGAAGGGGCGAGGCGATTCCCGAATATCGGAGTGATGGCTGTCGCGAACAATGCCGACGATTTGTATATTGAGGGGGCCAGAACCGCCACCGAATTTCATAAGCTGGCCGAGTGCCTGGCCATTGGGGAAATATTTTTGCGCGAGAGTTTGGTTGACGATGGCGACTTTGGGGCTGGTCTCATTGTCGGCGAGAGTGAATTCCCTGCCCCGCAGAAGAGGGATACGGAGATTCGAAAAATGTCCGGGGCCGATGCAGTTGAATTGAACATCGGGAGTCTCGGTCATGCCGGGCAGAGTAACGTTGCTGCTGCGATCCTCGTCAGAGATGAGAGGGAGCTCTGCGGAACTTAGGGAGAGGACGCCTGGAAGAGCGGCTAGTTTTTGTTCAAGCTGAGAATAGAGAAGAAGGCTTCGCTGCGGATCGTAGCCATTGAGAGCGGGAGCGACGGAGAACTGAAGGACATGGTCGGGACGAAGTCCGAGGTCGACATTTTTAAGATTGTAAAGGTTGCGAACAAAACCAGCGGCAGAGATAACGAGAAGAAGAGTGAGAGCGACTTGAGAGACGACGAGGAGCTGGCGAAGACGGCTCTGGCCGGAGGCGGATGAGAGTGAGCCGGCTTGCTCTTTGAGAGTGGCAGCGAGCTGGACGCGCATGGCATTGAAGGCTGGGGCAACACCGAAAAAGATGCCGCAGAGGAAAGCAAGAGCGATGGCGAAGAGGAGGACGGGAAGATTGAGTGAGGAGGAGAGGCCGTCGGCAATTTCGTTGGCGGAAGCGTAATGAACGAGAGCACCGGTGAGCCAGCGGGCGAGAAGAAGTCCGAAAAGCGCGCCGGAGAACGAGAGCAGGCAAGATTCGATGAGCAGTTGACGGATGAGCCGCCAGCGGGAAGCGCCAAGAGAAAGACGAATGCTGATTTCTTTTTGACGGGCGGTGGCGCGAGCAGTGAGAAGTCCGGCGACGTTGGCGCAGGTGATGAAGAGCACGACGGCGACCATGCCCATGAGAGTGAGGAGATGCGAGCGGGATCCGAGCGCGAGCATGGGGCGACCGCGGGAGCCGTCGCGAAGGATGATGGGGCGCTCGACGAATTGCTGTTTGTCCTGAGCGCTCAGACCGGTGTTGAGGGGCAATTCGTATTGAAGGAGCGCGTGATAGGTGGGAAGAAGGGCGGCGGTAGCTTGTTCGCGAGAAAACTCGGGTTTGAGACGGCCGATAACTTTGACCCAGTAATCCTGATGATTCATAGGGCCGCGATGATGCTCGTCTTCGGCGGTCGGATTGACGATGGATTTCATGGTGATGGGGACATAGACATCGGGAATGAGACCGGGCTGGACACCGTCGAAACCGGACTGGAGCGCGCCAACCACGGTCATGGGCTGGTCGTTGACGAGGATGGTCTTGTTGAGGATGGAAGGATCACCGCCGAACTGTTTTTGCCAATAGCCATAGCCAAGAATGACGACGGGTGTGGCACCAGGAGCAAGAGCATCGGAAGAATCGAAGAGACGGCCGAGCGCGGAGTGGACCTGGAGGGTACTGAAATAATTTCCGGAGACGAGTTCGGCTGAGGCGCGATCGGTCTTACCGCGGAAGGAAACGCTGACGGGGAAATCGGCTTTGGCAGCGAGTCCGGAAAAGACAGGATTTTTGTCGCGAAGATCGAGATACATGGGATAGGAGAAAGATTCGGAGCCGTCGCCTTCATCGGAGCTGACATGCCCTTCTTTGGGGCCGGGAGAATAAAGGAGGACGAGTTGTTCGGGGTGCGGGACGGGAAGGCGCTGGAGAAGAACCTGGCGCATGACGGAGAAGATGGCTGTGTTGGCGCCGATGCCGAGAGCCAACGTGAGGACCGCGATGGCAGAGAAGGCGGGGGATTTTTTGAGTAGCCGAAAGGCGAAACGAGTGTCTTGGAGAAGGGATTCGACGAATGGAAGAGTTTGCTGATCGCGCATGCTTTCTTTGATTTGTTCCAGGCCGCCCAGTTTGAGAAGAGCTTGACGGCGGGCTTCTTCGGGGAAGAGGCCTGCGCGGAGGTTGTCGTCGATGTGAAGCTGGAGGTGAGCGGAGAGCTCGGTGTCCAGTTCCCTGTCGAGCTGGTTCTTTTGGAAAAGATTGCGAAGGCGGAGGAGTGTGGAGCGGAGATTCATGGGTGGACCTCGTTTGAGTTGCCAGGGGCGAGTTTAGGGAGAGAAGAAGTATAAGAGTGAAAGAGTGATTTCGGTTGGGAGGTTAGGTGTGGGCGATCTGAAGATCGGCTAATACACAAGAAAGAGGCCCCAAGACGGCGGCATGAAGCCGCCGTTACACGAGATATTGGGAATGGGCGGCTGGTGGTTGGCATAGGTTTACTCGGAGCGGAGGATGATGGCGGGGTCGGTGCGGATGGCGCGGACGGTGGCGGGGACGGCCGCGACCACGGCTGAAGCAGCCATGGCTAGAGCAGGTAGAAGGAGCATGGAGGCGTCGGTGGGGCGGACCTGGTAGAAAAGTTCGGTTAGAAAACGCGAGGACAGAAGGCCCGCGAGTACGCCGGCGGCAGCGCCTGTGGCGACTGTGGCGAAGATGGGGAGCGTGACAAGGCGGGCGATGCTGGGGGCTTGGGCTCCGACGGCGAGGCGGATGGCGATTTCGCGCCGACGCTGGAGGACGGAATAGTGGAGGACGCCGTAGAGGCCGACGGCGGCCAGCAGGAGAGCGACGAGGGAAAAGAAAGAGGCGAGAGTGGCGAGGAAACGCTCTCGGATGGCTTGGGATTGGTTGATTTCGAGTTGGGTGCGAATGCGGCTAACGCGAAATTCGGGATGGGCTTGCGGGACAGCTTGCCGAAGCGTGGAAGCGAGAGCGAGAGGATGAGCGGTGGTGGTACGGACGAGGAAGGTGGCGCCGTCAGCGCTCCACCAAGGTTTGGCCTCGGCTGAGAGGAACGGAAGGTAGGCGGTGGGAAGAGTGTTTTCACGGATATCGCGATAACGGGCATCGCGGACGACGCCGACAATCTGATAATGGGCACGTTCGCCATAGGGGAAGAGCTCGTCGAAAGACTTGCCGACAGGATTTTCGCCATTGAAGAAAGCTTTCGCAAAGGTTTGGTTGACGATGGCGGCGCCGGGCGTGGTGTCCGCTGGCAGAAAATCGCGACCGTGGAGGAGAGGAATTTTCATGGTTTCAAGCCAGCCGGGAGAAACGTGGAGAAAGTAGCCCAGAGTCGATGAGGGAGCGGAGCCGTTGACAGAGACGGAATTGTTGTTCGACCAGTGGTCCAGGAGGGCGCGGTTTGCGACGGAGACGCGCTCGACGCCGGGAACGGAGCGGAGTTGATCGGCAAGCTGCAACCAGGTGACAGGGGAAACAGGATCGTGAGAAACGATGTCGAGGACGAGAAGGCGATCGGTGGAGAAGCCGGTGGGCTGGTTTGATAGATGTTGAAAAGTAGCAACGAAGAGACCCCCGACGAAAAGGACGAGACAGCAAAAGGCGACTTGGGCGGCGATGAGTGCGTACATGAGTCGACGACGCGAGTGAGGATCTTTGGCTCCATCGGTACCGCCTTTGAGGGCACTGGCGGGTTGAACGGCGGAGGCGCGAAGAGCAGGGATCACTCCGAAGAGGCAGGTAATGGCGACGGTGAGAGAGACGCCGAACAGGAGAACGTGCCAGTCCGCGGGAAGAGCGAGGCGAACGGGATTGTCTGATGGATTGATCATGCGAACGACGAAAGGTGCGGACCACCAGGCGAAGATGGCGCCGGTGGCGGAAGAAAGAAGAGCGAGGATGGCACTTTCGACGAGAACAAGTTGAAGGAGATGGCGACGACCGGCACCGATGGAAATGCGTAGAGCCATTTCACGGGCTCGGGAGGAGGTTTGGGCAACCATGAGGTTGGCGACGTTGGCGCAAGCGATAAGGAGAACAAGCAAAACGAGAACGCCGAGAGCGAGCAGAGAGCTGCGGTTGTCCTGCTGGAAGCCGGAGGTGCCGGATGAAGCGGAGTTGAAGTGCAGGGTGAATTTAAGTTGCTGGGCAATCTCTTCGGGTGATTCGTTGACCCAAGACTTGGAGCGTTCGGTTTCGAAGGCGCGGGTGATGGAATCGAGCTTGGAGCGAAGAGGTTCGATGGCGACCCCGGGAGGAACGATGGCAAGAGTGCGATGCCAGGTGGAATCTTTGCGGACGGCGGACGGATGCATCATGGTGGGAATGAAGATGTCGGTCATGGTGCCGGGTTCGGTGCCGGTGAAAGGAGATTGGGAGACGCCGACGATTTGGAAGAGGTCGTTGCCGATGCGGAAGGATTTGCCGAGGACCTTGGGATCTTGAGCGAAACGACCGGTCCAGTAATCGTGGGAAATTACGGCGACGGGATGAGCGCCGGGAATGGTGTCGTCATCGGGAGTGAGAAGGCGGCCGAGGGAGGGTTGGAGGCCGAAGGCGGCGAACATGCTCCCGGAAACGTATTGGAGATTGGCTTTCTCCATATCCTGATCGGATTTGTAGGTGAGGTCGACGCGCTGGGTGTAAGAGATGGCGATGAGAGTGGCCTGGCCTCGGGCGGCATCGCGCATGAGTTGGAAATCGGGATAAGCCCAGCCGTCGAAGTCGGCGGGCTTGCCGTCGAAATCGGTGCCGAGACGGCCGAGGGAGTAGAGGCGCTCGGGGTGAGAGATGGGGAGCGGACGAAGGAGTAGGGCGTCGATGAGGCGGAAGGCGGAAGTGCAGGCACCGATGGCGAGAGCGAGCGAGAGGATGGCTGCGAGTGTGGCGATTTTATTTTTGACGAGCTGGCGATGGCCGAAAATGGCGTCGCGGCGGAGAGTGTCGAGCCAGGGGAGGATTTGTTGATCGCGAACGCGGAGTTTGGTTTGTTCGAGGCCGCCGAGGGACAGGAGGGCTTGGCGGCGTGCTTCCGTGGGGGACATGCCGGAGTGGAGGTTGTCGTCGATGTGAAATTGGAGGTAAGAGGAAAGTTCATCGTGCAGTTCTCTGTCGAGTTGGGAATTGTGGAAGAGGTTGCGGAAGCGAAGGAGTGTGGAACGGAGGGAGTTCATGAGGCTTGAGCCTTGGAGGAGAGGAAGCGAGCGAGGATGGCGGTGGTTTCGGTCCATTCGAGGGCTTCGCGAGTGAGCTGCTTGCGACCGGCGCGGGTGAGTTTGTAGTAGCGGGCTTTGCGATTGTTGTCGGAGGTGCCCCATTCGGAAGAGATGTAGCCTTCCTGTTCGAGCTTGAGGAGGGCAGGATAGAGAGTGCCGTAATTGACAGAGAGGAGGTCGCCGCTGGTCTGCTCGATGCGGCGGGCGATGCCATAGCCGTGGATGGGGCCCAGGGATTCGAGAGTTTTCAGGACCATGAGGGCGAGAGTGCCTTGCCAAACGTCTTTTTTAGGGGACATGCGGCTCCTATGGGAAAACAAGAGGAGGATACGGCAATTCGTATGGGAAAGCAATAGGGAAAGGCAAGTCACACGTGGAATTGGGAAGGTGAATGGGGACTGTTCTATCGAATCGGGTTGGGGATCGTTGGTAGCCGGGAGCCCTCCGCTGGGTGGCCTGTCGCGCTGTAAACCACGCGAAAGAGAAGGACGGGCCACTGCGGTCGGGATGAGCTGTTTTCTTTGTTTGGTGGCAAGACGCAACGAACGAGAACCCAAGAGCCGATCGGGAGATCGGCGTTCCCTGGGAAACCCAAAAGCAAAGGATGCTTGTGGCACGGTGGCCGAGCGAAGGATCGGCCAGGACACAACCCAAGAAAGAGAACCCAAGACGGCGGCGTGAATCCGCCGCTACACGTTGTGGTCTTGAAGGGTTAGTTGGGGGAGGCTAGGACATCGTCGTAGTAGTTGAGAAAGGCGTGGCGGGGGGCAGGGTTGAGGCCCTTGAGGGAAACTTTTTGCTGGAGCGTGTTATTGCCCAGGGTGCGGGCGCGACCGAGGGAAAGAATTTTGCCGCCATCGAGTTCGAGGTAGATGGGGACGAGCATGCGGAATTTGTCGTCGACGTTGGATTGTGTGAGTTTGAAGTTGAAGATCAGGTCGCCATTGGGGCCGGGATCGAAGGAGTAGTCGAGTTTGTAGGAGGGGAGCTGGGTGCCGTAAACGTACTCGTTGAAGAACCAGTCCATTCTGTGATTGCCTTCGAGATCCATGCCGGGGGCCATGTGTTTTTCGACCATAGCCTTGAAGTCTTCGGTGGTGGCGGGTTTGCCGCGGTAGGTGTTGACGAAATCTTGCATCATGGATTTGAACTGCTGATCGCCGGATTGGTTGTCGTGCATCATCATGCGAAGCATGTGTAGGACGTAAGCACCTTTGGAATAGATAAGGCGGCGAGTGATGCCGGAGCCGGTGCGGGAATTGTTGGCGCGGTAGCCCATGGTGAGAGGGCCAACGTCAATCGCGCGGAAACCTTGCGCATCTTTTTCGAGGAGGATATCGCGCTCATCGTTCCAGAAGGTGATGAACTTTTTGGGATCCTTTTCGATGAGGGAGATATAGAGAGACGCGGACATGTCCGCAAAACCTTCACTCATCCACTGATCGCGGCCTGAACTGAAGCCGACGGTGTGGCCCCACCACTGATGGGCAACTTCGTGGGGAGTGACAACCTTCCAGTAACCATGATCGCCCCAATCTATGCCGAGTTCATGACGAACGGTGTTGTCAAAGTAATAGCAAATGGGAATCCAGACGAGGCCGGGCCAGGATTGTCCGAAATTGCATGCGGTTTGCTGGGTGATGTGAATTTGCGTGAATTGAGAAGGGCCGAAGTAATCGGTGTAGAGCTCGACGGCAAGTTCGCTTTCCGCGAGGGCTTTTTTATTGAGCTGAGTGGTGTTCATGGACCCGAGAGCGACGCCTTCGACGTGGGAACGATTAAGTCCACCAGCAATGTCCTCGTCGCCGACCGCATGTTTCAGGGATTCGACCCAGGCCGGAGGATTCTCGTTGGCAAACGATTGGATGAAAACCGGGGGCTTGGTGAGTTTGGCTTCTTCGACTTTGAATTTGCCGAAACTAAAGCCCGCGACGGTTTGCGGCGATTCACTTTTCCAAACAGTGACATTCTGATTGCCGTCGTTGGTATCGCTGACGAGTGCGCCCGTGGCGGCCATCTTCATGCCTTTGGGAATGCGGAACGTCATGTCATAGGAAGCATATTCACCGAAACCGGCGGAGACATTGTTGGGATACCAGTCTTGGCGGGCGATGGGGAAATAATTGTCGCCACCTTCGTTCGAGACAGCATCCTTGCCAGAGTAGGTGGTGGTGAAGGTGAACTTATCGCCAGCGGCAAGAGGTTTGGGAAGAATGACGGCGAAATCGGCGTCGTCATTTTTGTTTTCCTGGATGAAGGAGAGGCCCTGTCCGTCGGGGCCGGTAACGGATTCCACGCGAAGGGTGGGAAAGAGAGATAGCGGGACGACGCGAAGACCGCTGCGGATAGAAACGAAGCTGGTCGTGGCTTTGCCGATGAGGTTGCCACTTTTCTCGAAGGAAGTTTCGAGCGTGTGGTGCTCCATGAGGATGTTTCTGCCGACAGTGCCCGGCGCGTGAGGCTGAGTGAAATTGAAATTAGCCCAATAACCCCACTTATTTTCGTCGAAGGTGAGGAAGCTGACCTGGTCCACATTTTGATTGGGATCGAGCTGGAAAATTTCCTTGTCGTTGTAATTTTTGCCATGAATGAAGGCGACAAATAGGGGGCGGGGATTGGGGCTGAGGACTTCGGCGAGAATATCGATTTCGAGGTTGTGCCTGATTTTGTGGCGAGTAACGTTCTGGGCGTCTTTGAGAATGTTGGCGTCGCAGCCGCCGGTGGCGGGAGTGCCAGCTTTCTTGAGTTCGTCGTAGGTGGAATCGGTGAAACGGAAGAGGGCGCGTTCGAAATGTTCGTTGAATTCGGGTTCCTTGGTGAGGTACTGGAGGCTTCTGCGCTCGGATTCGCTGGGCGGATTGAGAAGGAAAGTGCCGTCGCCGACAAAGACAGCGCCGGTGACCATGCCGTTGACGGGAGTGACGAAACAGACCGTGCCGGAACGGAAGCGGAAGGTGCCGGCATCGCGTTTGAGGTCGTAATTGGAGAGGGAGAAAGATTCAGTGCCTAAGCCAAGAGTGCGTAGAGCGGAATAGATGGCATCGGAGGCGGATTGAGCGAAGCAGTGTGGCGCGGCCAGGAAAACGAGGATGAGAAGGCCGAATGAAGACACGGACAGGTGAGCAGGATCAGGGCGGCGTTCCATTAGAGGCTCCCGAATTGTAAGAAGAGAATGAAGTACTTATGCGGATACGTTAGCACAAAAATGAGTGCACAAGAGCAAGATTGTTTATGAGTAACGATGAGTGGGGGAAATGAAGGAACGCAGGTCGTGGTTCCGTCGAATCGGAATGGGGATGGTTGGTAGCCAGAGTCCCTCCGCTACGTGGCCCGTCGCACTGGGAACTGTGCGAAAGAAAAGGACGGGCTACTTCGGTCGGGATGACATGTTTTCTTTTTTTAGTGGCAAGACGCGACGATCGAAGAGAGATTCATCGCACAAAAACCGTGCGATGGAGAAGGGTACCTCACTCGGCAGACTCCGTTCGGAATAACGGGTAGGACGGCAGCGTAAAGCCGCCGCTACATGAGGAATTAGGATTGGGGCTCGGTGCGATACCCGCCGCGGGTGGAAGCGATGCGGCGGGAAGCGGTGCGCAGGATCCACGGGGCGAAGCGGGAAATGGCTACGAGAGCTTTGCCGTGTCCTGTGATGATGGCTTCGCGCTGGCCACGAGCGATGGCGCGGAGGATTTCGCGGACGGCTTTGTCAGTGGGCATGACGAGCCATGCGGGGATGGGTTCCTTCGCGGAAGCGTGCAGAGTACCTTTGTTGTCGATGCGACGGATGTTGGATGCGACGAAGCCGGGGCTGATGAGAGTGAGATTCACGCCGCAGAGAGCCAGTTCGGGAGTGATGGCATTGGCCAGAGCGCGGACAGCGAATTTGCTCATGGCATAGGGAGAGGCACCGGGCGTGGCGCTCCATCCGGCGACACTGCCGAGGAGGACGACGTTGCCGCGAGACTGCTCGATGGCTGGAAGAGCGGCGTAGACGGTGCGAAGAAGGCCGAAGACGTTGGTCTCAAATTGGCGGCGGTAATCGTCGAGTGAGAGTTTCTTGAAGGGGCCAACGATACCGAACCCAGAGTTGGCGATGACGATATCGAGTTTGTTGTGGAGGCGAAGAGTTTCGTTGACGGCGTGGGGGAGATCGGCGTCACGGGTGACATCGGCGGGGATGACGAGGGGAGAGGGTTTGCCAGAGGCGGAGATTTTTTGGGCGAGCGCGTCGAGTAGTTCCCTTCTGCGGGCGGTGAGGGTGAGGTGGGCGTCGAGCTGAGAGAGTTGCCAGGCGAGTTCTTCGCCGATGCCGGAAGAGGCGCCGGTGATGAGGATGGATTTGTTCTGGAAGAAGGCGGACAGGTTCGGCATGGGGAGATGATAATCGAAAATGGAAAGGGGCAAATGGAAAAGCGGAAGAGGTGGTGGTTCCATCGAATCGAGCTGGAGATTGTTGGTAGCCACGGTCCCTCCGCTGCGTGGCCCGTCGCGCTGAGGAACCGCGCGAAAGAATTAGGACGGGTCAGTTCGGCCGGGATGACATGCAGTTTTGATTGGAGGCAAGACGCAGGGGATGGCCGATCTAAAGATCAGTCACTACACGAGAAAGAGAACCCAAGACGGCAGCGTAAAGTCGCCGCTACACGTGACATTTCGGTTGGGAGACAGGACGCGCGGTGCGTGTGCGACTTGTTAGGCCCAGGAATAGCCTTGTTTGGTTAGGGGCAGAGAGCGGATGCGCTGGCCGGTGGCGGCGAAAATGGCGTTGCAGACGGCGGGTAGGATCGGGGGGAGAGCGGGTTCGCCGAGGCCGGTTGGAGGATTATCGGTCTTGAGAAAATGGATGTCGATCAGGGGCGGGACCTGGTTGATGCGGACGGGTTCGTAGTCGTTGAAATTGTCTTGCGTGACGCGACCCTTGTCGATGGTGATTTCGTAGGACATGACGGAGCTGAGGGCTTCGAGGACGGCGCCCTGGCTGACGTTTTCAGCGGCGCCAGGATTGATGACCTGACTGCCGATGTCGCCGACGACCCAAACTTTTTCAACCTTTAATCGTTTCTGTGCGTTCAGGTTTATCTGAACAACTTCCGCGAAATGGCCGCGATGAGAAAACTGGAAGGCCACGCCCATGGCGGAACCTGGAGGAAGTTTTTGTGTGCCCCAGCCAGATCGTGCGGCGACTTCCTTCAGGACGCCGGTCATGCGGGCCGCATCGAGTTCGGCGCCTTCGGATTTTGTGGCGGGATTGTCGATGCGCGGCAGAGCGAGAAGGTCGAGACGGAATTGCAGGGGATCCTTCCCTGCCGCGTGAGCGAGTTCATCGATGAAGGACTGGAAGACCCAGGAGAAGGCGTTGCTGCGCGGGGCGCGAAGAGCGTAGGTGGGAACCCCGAGAGGCATGAGCGAGGCGCCAAAGAAAAAGTTAGGGACGAAGGTGCCAGGAAATTCGTTGGGAGGGATGTTGGCGGAGGGAGCGAACTTATCGCCGTCACCGAAACTGAGGAAATGATTCTGCCAGGCGATGAGATTGCAGGAAGAGTCGAGTCCGCCTTTAAGAAAGTGGTAACCCGCAGGGCGGTAGTGATCATGATGGAAATCGTCTTCACGGGTCCAGAGGAGCTTGATGGGGACGCCAACTTCTTTGGCAATGGCGGCGGATTCAATCATGTAATCGTTGGTGAGACGGCGGCCGAAACCTCCACCGGCGCGCATCATATGGACGGTGATGTCGGAAGACGGAATGTTGAGAACTTTGGCGACGAGTTGACGGCCGCTTTCAGGAGTTTGCGAAGGAGACCAGAATTCGAGCTTGCCATCATGGAATTGGGCAAGGCAGTTTTGCGGCTCCATGGGGGCGTGGGCGAGAAAGGGGTAGGCGTAGAAAGCCTCGACGGTTCTTGCGGCGGATTTGAGGGCGGCGTCGGTGTCGCCATCCTTGCGCAGAGTGATCGAGGGAGTTTGCGTCGAGAGCTCGTGAGCGCGCTTGAGAAAACCTTCGCTGCTTTGCTGGGCCGTGGGACCTTCATCCCAAGTGACTTTGAGTTTTTCGCGAGCGGATTTGGCTTGCCACCAGGTGTCGGCGACGATGGCGACGCCGGGCATGAGGCCGAGAATGTCCGTGGTGCCGGAAATGGAAATGACATGGCGGACGCCGGGGAGTTTTTTGAGTTCGTCGAGATTGGCGCTGACGAATTTACCGGCGAAGACGGGACACTTTTCGTAGACGGCCCAGAGCATGTTGGGGACGCGCTGGTCGATGCTGTAGAGATGCTTGCCGGTGACGATGGCGACGTTGTCCACGCCAGGAGTGGTGTGGCCGATGATTTTGTAATCCTTGGGATCTTTCAGTGTGACGGATTTCAGCTCGGGAGGAGCGAGAGTGGCGGCCTTTGCGGCGAGGGAGCCGTAGGTGGCGGCGCGATTCGTGGAGGGATGGAGAACGCGGCCAGAGGAAGTGCGGCATTCGGATTCGGGGACGGACCAGGTTTGCGCAGCGGCGGTGACGAAGAGTTGACGGCAGCAGGCGCCGACACGGCGGAGAGGATCCCAGTTAGTGGGAGTGGCCGTGCTGCCGCCAGCGACCTGGCGGCCGTATTTGGATTCGTCGAGATCGGCTTGCTGGATGCGAACATCTTTCCAATCGACGTCGAGCTCTTCGGCGATGAGCATGGGCATGGAGTTTTTGACGCCCTGGCCGACTTCGGGATTTTTGGCGGTGATGGTGATGATGTTGTCCGGGGAGATGTGAACGAAGGCGGAGGCGATGAAATTTTGAGTGGAGGGAGCTTGGGCGAAATCGAGGGGGTCGAAATAGAAGGAGAGGAGCAGGCCGCCGGTCGCGGCGGTGGAAATTTTGAGGAAGCTGCGGCGATCGAGAGTAGTGGCAAGCATCGGGACACCCTTATGACGCGAGAGGGGGCTGGGAAGTTACGGGGGGAATTGTAGCGCGTGAGGAGCGAGAATTGAACGCAGAGAAGCGGAGGGGTTGGGAAACAAGATGCAGCAAGACGCAGAGGGTGAGATCCTACGGCCTCGCAAAAGGCGCGAGGCCTCAGAATGACAGGTTATTTTAGTTGTTCGGAAGTCGAGGAATTGGGGCCTTCCTCAGTGCAAAGTGCGCATCGGGATAGTCGCGTTTCGGGGGGAAAGTAACTGATTGGGGGAGTACGGGAGTACGGTTGGTCTATAGACAGGGCGGAGGCAGAGGAGTAGGTTGCCGTTAAGGCCAGGTTTGCGATTGAGACGGAGAATCCGCTATGAAGTTCAGGCTCAGTGTGTGCTTCCCTGTTGTGGTGGTGTTGAGTGTGGCTGGAGGAGCGTGGGCGCAAAGTCCGGACGCCGCTGTCGGGGCTGCGCAGAATACTACGAACACGGTGCCTAAGCCGGCGCGGAAAC
>Ga0181523_10002884_pt1 | contig 16150 bp, 12 predicted proteins | sample PEATcosm2014_Bin_43_FD_119752 | JGI IMG/M metagenome (GOLD analysis project Ga0181523, IMG submission 119752) | Peatland microbial communities from MTU Mesocosm Facility, Houghton, MI, USA - PEATcosm2014_Bin05_30_metaG | ecosystem: Environmental > Terrestrial > Soil > Wetlands > Peat | place...
ATTTTTCGTTTGGAAACGGCTTCCAAGGAACGAATCTCTTGGCGAACGATTTATACGTTATTGTTTATTATCCTGGTGCCAATTAGCAGGACCGATCGGCCAAAATATCTTACCTAACAGACTATTATGTGGCGTGAACTGCCGGGTCAGGTCTCAACTATTCGCGAGACAATTGCGCTTTTTCCGCGCAGCAAAGCCAACACTGAGGAGCCCGGTGCCGAACAACAACATGCTGATCGGTTCCGGAGTTGGCGAAGGTGAAGGACCCAGCACTGTTACATCATCGATGTACCACTCGGCCGGATTGGTTGTGGCTCCGAAGGTCAGTATGTCAGACCCAGTGCCTATGAAGCTAAAGGTGTACTCCGCATAACCAGGGCCGGCCGTATCACTAAGATCGACAAGTGTGGTGGTACCGTTCAGTGTAAGCATCAGGAAGGCATCCCCATCGCCAAGGTACCCTCCGTCGTACGCATAAAAACTGCCCGTGTACGAACCACCCGAAACGTCCGCGATGGTCTGACTCAATGTGGCAAGCGGCTGGTAATCATAATTGCCAATGGAAAGCGCATAGTTCCCACTGTATGCGTTAGTAGTCACGAAATTGTAAGAAGGCTCCGAGTTAAAACCTGCGTTGGAAGTCCAATCCACTGGGACACCAGGGTTGGTGTAACCACCGACTGTGGTGGTTTTCGTACCCAGTTCAAACCCGCAGTTGAGCACGAGGTTTCCGGACACCGCGCATACGGGAGTGCCGTTTGCACTAAGCGTGGAAGGGAGTAGCACGAACAGCAGTCCCAGAAACGCGAGAGCGAGAATCTTCGATCGTACGGTCATAAAACCTCCCCCAAAGAATCAAGTTGCCGAAGGCCCGTCCTTACTCTGAGCGCCCCGCAATGTCCGAGTTTTCCTCGCGGTTGACGCTAAAAAAATAGTGCACCCTTCCTCGGAGCGTAGGCCAGTCCCGTTTCCTTGCCTACTAAGCTATCCCCTCTACGAATACAATTCTCATCGGGGTGCACTAATCGCTCTTCAGAAAAACGAGACCCCATTTGGCCAGACTGGTGGAGAGCGAACAAGTCCCTAGGTGGGCTAGCCGAGTGCCGTAGTTCTAGGGATGTAACCCATTTGGCTTACTCTTATTGGGCTAGGTGAGGCTGAGATTTGGGGCTCTCAATGAAAAACTCCGGAACAGCTCGAACTGCCGTTCGAGCATTCCGGAGTTTCTCTATCTGTGCTTCCTGGTTCGCTGCCCTTTGCCGTTAATCCCGCCCGGGCTGGCTATTTCACCGTGACGTTGTCAACGACCGTATTGTTCTTCGGGTTCGGATCATTGGCGCTAGTGACAGTGGCGGTGATCGTAAACTTCGAGCCTTCCACCGTAGTGCTGGAGGAGATCGGGATCGAAATCTTCGCCGCAGCTCCCTTTAAGGATAATATACTCGCCAGCGTTCCGATGTTGCAGGTGATTGTATTGGACGTGTAGTTGCCGTTCGAGACCACCGAGCAGCTCGAGCCACCCGAAGGTGGGACCGCGGAGCAGCCGGCCAGCTTACAGCTGACGTCAGCCATCTTACCGGTGATCGGACCTGAGATCACACCCGCGGGGGCGGGAATCGTGATGGTGAGGACAACGTTAGAGGCGGATGCCTGGCTCAAATCCAGCACCCAGGGGGAGAAGTTCAGCGTCGTGCCGTGGGTCGGATGATCTGAGGTTTCCGCGTAGACGGCCACATCGGCGGAGGCCGCTGGTGCGGTGATCAGGAAGCTCTGGTTCACCGGTGCAGCGGCGGAGTAGGTGGCATTGCCAAGCTGCGTCGCTTGGATCGTGCAAGTACCGGCATTCAACAGTGTCACGGTACTTACAGAGACTGAGCAGTACGTCGGGGTAAGGGAAGCGAAACTTACCGGAAGAGTGGAGCTGGCGGTCGCACTGACCAAGAACGGCGCGGCGCCGAGTACCTGGTTCGCGAGTGGCCCAAAGGTAATGCTCTGGCCAATTTGCACCACAGTATAGGTCACCGTCAACGTAGGATTGGTCACGTTGCCCGCGCAGTCCGTTGCAGTTACCGGGTAATTAAAGGTGCCGGCCGCGGATGTGTTGATTGGATTCGCCGCAGTCAGGGGCGACGTGCTCGCCAGGCAGACGCCGCCTGAGGGTGGCACGGAAATCCCACCGCAATTCATAATTCCTGACGCAACGCCGGGGGTTCCCGCGAGCGGGTCGACGCAGGTATAGACGGGGAAGACAATCTCACCCACCGTAAAGGTGCCTGCCGGAGAACCGGACGGCGAGAAAGAGGCAGAAATCATGGGTGCGGTAGAGTCGAGATTCACCTGGGTCGTGAAGTAGCTGGTGGTGTAGCACTGAGCGCCAGGTGCCGCAGCCACATTGCCGTTGGGCGTTGGACACACGCCGCCGGATTCAGGATTGAGCTGGATGTTTTTCTCCGTGATCCCAGCAGTGTCTTTGGCAGACCAATGAAGCGTGAACGTCCCGTCAGTCGCATTGAAGATGGACTGAAGGGTAGCGTTCACCGCGGTATCCCACGGTGTAGCGCTGCAGACAGTGGGGGTACCACTGCACGTCAGTACGGGGTTTCCGTTCGTTACAGACGCATCTCCGCCAGGGAGGGGGCCAGGGGCCACCGGAGGCGCCGGGGGATTAGGCGTACCCGGTAAGAAGCCATACTCGAGGAACGAGGGTTGGGCAGCCTGGAAGTAGTTATTGGCCGTGCTGGGCGTGGGAACTGGGAACCCGCCCGCAGGCGTAACAACGAAATCAAGGACGCATGCGCTGTTGTTCCAGACGTTGGGCCCGAATGGCGAGCAGTTTGGTCCCGTCACGTTGAGGGCCGTTGACGGCATCGCCACCTCCACGGCACTGACAATCCAGGCCTTGCCCTTTGGCTTCGATCCCTTCGTGGTCGTCTGATCACCGAAGATATCGATCAGAGTATCGGTGAGATAGCAGGGTGAAGGAGTGTTGCTGGCTTGCGTGGGGCAGACGCCGTTGGTAGTAGCAGCAGGCAAACTCGGAGTCCACTGCAGGCTAGGATCGGCAAGGGGCACCGAGAAGGCGATCAAAGAGGCCGTCATCCCTGCCGTCGGTGGCCACTTACCTGTGCCCCAATCAAAGGTATCTTCCAAAATAATGTAGTCTTCTGCGTCCGGGGTCGTAACCGTCGGGCAGTAGGCGTCGGAGGCCAGCGTCGGGCTCGTTCCGGTCTGGTAGCACGCGTTGGTGTAGAGCGAGCAGAGGGTGCTCCCGCCGTTCGCGGCCTTAACGGTGCAGGAAGAGGTAGCCCACGGCGTGCCAACCACATACTCTGGCCACGTGCTGGACTGGAACGTGCTGTTAGCCTGAAGGATCAGGGGCTGGGGTGCATTCGGGCTGGGAGTGATACTCGTATTGGGCACCGTGTAGAGAATGTCGGTCGAGAGGGTCGGACCCGTGCCATTATTACTGCCAAAGTTCGAAAAGATATTAACGTTGGTTCCGGTTCCCTCGGGAATCGTGAACGGCTGAGTAACTACAGAAGAGACTCCGGCCATGAAATTCCAGTCCACGATGTCGTGATCTTGATCCCCAGCGCCCGTCGCTGCTGTAAAGCCAACATAGGCGTCATCATTCGGGTCGGTATAGTTGTTGATGTATCCGAGGTTGAAAGGGACCGTGAGCACCGCCTGAGTGTCCACAGTGACCGTCAAACTGCCGCAGCCAGCCGCGCCGAGAGCAGAGCCTACTGGACAGGTTCCAGCGACAGGAGGCGGGTTATAGCTAATCTGTACAGTGTGAGTATTTCCATCCGCGAGATAAATGGGCACTGCCGGCGCTGGCAAGGTGCTGAGATCTACTACTCCAAAGGTGCACGTAACGCCGCCCGGCCCGGTGGTTGCCGTATGATTGGTAGTATTCGCATTCTGACCGCAGCTCTGGACGCTAATTTCGTCGGTGGTGCTATATGGGGCCGAAGAAGGGGACCTATAACCCGTAGTACAAATGTCGCCAAATGACGCATTGCAATAGGTATCGAATTGCACCGCAACGCTGTTGGTCAGTCCTGTAAAGCCTAATTCACCGCCGTTATTGTTACTGGGACCGAGGGCGAGAGCTCCGCTGCTAGTATCGTTGAAGAAGCCGCCGAACGTTCCGTTCTGAACTACAAACGCAATGCCGTCGGCAGGACTGATTCCCCCCGGGTTTGAAAACTGCAACTGAAAAGTCGTCGTAAAACCGCCCGCCAGTGACAAAGTCGTGGGTGGATTGGTCCCGCCAGGATTGGTGTACCAAGCGCTGCCGACTTGATAGGTAGTATTGGGCGTAAGCCGCAGCACGTTCAAAGGTGGTATGGCCGCATTCGGGACAACCGCGGCACTACCATTGATTTGTAAGCCGGTCGAATTCGTGAAGTCCGGCGAATATTGGAAAGATGTTTGCGCATGAGCCAGCTGCGCGCTGGCGCACAGGAATCCCAACACCACTAAGATGGTGGCGACTTCTCGCAGGAATATTTTACAAGAGTTCATTGAGTTCTCCTTCAGCAAGACCACGTAGCCTGGGATTCGAAATCGATCAACTGTGAATTTCCTTCGAGGGACGCAGAAAGGAAAAATGGTGCTCCTCTTCCATGAGCACAATGCAGCCGACATTCTGCCTCGCAAAACAATCTGTGTCAAGCAAATACCCAGTAAATATGCGAGCTTTTCGCATCTTTCCTAGACATTTTTCAGGAGCATAAAGTAGGAATACCGGTACCGTCCACAGGGCTCAAAAAAAAGATAACCGGTAGTCTGAGCAAGAAAGAGGGCATTGGGTTAAATGGAGAAAAGTTTTGCACAATTCGGAAACTCCCTTGCAAACATGCTCTTCAAACATCTGAGTTGGGAGCTTCGCTCTGCGACGCTCCCGCTTGACTCGAATCCGGTTGGTTTCACGATCCTCTCTGCTTGCCATCGCATCTCTGCGGGCGGAAACCTGAGCCTTTGATTGACACGCAAGTTTCCGCCACGATTGCCCATGGCTATCTTCAGTTCTCACGATTGGTGAATCTCCCCCGATCAGAGTGCAGGGTTAGAGTTGCTCGCCTGCGCCGCTCACAACCTCGTCTTTCAGGCCGCGCGCCTATCACTCCCTTGCCAGCACTATTAGCACGTCGATGTCTATCAATTACCGCGCCTCAAGTGTTGTCCTTGGTCCCGCCAACGCAGTCATATGGTCTCGTCCAATTCCATTTGTTTCGCCAACGATCGTCTGATCTCCTTCGAAGATCCGGGCGTCAACAACTTGCCACACAGTGGCGGCTTGCTTCTGGCTGAAGCGGCTCCGTGCTCTGTTGGCGCTCTCCTCTCCATCACAGATCATTCCGAAGGACTGAATTTGCTCGGCCTGAACAGGACTGCACAAAAAAGCAACATAGTACCATTAGTACTGCCATCTCCGTCTTGTCCCGTGAAACTCCCACAGTTTTCCTCAAGAAAATCAGAGAAAAAAGAGACAACCTGAACAATCTGTATTAGAATGCGCACGCATCTCGTCCCAGCGAAAATTTGGTTGTGAGGGAGAGTTTGAAGCAGGCGGTAGAAAATTCTCTCGACGGCTACTCTATTGCCTTCGATGAAAATGTTCTTCCGTCTTTCACGATTCGAGCATCTGCCTGACTAATGCTTAAGATGTAGTCTGTTCTCCCTAGTTGGTCGTGCCAAATATAGGCGCAAAGTGCGGGAATGGACTTTAACGAGGGATGAAATGTCTTTGAATTTTTGCAGGCTGGCTGAGACCACAATTGAAGTCGCGTCTGATCAGCACTCGCGACGTTTTGCGCAAACTCGTGCAACAAGAAAATCTCTCTGCGTTTTCAAAGTGGGCGGAGTGACCAAATCCCCAGTTAATTTGTTGCTCCCTCATTACGTTTTGCGACTCAATGTATCGCCCTTAACATGTTCAACCAGACATTCGGCCTTCGAACGCAGGTCACACAGTTGCGTTTCCCTTAAGGTGAATGGCTCTGCTCAAACAGTTGCCCTGCAAGAGTCAAAGCGAGTTCTCCCCACATTCACGATGGAGCTGTGAGTAGAGTCGGACACCGAAGTAGCAGTGCTCGCCAAAAGTGAAGATCAGGCGAGGGGCTGGGACTAAAAAGTTTCGGATCCGGAAGGATCTGATAAAAAGTTCAACGGCGGTGGGACTGGATTGGGCGGAGCTTTGTCCTCTTGAGAGTCACACAGATTGACGATAAATTGCGCACGGGTGTTTGGGAGACCGAACCAGGCGACCTCAATTGGTTCGCGGTCCACACCAGAACACGTTTTGAAAAGAAGGTCGTATCCGAACTCAACGAGAAGGGAATTGAGACCTTTCTTCCACTGATTTCTGAGAAGCATAAGTGGAGTGATCGGAATCAAGTGGTCCACCAGCCCCTTTTCTCTGGCTACGTTTTCGTACGGATTGCACCGATTCAGGACACAAGGATTGGCATATTACGCACCGTAGGGGTAACCAACTTTGTCGGTGTTCGAGGTCTCGGCACTCCGATTCCCGATGGTGAGATTCGAGCAATCCAGACTTTGCTCGAGCAGCGCGTTCCTTTCCTACTCTTTCCCTTTCTGAACATCGGGCAGCGCGTGCGTATTCGGGGAGGGTGCCTTGATCGAGTCGAAGGAATTCTCACTGCCATCAACGGCAACGAAAGCTTGGTTATTTCGGTGCAATTGATTCAAAGGTCGATCGCCATACAAATCAGTGGCTTTCAGGTTGAGCCGGTACAGTCGGTTGTAAGTTTGCTAGAGCCGGGTCGGACTATTCCGCGAAAAGAGGCGTACTCCAAAACGACAGGCAAAGAGATTCAATACTTGGGGCAGCGAAACGTACGTGTCAGTCACTCCTAGGGCGACAGCGGTAATCCACACACAATTCTGAGGATATAAGTCATGCAAAACCTTGGCAAGAATGCGCCAGTAGCGTCTGAGGGCTTTTTGCTCCTCGATTCTTCTCTGCGTCCAATTTTTGTAAATCGCGCAGCGACGGAGATTCTCAGTTTTCCCGAGAAGCCGGAGACCCATAAGAATCTCACTACCTTCCTCTCCGGCAAAATCCTGACGAGTCTTTTCTCGGTGCGTGATTCGCGCGGCCCCGCCCTGGTCGCCGAATTCCTCTCTGGAAAACGTCGCTACCAGTGCCGCGCCTATCGCGTGGATGGCCCTGGAAACGGAAAGACGCCGGGCTCGGTAGCGGTGTTACTGGAGCGTCTTTCAGCAGGTTCGTTCTCCCTCGGTCTAGTGTCGGAGAAGTTTCATCTGACGACCCGTGAACAGGAAGTCTTACGTCACCTTTTGGTGGGCCGTACCACCAAGGAGATTGCTACGGGAATGGAAATCAGCCCGCACACCGTGAAAGCGTTTCTGCGAATGATCATGGTCAAGATGGGAGTTTCGACCCGCTCCGCCATCGTGGGGAAGGCCTTTACGGCCTTAGATTGAGGGGGATCGAAATCCTACCCACTACCCTTAGTTCGGTAGTCGATTAACCCATTTGAACGATTGACCTTGACGCATAACTCACGCAAAATAAGAATGTTTTGTGTCCCCAAGCCGGCCCGCCTCATGTAGGAGAGAAAAGGATAGCTCCGCGAGTTCCCTGGACTGCGGAGGTATCTGGAGTAGTTTCCCCTGAATTCGGAGCGACGGACCAAGACCAGCAGGTACTTAGTGGTGTTGTCACGAACATAGGTACCGGCGGAATCGGAATGACCTGTGATCGGCCGCTAATTCTTGGGAGTGTCTTGCGATGTCAGATTTCAGTGAATGGCGCACCCGTGCGGATTCCCACACTTATGAAAGTGTGTTGGTCGGAAACGAGCTGCGCTAAAGGGCCATACAGAGCGGGACTCCTCTTTTTGCTCTAAGTTCTTAGAATCGGCTTTTGGAATTAACCCAAAGTCTTAATGGACTAATGCTTTTGGCGCAGTTTGCGTGGTGTTTGTAGATCCTTATTGGGAAACTCCCCTTCCTTAATCACGACATGAACTAAAGTCGAACAGAGTTGGACTTGGTTGAGCGTTGTGGTGTCTACTGTGAACTGTTTCTAATCTTCATAATAAGCGCAGGTTTGCCATGTTTGACGAAGCAGAAAAGCAAAGTTCTCGCAGCTTTGACCAGCTCTGGGCTATGGTCTCCAGGGGGCGATGGTGGATTCTACTTCCGCTCTTCCTCTGCTGGATCACCGTCTGGAGTGCAAGTTGGCTCTTGCCCACCACCTATGAGTCGCAAGCGGTGATCCTCATCGAGCAGCAGAAAGTTCCTGAGCAATATGTCCTATCGAATGTCAATGTCAATCCCGAAGAACGGCTGCAAAGCATGACGCAACAAATCCTGAGCCGGACGGGCCTTCAGTCGATCATCGACGATTTTCATTTGTATCCCCCGCCTCATGGCTTGAGCAAGCTCTTTCAATCCGAGGACCAGGTGGAGCAGATGAGTAAGGACATAAAGATCGACCTGGTGCAGGCTCCGGGGCAGGCTCCGGGACGAACTGGAGAACTCACAGCTTTTAAGATCAACTACACTGCGGAGTCTCCCGAGCTCGCCCAGCAGGTCAATAGGAAGCTCGCCGCTCAATTCATCGACAATAGCATGACATCTCAGGCACGACTTTCCCAAAGTACAACGAGTTTCCTTAACAAACAATTGGAGGATGCAGGTAAAAAACTGAAAGATCAGGAGAATCTGGTCAGCGCATTCAAAGCCCAGCACCTCGGAAATCTGCCCAGCCAGCTGCAGAGCAACGTTGAAATTCTCTCGGGCCTGCAAGCCCAGCTGCAAAATAATCAGCACCTTCTCGATGGAGCGAACCAGCAGAAGCTCTACCTTGACTCGCAGTTACAACAGTTGCAGCAGGCGCAGGGAGGTTTGGGCGGAGACGTCGGCCCCTCGCAGATCGAGTCGCTCGAGAAACAGCTGCTGGACCTGCGCAAGAGCCTTGCCGACGAACGTGCACAGCACACTGAGAATTATCCCGACATCGCAGCGCTCAAGGGCAAGGTTGCCGAGACGGAAAAGCTCATCAAGGAGCTCAAGCGTGGCGCCAGCTCGGAGCAGAAGCAAGATGCTGCAGTGGCTGGATCGGGAGCCGGGCAGGGAGACACGACCACACCGACCCTCTCGTCACCCCTGATGCAACTGCGCAGCCAGCTCAAGGCCACTGAACTTGCAATTGACGACTATCTACTACAGAAAAAAAATATTGAGTTAAGAATTTCTAAGTACGAGGCGCAGCTAAATCTGACGCCCAAGACAGAACAGGAACTGGAAGAGATATCCCGTGGATACGAAGAATCAAAGGCTAATTACAATTCGCTCCTGTTGAAACAAAACCAGTCTCAGCTGGCCACCGATCTGGAGCTTCGCCAGGGGGGAGAGCAGTTCACTCTTCTCGATCCATCCAGTCTGCCGGATAAGCCCAAATCACCTAACCATCTCCTTCTGAGCCTCGGGGGCTTAGCCTTGGGGTGCATCTTGGGAATTGGCTTACTTGCTCTTCGAGAGCTGACAAACGCACGCGTCCGGCACGAAGACGACATCGATGGAATCGTGCAGGCCCGTATCTTAGTCCGGATCCCCCATTTGCAAACCTCTCGAGAAGCTCGTATCCGAACGGCGTCGCGGTTACTTGAAGCGGTTGCCGTCATAACCATGGCTCTCTTGATAGTGGCTGGGAATCTCTACGCGTTCTACAAAGGCTAGGCAGAATGTACAGGAAATTCTACGCGTTGACACGAAAGCCATTCGAGATGAGCCCGGATCCCTTTTTTTACTTTCCCACCCAGAGGCACAACGAGGCCCTTGCCCTGTTGACGTATGGAGTGCAAGACAAAAAGGGGTTCGTGGTGGTTTCCGGGGAGGTGGGTACAGGCAAGACATTGCTCGTGCGCTGTCTCTTGGATGCTCTCAATCGTCATAAGATCGCTTTTGCATTTGTCTATAACCCGGTTTTATCCGTTCCCGAATTTCTGGCGCATCTCCTCAATGAGTTTGGAATCCCCTCGAAGTCGAACTCTAAAATTGAGCTTCTCTCGTCTCTAAACAACTATCTCCTCGCCCGCTGCCGCCGCGGGGAGACAACCGCTCTTGTGGTCGACGAAGCGCAATTGCTGAGTTGGGAGCTCTTAGAAGAGATTCGGTTGCTCACGAATTTGGAGACCTCACAGTTCAAACTCCTGCAGATCGTATTGGTAGGTCAGCCGGAGCTCGAGGAGAAGCTTGATTCACAGGAACTGCGGCAGCTCAAGCAACGAGTAGCCATGAGATGCCGCTTGAAACCACTCGACCTCGAGGAAGTGCGAGGGTACATTCAACGCAGGCTGGGGCTTGCCGGAGCGGATTCCCGTGCCGCGACGATCTTCCCCGAGGAAGCCATCCAAGCAGTTCACCAATACTCCCGCGGCATTCCACGCCTGATCAATACCATCTGTGAGAACGCATTGATTTCTGGTTATAGCAAGCAGGCAGAGCAGGTCACCCCGGCGATCGTCCAGGAGGTCGCGATCGATCTTCGTCTCGAAGCATCCCCGTCTTCCCCAATTTCGAAATCCGACAACGCCGAACAGCTGTGGGAGGTGCTAGCCCAGATGATCAAGCAGTGGGACGAGTCCCCCAAGAAGTCGACTCAGGATTTTAAACCGGAATCAGGTGCGCAAACAGGATGAGCCGAATCTACGACGCTTTACGAAGAATGGAACTGGAGCGTCGTGCTCCGGGTGCTGCTGAGCCCGATCCGACGCACCCCGTGGAATTTCTGCAGGGCGTTGTACCGGAGCCTGCCGACCTCCGAAATGTACGATCTGTGGAAGTGGACGCTTCCATAGATTCGCGATTGGTGGCTTTGGCCGATCCGCAGTGCCTTGGTGCAGAAAAATTCCGGGCTCTGGCAACCCGCCTCGAAAACCTGCGTAACCAGAGAGAGCTGAAATCTTTGCAGGTTACCAGCAGTGTGGCCAATGAAGGGAAGACCTTGGTGTCCACAAATCTGGCGGTGACCTTCGCGCAGAACTCCGGATCCAAAGTCCTCCTGGTGGAAGGCGATTTGCACAGACCTGCGCTTGGATCGCTTCTGGGCCTTACCGAGCTGCAAGGCATAAGCCAATGGTGGTCAGGACGAGACCTGGAGATCCCGAATTACATTTACAGAGTGAACCAAATGCCACTTTGGTTTCTACCTGCCGGGAGTCGCTGCGACCAGCCTTCGAGTATTCTGCAGTCCGCCCGATTTGCAGAGGCCCTGCTTCGACTGCTAGGTACTTTTGATTGGATCATCGTGGACTCGACCCCGCTCTTGCCGTTTGCGGACGCCAACTTGTGGTCACGATTGCTCGATGGCATGCTCCTAGTGATTCGCGAGGGAGTTGCTTCTGTGAAGGCTCTGAAGAAGGGGCTAGAGGCGATCGATAACCCCAGTCTGGTCGGGGTCGTTCTCAATGATGCATCCGAAATAGACCATCCGCATTACAACGAGCAGTATTCCTCCCTCCAAAAGCAAGCAAAAGGCCAGTCCTAGAAAGTTCCCTCTAGAGGTCCTGCGGTGATCCGGTTTTTCAATACCTCTTTTCCATCGCGCACCGTCTTCCTCGGTATCTCGGAAGCATGCTTGGTCACCTTTGCCTTCCTCGTGGCAATGCTGGCCCGGTTGGGCGCGAATGATGCCTATATCATGCTCAACTATGAGCAGGGTTTTCCTAAAATCGTCTTCGTATCGGCCGCATTTGTCCTCTGCATGTACTATTTTGACCTTTACGACTCCTCCGTCCTGAGCAATCGTCGGGAAGTGCTGACACGAGTGATACAAGTGCTGGGCACAGTGTGCATACTCTTGGCGGTCCTCTATTACATCTATCCTCCGCTTCAACTTGGACGCGGTATTTTTCTGATTGGTTTTGTCCTGGTAGCTGTGTTGCTATTGTCCTGGCGGCGTTTATTTCTGAAATTAAATGCTCTTCCGCGATTCGCCGATCGCACGTTAATACTCGGTGAGAGTGAGTTAGCAGAGTCCCTGTTACTGGAGCTTCGATCGCGCAGTGAACTTGGTATTCACGTAGTTGGACATATCAGAAACCTCGAAGGGCAGAGTGGCAATCTCAACCCAAGTGCGAGTGAAGAACAGCGTAACGAGATCTTAAATTCGATCGAGTCCTACCAGCCAGATCGCATCATCGTGGCAATGGGAGATAGAAGGGGTAAGTTGCCGGTGGATGCGCTGCTTAATCTGAAGGGCAGGGGCATTCATATTCAGGACGGCCCGGACGTATACGAAGCAGTGACAGGAAAAATTCCGATCCAATCTCTCCGTTTGAGCTGGTTGCTGTTCTCGCCAGGTTTCAGAGTTGCCAGACCCCTCATGATTTATAAACGAATTAGTTCGATACTCTTTTCTGCAGTCGCCATTATCTTGACCATGCCGCTGATGATTCTAATCGGTTTGGTGATTCGTGCGGACTCAGCCGGCTCCGTGATCTTTCGGCAGAAGCGTGTTGGGAAGGACGGAAAGGTCTTCACCTTGTACAAATTCCGCAGCATGGTAAACGGCGCGGATCAAGACGATAACCACCGACCTGCGGAGAGAAGGGATAGTCGCTTCACGCGCCTTGGCAGGGTGCTTCGGCGGACTCGCTTGGATGAGTTGCCGCAGCTTTTTAATATTCTCCGTGGCGACATGCACTTCGTAGGTCCACGACCTTTTGTACCCGATCAGGAATATGAATGCCTACAAAAAATTCCCTATTACCGCCAGCGCTGGATCGTCAAGCCAGGTGCAACCGGTTGGGCCCAGGTCAATCGCGGTTACTGTGCGACGATCGAGGATAATGCCGAAAAGCTTGCCTACGACCTGTTTTACATCAAGAACATCTCCGTGGGCCTCGATCTCCTGATTCTATTTAAGAGTTTCAAGACCGTGTTACTGGGCCGCGGAGCACGATGAGTCACTTCCTTCAGGCCGTTTTTTGGGCTTGTGTCGCCTGGCTGGTGTATGTGTACGCTGGTTATCCACTGTGCCTGTGGCTGATAGGCTGCTGGCGGAGCTTCAAACCAATGTGCCGCGCCGATTACTTGCCCAAGGTTTCCGTGCTGATTTCCGCTCGCAACGAGGAACAGGATATTGGGTGGAAAGTATCGGAAACGCTAGGTTGGAAATACCCGCAGGGCCAACTGGAAGTCATTGTTGCATCCGATGCATCCGAAGATCGGACCGATGAGATCTTGCAGGGATTCCACGATTCACGCCTGAAATACGTCCGCATGAGCAGCCGTGTCGGGAAGAATGAAGCCTTGAACCATATTTCGCGCTTGGCCAGTGGCGACGTGCTTTTCTTCTCCGACGCGAACTCGCACATTGACGCTGATTGCCTGCGGAAAATGGCGAATTATTTCGCGGACCCGCGAGTGGGGTGCGTGACTGGAGTGGAGAAGACGCTGCAGGACAGGAAAGATCAAGCGGTGACTTTAGGGTCCGAGAATTATTTGGAATATGAATTGTTTATCTCCAATTTGGAGAGCAAATTGGGTTCAGTGCTGGTTTGCGACGGGTCAATTTTTTGCATCCGGCGTGAATTGTTTGTCCCCCTGGAATCCAACCTTGCCAATGACCTCGAGCTTCCGCTTCATATCGGAAATGGAGGTCATGCGGTGTTGTGTGAACCTTCGGCGCGTTCGCTCGAGAAGGCGACGCAATCACCTCGCGAGGAGTTCCTACGCCGGCGGCGCATTTGCGCCCAGGGCGCTCTGGGGTTCTGGAGGCTGCGTCGATCCATTGGCGGCTTGCGCCTCTGGCAGGTCCTCTCGCACAAACTGTTCCGCTGGCTGGTTCCCATTCCACTGGCGGCCCTGCTACTCTCGAGTGCTTTGTTGTGGACGCGGCCGTTCTTTCTGTTGTGCTTGCTCTTGCAGTTGGCGGCCTACGTCTTGGCTCTCCTGGGGATGATTCTGGAATCTCGCCTTCGGCGAGCCCACGGCCTCCTGATTATGCCGTATTACTACATGCTGCTTCACGTGGCCGCCCTTGTCGGTGTTATCCAAGCCCTCTGCGGCAAGCGGTTTGCCATGTGGGATGTAGCAACGCATTCGCGCGGACAGGAAACGCAAACGGTAGGAGCGGAGAGAATATGAAGGTGGGAGTTTGCCAAGACTCCAGGGCATGGGACGCCTACGTGGCGGGGCACCCTCACGCGACAAATTATCATCGCTGGTGTTGGAAGGACTTGATCGAGAGCACGTACGGGCACACCACCTTTTACCTCGCTGTGCAAGAGGGCGAACGAATTTGCGGCGTGCTTCCGCTGGTGGGAATAAAGAGCTGGCTGTGGGGACGCTGCCTAGTTTCCATGCCTTTCTTTTCTTATGGCGGAGTTCTCGCAGACACTCCCGAGGCAGGCGAGCAGTTACTGCGGAAAGCGGAGAGTCTAGCCCACGACTGGAACGCTGACTACATCGAGTTGCGACAGGGGCAACCGTCCGGGGACGGCTGGCAAACGAGCACGGCAAAGGTTTCCATGTCGGTTCCGCTGCTGGAGAATTCAGGGAAGTTCTTTGCTTCGCTTTCTTCCCGCCTTCGCAACAAGATTCGCTCGGCGCAGAAGCAGGGGCTCGTGGCGCGATGGGGAAAAGAGGAATTGGCGAAGGACTTCTACAAGGTCTTTTCCTGCAACATGCGCAATTTAGGAACACCTGTTTATCCTCGCGCATGGTTCGAGAATTTTCTGCGAGTGGCACGCGATACCAGCCAACTCCTGCTGTTGTATGAAGGCCAGGAGCCGGTGGCGGGCACATTGATAACCACCTACAGAGACCAGGCAGAGATGCCATGGATCGCCTCCACGCCAGTGGCTCGCGGCAAGTATTCGACGGTTTTTCTGTACTGGACTGCGCTCGAATGGGCGGCGCAGAGCGGTTTTCGCCGTGTTGATCTGGGACGCTGTTCGCCGGGGAGTGGGACTCATAAGTTTAAGACGCAATGGAACTGCCAGGAGATTCCACTTCCCTGGACCTATTGGGTGAGGAACGGTAAACAATTGCCGCAGTTGCGCCCAGATAATCCTCGTTTCCGTCTTGCGGTGCGAGCGTGGAAGCGGCTGCCTTTAGTAGTCGCCAACGTCTTGGGCCCGAGAATTGTTCGAGCCATTCCATAAAGTGGGCGGACGAGCGATGATCCGTAAAATGAATCCTGAGTTCAAATCGAGGCCGAAGAACATTTTCACGGTGGATGTAGAGGATTGGTATCACATTCTGGACATCCCCTCAGCACCTCCGCAATCGATTTGGGGCAAACTACCAGCTCGTGTTGAGGCCAATTTCCTCAGACTCCTTGATCTGTTTTCGGAACGAAATGTACAGGTAACGTGTTTTTTTCTCGGGTGGATCGCCGAACATTTCCCACAACTGGTGCGTGAGGCAGTGAAACGCGGGCACGAGATTGCTTCGCATGGTTATGCGCACCGCCTTGTGTTTCAAATCGGCCGGCCAGAGTTTTGCGAGGATGCTGTGAAGTCGCGCAAGCTGCTCGAGGACGTGGGGGGTGTGGCCGTGCAGGGTTACCGGGCGGCCGGATTTTCTAGCACGAATGATACGCCGTGGTTTTTCGAGGAACTGGCCGCGGCGGGATACCTGTATGATTCTTCAATTTTCCCCGCCAAACGGGGACACGGCGGGGATCCGCTCGCGCAGCTTGAACCCTATGTTGTACCTACACCGTCAGGGCCAATCATTGAATTCCCGGTGACGGTGGCCGATTGCTTCGGCAAGCGCCTGTGTTTCTTTGGCGGCGGTTATCTTCGCATTTTCCCCTACTGGCTGATCCGTGCAATGGCGAACCGTATCAGCGATTCCGGGCGATCTGTCAACTTTTACGTGCATCCGCGCGAAATCGATCCTGGGCACCCACGGCTTTCCATGAGTTTCCCCCGTCGGTTTAAATCTTATGTCAACTTAGACAGCACGCAGAGAAAAGTGGGGCGCATCCTAACCGACTTCTCCTGCACGACCTTCAGTGAGTACCTAAAGTCGCACGGCGTGCCGCAAGGACTGGCCACTTTAGGCCCCGCAACGATGCCTGAAGTACTTCTGGACGACGAGAAGTGCACGCCGACCCCCATCGATTCGGTGCATG
>Ga0181523_10002885_pt1 | contig 16150 bp, 17 predicted proteins | sample PEATcosm2014_Bin_43_FD_119752 | JGI IMG/M metagenome (GOLD analysis project Ga0181523, IMG submission 119752) | Peatland microbial communities from MTU Mesocosm Facility, Houghton, MI, USA - PEATcosm2014_Bin05_30_metaG | ecosystem: Environmental > Terrestrial > Soil > Wetlands > Peat | place...
ACTACAGGAATCTGGCAGCGAAACTGGCACGTGACCCGGCGGCCGTGCGCGTGTTCTTCCTCTCCACGGCGCCGTCGCTCTTCATGAGCATTTGCCAGAATCTGGCGGCTGCGGGACTCGCAACTCCGGGGGCGCGCGTCGTGCTGGAGAAGCCCCTCGGTTCGGATCGCGCCTCGGCTCAGCACATCAACGAGAATGTCGGCGCGATTTTTCCCGAGCAGCAGATCTATCGCATCGATCACTACCTGGGCAAGGAGGCCGTGCAGAATCTTCTGGCGCTGCGCTTCGGCAATGCGCTGTTCGAGCCCCTGTGGGGCCGCGGTCGCATTCGACACGTGCAGATATCGATCGGCGAGCAGCTCGGTGTCGAAGGGCGCGGCGCCTTCTACGACCAGACCGGCGCGATGCGCGACATGGTTCAGAACCACCTGCTGCAGCTGCTATGCATCATGGCCATGGAGCCGCCGGTCTCGAATCATCCGGATGCGGTGCGCGATGAGAAGCTGAAGGTGCTGCGCGCACTGCGGCCGCTCGAGGGCGCGGAGGTGGCGACACACGTGGTACGCGGCCAGTACCGCGCCGGTGCGGTCAACGGCGCGCCGGTGCCGGGTTACCTCGAGGAGCGCGGCATTCCCGCCGACAGCACCACCGAAACCTACGTTGCGCTCAAGGCCAACATCGACACCTGGCGCTGGGCCGGCGTGCCTTTCTACCTGCGCACCGGCAAGCGCCTGCAGGAGCAGATCGGCGACATCGTGATTCATTTCGAGGACGCACCCTTGTCGATCTTCGAGCGCGTGGCCGGCGCCCCCGCCAACCGCCTCGTGATCTCGCTGCAGCCGCGCGATTCGATCACGCTGACCATCCTGGCCAAGAATCCCGGCGAGACCATGCGGCTTCGCCCGGTGGACCTGCGGCTGGACATGGACGAGTCGGCCAAAACACCACAGCTGGATGCTTATGAGCGTCTTCTGACAGACGTCATCAAGGGCAATCTGACACTATTCATGCGGCGCGATGAGCTCGATGTCGCATGGCGCTGGATCGATCCGATTCGCGAAGCCTGGGCGCAGTCCGATGAGCGGCCCAAGACCTACACCGCGGGCAGCTGGGGGCCGGCGGCCTCGAGCGCTCTGATTGGCAGGGATGGATATGCCTGGTACGGCGAACTCTGACGCGCGGGAACACCGCTTCGCAAATGCCACGGCGCTCACCGAGGCGCTGGCGCTGGATATCGCCGGGGTGCTGCAGGAGGGTCTCGCGGCGGGTCGCGGGGCAAGTCTCGCCGTTCCGGGCGGCCGCACTCCGATTGCCTTGTTCGAGCGACTCGCAGCCGCGGAGCTCGACTGGGACGATGTCTGGGTGACGTTGACGGATGAGCGCTGGGTCGATGCCACCAGCCCGGCCAGCAACGAAAAGCTGGTGCGCGATCATCTGCTGCGTGGACTCGCCGCCGCGGCGAATTTCGTGGGTCTGAAGAGCCCGGCGGCGCAGGCCCAGAGCGCGACTCACGCCACCTGGTCGCGCGTCGCGGAGCTGCCGCGACCGTTCGATCTCATGCTGCTCGGCATGGGAGACGACGGACACGTCGCCTCGCTGTTTCCGGACTCGCCGGGGCTCGCTGCGGCCCTCGATGTCACTCAGCCGCCCGGCTGTGTGGCGATGACCGCACCGGTAGCGCCGCGCGAGCGCATGAGTCTCAACCTGCGCGCACTGCTCGATTCGAGGCGCATCGCCGTCCTGATCGTCGGCGATGCGAAGTGGGCGACCTACGAGCGTGCGTGCAAGCGCGGCCCGGCGGTGGACATGCCGGTGCGTGCGCTGTTGCAGCAGCAGAATGTGCCGGTATCGGTGTACTGGGCGCCCTGAGGCGCAATGAGTCAGGCGCGACCGAGATCGCGCGCGCCGAGACTGCCGTAGCGCCCGCCGCGCGCGGTGTAAACCGGCGGCGGGGTGCTGCCGCGCAATTTGCCGAGCAGTTGCTGCACGCGTCCGAGCTTCGCCGTGACGATCGCCCCGTTCTGATCGTTGATCGCCTTGCAGCGGCGGGCCAGCTCGAGATTCGAAGACCAGCGATCGCGCAATCCCGTACTCGGGTCGGCCCATTCGAACAGCCGGTGAAGCGCGCCGCGATCAGTGCCGAAGGAGAGCATGCGGCAGGTATCGGCGCGCTCGGCGTCGAGCTTGCTCAGGGTGTCGATGTAGCGGTGACGGTTGTCGCCGATACGCTCAATGGCCTGCGCATCCTCGCCGCGCAGCACCTCGGTCTCCTCTCGCAGCACCGATTCGAGCTCGCCGAGAAGACGGCCCTCTTCGGCGAGAATCCGACTCAGATGCTGATGAATCTCGTCGCGCTGCACGCTCATTGCGAGGTTGCGGCGTGCAGGTCCTGCTCGAGCTGCACCAGCCGCGAGGCGATGCGCTCGGGATTGACCGTGTATTGGCCGGAAGCGATGGCCTGCTGAGCGGCCGCCACGCGTCCCGCGTCCACATCCGGCGTGTCCTGGATAGCCTGTGAGAGCGCCGCCATCGAGCGCGCGGACTGCGTGATGTGTACGCTGTCTACGGAAGCGCTGGAGGACGAGTCTGCACCTGCCGTACTGACGGGCGTGCTGACACGTACCTTTTCGACCGGGTTGCTGTCGCTGGGTCCGATCGACCCCCCGTCCAGCCCCTTGATGCGGTTTGGCACTACGGTCTCCTTGCGCTCCTCGATCGATGTATCGGCACCGGGGTGTCAAACTTTAGGCGCTTTTCGTTTGTCATAATGGGGCCTCGACCACAGTTTCGGAGCGCACGATGCCCTCGACCACACGTTGCGAGGAGACATTCTGCACCCGGATGCGCTCGGAGGCGCGTCCGTCGGCCAGCGCGATGCCGTTCATGCGTACCTCGAGCCCTCCGGCGTGCGCCAGCAGCACGACGGTCTGTCCGCGATGGATCAGATTGGCCGGTGCCAGCGCGTCCAGGCTCAGCGGTTGATCGGCCGAAAGCGATCGACTCAGCCGCTGCCCGGTCAGCGCGGCGAGCTCGGTGACATAGGCGGTCGGTAGGCCCGGTACGCGCCGCGTCTCGAGCTTGAAATCCGCCGCCGCGGTCTCCGCGTCTCGAGCCAGCGCGCGTTGCGCCACCAGCACCGGAATCTGGGATTCCACGCGCACGCTCGTATAGATCGTCCAACGTACTGATCCTTCGCAGCGCACACCCACTGTGGTCTGGAAGCGCAGCGGGTTGGCATCCGTCAGAAAGCCTGTCAACGGTCGGTCGCAGCCGCTGACGCGCAGGCGAGGATCGAGTGGCGCTGCCTCGAGCAGCAGATGGTCAGCCGATGTGCCGGCCTGTGCGCGAACGGCGCTGATCGCCGCGGCGCTGATCGCGGCGGGATCGAGGGCTGGGTACGCGCTCGCAGGACGATTCGCACCGCCGAGCAGCGCGGCACATATAAGAAGTGTGGTGATCGTACGCATCGCCGGAAATGGAGCAAGCTGCATGCCAGCGCAGCGGCGTCGATTTCATGACGCTTCAGTTTCAAAAACCGCCGCCGTTCAATGTAACGTCCGGTCACGCGCTACGACGGTGGTCTGTGGTTGCCAGCAAGCGGCAAGCGCTTGCCGTTTTCCAGGGGCCGCGTGCGGCCCTGCGCTCGCGAGATTCGACGCGCATCACACAATTGCGCAGCGGCGGCGGCGCGCGAGGGGCGTGGCATAGGCCTTGCTCCATCCGCCGGCATGCGAACGGCGTTGGACAACTATCTGGGCATTCATCCGCAGGCGCTGCAGCTCGAGGCGCAGCGCAACGATCTGCTTGCGGCCAATCTTGCCAACGTCGATACGCCGAATTACAAGGCGCGCGACCTCGACTTCAAGGCGGCGCTCGCGGCAGCGAGCGGACAATCGGCATCCTCATCGACGCCGGCGCTGCGTGCCCCGGTGGGAGCAGCGCTATCCGATGCGGGCGCGTCCAGCGCGCTCTCCACGGACAATGCCGGCGGCATCGACCCATCCGCGCTGAAGTACCGCGTGCCGATGGCCCCATCGCTCGATGGTAACACCGTCGATGAGCAGCTCGAGCAGGCGGCCTTCGCAGAGAACAACGTGCGCTACCAGGCGTCGCTGACCTTTCTGAATTCCGCCTTGCGCGACCTCATGACTGCCATCGTCGGATCCTGAGCGCGATAGGAGACATCGACATGTCCAGCTTCAAGATCTTCGACATCGCCGGCTCCGGCATGAGTGCGCAGTCTGTCCGGCTCAACACCGTGGCGAGCAATCTTGCCAATGCCGACAGCCTCAGCGGCGATGCGAACAGCGTCTACAAGGCCAAGCACCCGGTGTTCCAGGCCGTCATGGGCAGCGTGGCCGGACTTGGCAGCGATCAGAGCACCGCACAGGTCAAAGTCACGGGTATCAGCGAGAGCCAGGCGGCGCCTGAAACGCGCTACGACCCCGGCAATCCGCTGGCCGACGCGCAGGGCAACGTCTTTGCGCCCAATGTCAATGTGGTCGAGGAAATGGCGGACATGATCTCGGCCTCCCGCTCCTATCAGAACAACGTCGAGGTGCTCAACACCTCGCGCGACATGATGCTCGCGACGTTGAAGCTGGGACAGAGCTGAGCCTCACCCCTCAATCCAATTGCGAGATAGGAACCCATCATGAGCACCAGCGGCGTCGGCGCCCCGAATTCCAACAATCCATTTGCCTTTCTGAACGGTACCAGCGGTGCCAATGGCACCAGTGGTACCAGCGGCAGCGGCGGCAGCAGTTCCAGCTCGTCGGCCAGCAGCGTCGGCGGCCTCACCATGGACGATTTTCTGACGCTCATGACCGCGCAGCTGCAGAACCAGGACCCACTCAATCCGACCGACAGCAACGAATTCCTGTCGCAGCTCTCCGAGCTCAGCACGGTCGAGGGCATCTCTCAGCTCAATACCTCGGTGACGACTCTGTCGAACTCGATGCTGTCCTCGCAGGCGCTCACGAGCGCGGCACTGGTCGGTCAGGGCATCCTCGCGCCCGCGAGCTCGGCGGCGTACGTAAGCGGCCAAACCTTCAGTGGGGCGGTGCAGGTGCCCGCCGGTGCCACCAGCGTGGTGCTCACGATCAGCAACGCCGCCGGCGCCGTGGTCGGTCAGCAGGCGATTCCCGCGACCGCGGGCCTGCAGAATTTCAGCTGGAACGGCAACCTGGCCAACGGTCAGGCCGCGCCGAGCGGCACCTACAGTGTGGCCGCGAACGCCCTCGTCGGCGGCAAGACCGAAGCAGCCAGTACCTTCATCACCGGCACGGTCTCGAGCGTCACGCTCGGCGCGACCGGTGAGAGCCCGACACTCAATACGCCGCAGCTCGGCCCCGTTGCGCTGAGCTCGGTCCAGCAGATCGATTGAACACCTTGTATTAAGGAGCAGCACTCATGTCCTTTGGCATTGCACTCAGCGGACTCGACGCCGCGCAAAGCAGCCTCAACGTTACGGCAAACAACATCGCCAACTCGGCGACCACCGGCTTCAAGTCTTCGACCCCCAATTTTGCCGAATTGTTCGCAGTCTCGCCGCAGGGCGTCAGCGACACGCAGATCGGCAACGGTGTGCAGCTGCAGCAGGTCGAGCAGCAGTTCTCACAGGGCAACATCGAGACCACCGGCAACAGCCTCGATCTCGCCTTGAGCGGCAATGGCTTCTTCACCGTTGCCGCCAACGGCGCCGATCAGTACACGCGCGCGGGTTCGTTCCAGACCAACGCCAACGGCGAGGTGGTGAACGCTGCCGGACAAAATCTTCAGGTCTATCCGCCCAATGCCAACGGTACGTTCAACACGACCTCGCTCACGAATCTCGTCATCCCGACCGGAGACAGCGCCCCGGCGGCGAGCACCACCGCCTCGATGGCCTTCAACCTGCCGGCCGGCGCCGCCGCCCCGACCGTGGTGCCCTTCGACCCAACGAACGCCAACAGCTACAACGAGTCCACGTCGATGACGCTGTACGACTCGCTCGGCGCCGCTCATACCGCGAGCTTCTACTTCGTCAATACGGGTGGCAGCGACTGGAATGCGTACGAGTACATTGACGGCACCGCGGTCAACACCACGCCGGTTGCGCTCACCTACAGCAACAGCGGCGCGCTGACGGGCGTGGTCGACGCCGCGGGCGGGACCAACCCCGACACGATCAGCTTCGGTGCCTACACGCCCACCACCGGTGCGGCGGCCATGAATGTCACCTACAACATGGCCGCATCAACCCAGTACGGCAACACCTTCGGCGTCACCGCAATCACGCAGAATGGCTTCACGACCGGGCAGCTCAGCGGAATTTCCGTGAGCTCCACCGGCGTCGTCCAGGCCAATTACACCAACGGCCAGTCCAGCTCGCTGGGGCAGGTTGCGGTCGCGAACTTTGCGGACCAGCAGGGCCTGCAGCAGGTCGGAAACACCAACTGGGTGTCGACCTTCGCCTCCGGCCAGCCGGTGTACGGCCAGGCGGGCGGCTCGGGTGTGGGCCTGGTCGAATCGGGATCGCTGGAGGAATCCAACGTCGATATCACCGCGCAGCTGGTCGACATGATCACGGCGCAGCGCGCCTTCCAGGCCAATGCGGAGATGGTATCGACCGAGAATTCCATCACGCAGACCACCATCCAGATTCCGAACCAGCAGTAGACCGACAGCGGCTCTTTGCCACGGCACAATCAAGGAACCCTGAGCGATGGATCGTCTCGTTTACGTGGCCATGTCGGGCGCAAAGGAGATCCTGCGCGCCCAGGCCGCGAACAACCAGAACCTCGCGAATGCCAATACCAACGGCTTTCGCGCCGATCTGTCGGCGTTCGAGACCAAGAATGTCGTCGGCGCAGGCCTGCCCTCGCGCGCCTATGCCACCGACGACATCACCGGCTGGGACTCGAGCACCGGTTCGCTCGACGCGACCGGCCGCGATCTGGACGTCGCCATCAAGGGCCCGGGCTGGATGGCGGTGCAGGCCAACGATGGCAGCGAGGCGTACACGCGCGCAGGGGATCTGCAGATCGATCCGGACGGCACGCTCAAGACCGCAGCGGGCAATCCGGTACTGGGCGATTCGGGACCGATCACCGTACCGCCGTACACGACCATCAATTTCGGCGTGGATGGCTCGGTCTCGGTGGTGCCGCGCGGACAGACGCCGATGACGGTCTCGACCGTCGGACGCATCAAGCTCGTCAACCCGCCCAACGATCAGGTCTCGCGCGGCAGCGACGGATTGTTCAGAAGCAACACCGGCAAGGAGCTCGAAGCGGATGCCTCCGTGCATCTGGTGCCGGGCACGCTCGAGTCGAGCAATGTCAACATCGCCGAGACCATGGCGAACATGATCGAGCTGGCACGCAACTACGAGGTGCAGGTCAAGGCCATGAAGACGGCCGAAGACACAGCCGCTGAAAGCACCAAACTGCTGCAGAGCAGCTGAAGACCACGGAGGATCTCTCGGAAATGAATCCAGCATTATGGGTAGCCAAGACCGGTCTCGACGCGCAGCAGACCAGCATGGCGGTGATCTCGAACAATCTGGCCAACGTCAACACCACCGGCTTCAAGAAGGGCCGCGCGGTGTTCGAGGATCTGCTGTATCAGACCGTCTCGCAGGTTGGCGCCGCGACATCCCAGAACACTCAGGCGCCGAGCGGCCTGGAGCTCGGCACGGGTGTCAGCCTCATCTCGACCGAGAAGGTCTACACGCAGGGCAATCTCAATCAGACCGGCAACGCGCTCGATCTGGCCATCAATGGCAGCGGGTTCTTCCAGGTGCTGCGGCCCGACGGCACGCTCGCCTATACGCGCGACGGCAGCTTCCAGATCAGCTCGACGGGACAGGTCGTCACCGCGAGCGGCTTCCCGGTGCAGCCTGCGATCACCATTCCGCAGGGTGCTCAGAGCATCACGATCGGCTTGGACGGCACCGTGCAGGTGCAGCTGCCGAATCAAACCGCGCCCTCGACGGTCGGCACGATGCAACTGGCGAACTTCATCAACCCCGCCGGACTGGAGCCCGACGGCAACAACCTGCTGACCGAGTCGTTCTCGAGCGGCACGGCGCAGACCGGACAGCCGGGCATCAACGGGCTCGGCACGCTGAACCAGGGCTATACCGAATCCTCGAACGTCGATGTGGTCGAGGAGATGGTCAACATGATCGAGACGCAGCGCGCCTACGAAATGAACACCAAGGCGATCGAAACCAACGATCAGATGCTGCAGTACCTGGACACCAATCTCTGATGACGGAGCGCTGACGTGATGTCGCTAATGAAATCCCTGATGGCGCTGGCGGCGGCGCTGATGCTGGCCGTGTTGCCGGGCTGCAACCGCCTGCCGCGGCCGGACGAGAAGTTCGCCGCCACGCTGCCCGAGGAGCAGGACAGCGAGGTCGCGCCGACCGGCGCGATCTTCCACACCGGCCACGACGTGCCGCTGTTCGAGAACACGGTCGCCCATCGTGTCGGCGATGTGCTGACCATCACGCTGCAGGAGCAGACCAACGCTTCCAAGAGCGCGACCACGACCACCAAGAAGACCACCACCGAGGCCATGGCGGCGCCGACGCTGCTCGGCGCGCCGCTGACCGTGCATGGTAAGAACATCCTCAGCAACAACCTGAATGATGCGACCACCTTCGACGGTGAGGGCACCAGTGCGCAGAGCAACGTGCTGACCGGCTTCATCACGGTGACCGTCAGCAAGCGCTTCGCCAACGGCAATCTGCTGGTCCGCGGCCAGCGATGGATCACCATCAACCAGGGACGCGAATACATCCGCATCCAGGGCATCGTGCGCCCGGTCGACATCAGTCCGGACAACTCCGTGCCGTCCACGATGGTGGCCGATGCCGTCATCGCCTACGGCGGCGAGGGCACCCTCGCGGATGCCAACACCAAGGGCTGGCTGGCACGCTTCTTCGATTCCAAGTGGATGCCTTTTTGAGCGGATGCAACAACGCCATGAGCAAATGGACAATGATCCGATGGTTTCAGCTGCTGGCCGCCGCGACGCTGATGTGCTCGCTGCAGCCTCGGCTCGCACACGCCGAGCGCGTCAAGGACATGTCCAGTGTCTCCGGCGTGCGCACCAACCAGGTCGTCGGCTACGGTCTCGTGGTCGGACTGAACGGCACGGGCGACCAGACCACGCAGGCGCCGTTCACGATCCAGAGCATCTCCAACATGCTCGCCAATTTCGGCGCTCCCGTGCCCGCCAGTGTGGCAGCGCAGATGCAGCTCAAGAACGTCGCCGCCGTGACCGTCACGGCTGAGCTGCCTCCCTTCGTGAAGACCGGCCAGACCATCGACATCACGGTGGCCTCGATTGCGAATGCGACCAGCCTTCGGGGCGGCGCCTTGCTGCTGACGCCGTTGCGCGGCGCGGATGGCCAGGTCTATGCCATGGCCCAGGGCAGTGTCATGGTCAGCGGCTTCGGCGTCGCCGGCAAGGACGGCTCGCGCGTGAGCGTCAACGTTCCAAGCGGCGGGCGCATTCCCAACGGCGCCACCGTCGAGCGGGAAGTTCCGAACACCTTCGGCAGCCAGCCGTTTGTGATCCTGAATCTGAATTCGCCCGATTTCACGAACGCGGCGCGCCTGACCGACGCGCTCAACCTGAAGCTCGGCTCCGGCAGCGCCCAGGCGCTGGATGCCATATCCGTAAAAGTGCAGGCGCCGGTCGATCCGGCCGACCGCGTCGCCTTCATCGGTGCCCTGCAGGAGGTGGAAGTCGAGCCGAGCGACGCGCCGGCGCGGGTCATCGTCAACTCGCGCACCGGCACGGTAGTGATCAGCTCGCGCGTGAGCGTGCAGCCCGCTGCAGTGGCACATGGCTCGCTATCCGTGACGATCACCGAGCGCACCGACGTGAGTCAGCCGGCACCGTTCTCCAGCGGCGGGACCACGGTGAAAACGCCGCGCTCGGAGATCAACGTGTCACAGGCCGATGCGCGCATGTTCGTCTTCGATGCCGGTGTCACGCTCGATGAGATCGTGCGCGCGGTGAACCAGGTCGGCGCCGCGCCGGGCGATCTCGTGGCCATCCTCGAGGCGCTGCAGCAGGCCGGGGCGCTGCGAGCGCAGTTGATCGTCATCTGACCTGTAACGTGTCGTGAGCAGTCCGTCCGTCGCGCCGACCTACTACGCCGACTTCTCGGGCCTCGAGGGGCTCAAGAAGAACGTGAAGGCCGACGATCCGCAGGCGATCCGCGCGGCGGCGCAGCAGTTCGAGAGCCTGTTCACCGACATGATGCTCAAGTCGATGCGCGCGGCGAAGCTCGGCAACGGGCTCGGCGACAGTCAGCAGAGCGATCTCTATCAGGACATGTACGACCAGCAGATATCGCTGAAGATGGCGCAGGGCAAGGGCATCGGGCTCGCCGATATGCTGGTGCAGCAGCTCACGCGCAACAGCGCGGCCAAGGCGGCAGCAGGCCACGTGGCCGCCTCCGGCAGCGCCTCCTCATCGCCTACCAACGGCGCTGCCGGCAGCGCGGCGCCCAGCGCCAGCGAGCGCATCGGCTTCATCAAGATGCTCGAGCCCTATGCCACGAAAGCCGCAGGCGAGCTCGGCGTCTCCTCGGACACCCTCATTGCGCAGGCGGCTCTCGAGACCGGCTGGGGTCAGCATGTGCCGAGCGCGACCACGGGCGGCTCGAGTTTCAACCTGTTCGGTGTGAAGGCGGGCGGTGGCTGGAACGGCGATGCGATCAGCGCACCGACCACCGAGTACAGCGGCGGCAATGCCGAGCGCGTGTCGCAGCCGTTTCGCCGCTACAGCTCCGTGCAACAGGGTGTGAACGATTATGTAACGCTGCTGCAGAGCGGCGCGCGCTACCAGTCGGCGATCGGCACCGGCGATGACGTGAGCGCCTTCGGCGGGGCACTGGCACGCGGCGGTTATGCCACCGATCCGGGCTACGTCCAGAAGCTGCAGGCGACGGTCGCCAGCGTCAAGGCGCTGCGTGCCGGCACAGCGGCCGGCGCACTCAAGAATTCGACCGATCAGCCGACAACTGTGAGTGGGGAATCCACGTGACTGAAGGGGCACCTTGATGGGTGACATGCTGTCCACTGGCGTGACCGGGCTGCTGGCCTTCCAGACCGCGCTCGACACGATCAGCAATAATATCTCGAACGTCAATACGCCGGGATACAGCGAGGAGACGGCCAATCTCGTGACCAATCCGGCCACGCCGACCAACAACGGTTGGATCGGCAACGGCGTATCGGTCAGCGATGTCACGCGCAGCTATAGTAATTTCCTGGACGCTCAGACGCAGGCGGCGACCAGCAGCTACAACCAGTTCAACACGGTTTCCGGGCTCGCTTCCAGCATCAACAACATGTTCAGCGATCCGAGCACCGGGCTGTCGGCGACGCTGCAGAGCTTCAGCCAGGCCATACAGTCGATGGCGAATGCGCCCTCGCAGAGCTCGAGCCGGCAGGCGGTGCTGAATCAGGCACAGGCTGTGATCAGCCAGTTTCAGAGCTACCAGAACAATCTCAACCAGCTCGGCGGCCAGGTCAATACGCAGATCCAGTCCGAGGCGAGCACGATCAGCTCCCTTGCACAGAACATCGCCAGCCTGAATCAAAGCATCATGGCGGCGCAGAGCAACGGCACCGGGCAGCCGCCGAACAGCCTGCTCGACCAGCGCAACACCCTGATCGATCAGCTCTCGCAGGATGTCGGCGTCAGCACGGTGACGCAGAGCGACGGGTCGGTCAGCGTCTTCATCGGCAGCGGACAGGCGCTGGTCGTGGGCACGCAGGCCGCAACCCTGAGTGCCACCCCGGATCAGTTCAATTCCGGTCAGCTCGACTTCTCGCTGTCCAGCGGCAAGACCACCACCGACATCACCAGCCAGCTCAGCGGCGGCTCGCTTGGCGGCCTGCTGCAGTTCCGCAGTCAACAGCTCATCCCCGGCCAGAATGCTCTCGGGCAGGCTGCCGTGACGCTGACGAGTCTGCTGAACACCCAGAACGAGGCCGGGCTCGATCAGAACGGCAACATCGGTGCCGCGCTGATGGCCGTCGGCGGCCCACTGGTGCTGACCAGCCAGACCAACACGGGCAATGCCAGCGTGACGGCGGCCGTCAGCAATCTCGGCGCGCTGACGACCAGCAACTACTACCTGCAGTACAACGGCACCAACTGGAATCTGATCGATACCGCAAGCGGCGCGGCGACCGCATTGACTGCCAGCACCGCGGGTGGCGTGACGACGCTGACGGGCGCGGGTCTGACGCTCACGGTGACCGGCACGGCCCAGGCAGGGGATCAGTTCCTGGTCGAGCCCACGGGCAACGCGGTCTCGGGCTTGAGCCTGCTCACGACCGATCCGGCGAAGATCGCCGCGGCAGGTCCGCTGGTGACCGCTGCGGCCAGCACCAATACGGGTAGCGCCAGCATCGCCAGTGCGACCGTACCGAACACGGCGGCCTGGACCCGCGGCAATTACACGCTCAGCTTCACGAGTCCGACCGCCTACACGGTCACCGATGCGACCGGGGCCACGGTCCAGAGCGGCGCTTACGTCGCTGGCACACCGATCAGCTTCAACGGCATCAATGTCACGCTCAACGGCACGCCGGCTGCCGGCGACAGCTTTACCGTCGACGATAACGCCACCGGCACGGGTGACAACACCAACGCGCTGCAACTGGCGAATATTCTGAACGTCAAAGTGCTGAACGGCGGCGCCGAATCGCTCAGCGGTGCCGTGAATGCCTATGTGGGCACTGTCGGACTGCAGACCAGTCAGGCCCAGAACGGCGCGACCGCGCAGCAGAGCGTCATGCAGAGCGCACAGAGTGCGCAGCAGAGCGTCTCGGGCGTCAATCTGGATCAGGAAGCGGCGAACATGCTGCAGTTCCAGCAGGCCTACCAGGCCGCAGCGCAGGTCATAGCGACCTCGGACACGCTGTTCAACTCACTGATCACCGCCATCAATTACGTGGGATGAGCCATCATGCGCATATCCACCTCGATGCTCAATCAGTCCGCCGTCAACGGCATCATGCAGGACGAGACGGCGCTCTCGCAGACCCAGAATCAACTGTCCACCGGCAAGAGTGTCAATACGCCGGCCGACAACCCGGTGGCCATGGTGCAGCTGCTGCAGCTCGACAACACCAGCTCGCAGTATCAGCAGTACGTCACCAACGGCCAGAGCGCCAATACCAATCTGACGCTCGAAGAGCAGGCGCTCAGTACCTCCACGACCACGCTGCAGTCGATCCGTGACCTGGTGGTGCAGGCCAACAGCGGCGCCAACAGTACCTCGGACCTGAAGGACATCGCGACCCAGATCAATGCTCTGGAGAGTCAGCTGCTCGGCACCGCCAACAGCCAGAATGCGCAGGGCGACTATCTGTTCGCCGGCTACTCGGTCGGCGCGCAGCCCTTCGTTCGCGGCAGCAACGGCTCGGTCAGCTATGTCGGCGATTCCGGCACCAGCAGCGTGCCCATCGACGGCGGTACCTCGGTCCAGACCGGCGATCCCGGCTCAGCGGTGTTCATGAACGTTCCGTCGGGCAACGGCACCTTCACCACTGCCGCGACCGCCGCCAACACCGGCACCGGCGTCATCGACGCGGGCAGCGTCACTGATGCGGCGACCTGGACGACGGCGCAGAACGCGGTACCGGGCCCCTACACCATAAACTTCACGGATGCCAGCGACTACACGGTCACCGATTCCGCCGGCAATACCGTTGCGACCGGCACCTACAACAGCAGCCAGGGCGGCAACATCGCCTTTGACGGCATTGAAGTCGGCCTCAGCGGCGCGCCGGCCGCCGGCGACACCTTTACGGTCGCTCCGGCGGGCACGCAGAGCGTCTTCAATACGCTCGACAACCTGGTCGGCGCGCTGAATGGCGCCGGCAGCAGCAGCGCCTCGCGCGCGCAGCTGAGCTCGACGCTCAACGAGTCGCTGCAGCAGATCGATGGTGCCCTGGGCCAGGTCTCGACCGTGACCTCGAATGTGGGCTCGCGGATCTCGCTGATCAGCAGCGTCAACAGCTCGCTGAGCGGCCAGAGCACCACGGTCCAGACCCAGATATCGAACCTGAGCAGTCTGGACTATGCGGCCGCGACTTCGCAGTACAGCCAGGAGTATGTGGCGCTGCAGGCGGCCGAGCAGTCCTATGCCGCCATCGATCAGCTTTCGCTTTTCAAGTACTTATGAGCCGCGCCGGGACGAATGTGACTGGATCGACGGTTCTGCAAACTGCGAACCAGATCATTCAAGTTAGCTTCCAGCGCACCGATAACTATGCCGAAGCCGGAGCGATTGAAAGCTCGCCCGGAAGGCAACAGCGCGACGGACAGGCGTCCGGCGCCTGAACGAAACATCAGGAGCACTCGACCATGTCACTAGTCCTAAATACCAACGTTGATGCGCTGGTTGCACAGAACGGCCTTTCCGCGTCCGGCAATCAGCTTTCGACCTCTTTGCAACAGCTGTCCACGGGCTTGCGTATCAACACGGCGGCCGATGACGCTGCCGGATACGCGATCGTCCAGGGCATGACCTCGCAGATCGGCGGCCTCAATCAGGCCGCGCAGAACGCCAACGACGGCGTGTCACTGGTGCAGACCGCCGCGGGCGCGCTGCAGGAGATCACCAACGACCTGCAGTCGATGCGCGATCTGGCGGTTGAGTCCCTCAACGCCTCCAACAGCAGCACCGACCGCACCGACCTGAATACGCAGTTCCAGCAGCTGCTGTCCGACATCAACCAGGTGTCGCAGTCCACGAACTTCAACGGCGTGAATCTGCTCGACGGCACCTTCCAGGGCGCGACCTTCCAGGTCGGCGCTGACGCCGGCCAGACCATCACGGTCTCCGCGGTGGCGAATCAGGAGGCCAGCAACCTGGCACAGCTCTACTCGGCCGCAGCGGGCACGTATGCGAATTCCGCCACTGCGCTGACCGGCACGATCACGGTCGCGACCACCGCCAACGGCGTTACCAGCACCGCCACGACGCTGCCTGTGACCGTGGGCGGCCCCAACTCCACCGCCACGACGGATCTCGCGACGGTGGCCAACGCCATCAACGCCCTGTCCAATGAGGATGGCGGTGTGATCGCGACGGTCGCTGGCCCGGCCGCCGCGCCGACCGGCATCGTGCTGAATACGACCAGCGGAACGGCGGCGGCTCCGCCGACGATTGCCGTGACGTTCGGCGGAACTCTGACCACCGGCGCGACGGGCGTGGCGGCAGCCAATACCACCGCTGCCAACGCCAATGTCGGCATGACCGCCACGGACGTTCTGACGGTGAACGACTCCAACCTGGCGCTGCAGCAGATTGATACGGCGCTGCAGTCGGTAGCAACGACGAGCGCGACGCTCGGCGCCTACCAGAACCGGTTCTCGGCCGCGATCACGGGGCTGAACACCGACTCGACCAACCTCACCAGCGCGCGCAGCGGCATCGCGGACACGGACTATGCGGCCGCGACCTCGAAGCTGTCACAGGCGCAGATCCTGCAGCAGGCCAGCACCGCGATGGTGGCGCAGGCCAACACGATCCCGCAGAACGTGTTGACGCTGTTGCAGAAGCTGCCGTAACCGCAATGGGCCAAGGGTTGAAGAAACCCGCGATTGGTGGGCCGAGGCCGTAAGGCTTCGGCCCACCGCCGTTTCAGGCGACGCCCAATCACACAATAGGGGCAAAGGGGATGACGACCAGCAGTACAGGAAGCACGACCGCCACGCCACTGACGACACCGGTCTCGGTCGCGAGCACGACCAGCGCCGGCGCAGCCGGCGGCTCGGTCATCAACGTCAGCGCCCTGGTGTCCGAGCTCGTGGCGGCCGCCGAGGCGCCGCAGCAATCGGAGATCACCAACCAGACCGCGGCCGTCACAGCCAATATATCCGCGCTCGGCACGCTCAAGAGCGCGCTGTCGACTTTTCAGTCCTCACTGTCATCGCTCAGCACACCCACGGCCTTCAACAATCTGGCGGCGAGCAGCTCGCAGCAGACCGCGTTCACGGCCACCGCCTCCCCGGGGGCCGTCGCCGGCAACTACGGGGTCACGATTTCGAACATCGCCACGGGGCAGCAGTTGCTGTCCTCGCCCTTCGCGACCGGCAGCGCAAGTGCAATCGGCACCGG
>Ga0181523_10002886_pt1 | contig 16148 bp, 13 predicted proteins | sample PEATcosm2014_Bin_43_FD_119752 | JGI IMG/M metagenome (GOLD analysis project Ga0181523, IMG submission 119752) | Peatland microbial communities from MTU Mesocosm Facility, Houghton, MI, USA - PEATcosm2014_Bin05_30_metaG | ecosystem: Environmental > Terrestrial > Soil > Wetlands > Peat | place...
CGCTGATTGAGCTCGGTCACACCGTCTCGGTGATCTCACCCGCCGACGAGGACACGCCGCTGCCCGACTACGTGGTGCCGGCCGGGCGGGCGGTGCCGGTGCCCTATAACGGCTCGGTGGCCCGGCTCGCATTCGGGTTCCTGTCCGCCAGCCGCGTCCGCCGGTGGGTCAAGGAGGGCAACTTCGATGTGCTGCACGTGCACGAGCCCGCCGCGCCGAGCCTGTCCCTGCTGGCGTGCTGGGTTGCCTCCGGGCCGATCGTCGCCACCATGCACACCGCCAACCCCAAGTCGCGCGTGATGCACGCCGCCGGCCCGGCCCTGCTGACCGCGCTGGAGAAGATCAACGGCCGGATCGCGGTGTCCGAGGCCGCCCGGACCACGCTCGTCGAGCATCTTGGCGGAGACGCGGTGCTCATCCCCAACGGGGTCGCCACCCGCCGCTACGCCGTGGCCGAGCCGCTGCCCGGATGGCCCGGGGAAGGCGGCGCGATCGGCTTCCTGGGCCGGATGGACGAGACGCGCAAGGGGCTCGGGGTCCTGCTGAAGGCTTTTGAAACCCTTGGTACCGAACGGCCCGCGCTGCGGCTCCTCATCGCCGGCCCGGGTGACGCCGACGAGGTGCTCGAGCGGGTGCCCGGCCCGCTGCGCGACCGCGTCGTCCTGCTCGGCCAGGTCAGCGAGCAGGACAAGGTGCGGATGCTGCACTCGGTGGATGTCTTCTGCGCCCCGAACACGGGCGGTGAGAGCTTCGGCATCGTGCTTGCCGAGGCCATGGCCGCGGGGGCGCCGATCGTGGCCAGCGACCTGGACGCGTTCCAGCGGGTGCTGCGCGGCGGGAAGGCCGGCGAGCTGTTCACCACCGGGGACCCGGCCGACCTCGCGCGGGCCGCCCGCCTGCTGCTCGACGACCCGGGCCGCCGCGCCCTGCTGTCGGCCGCCGCGACCAGCGCCGTCGCCGCGTACGACTGGACCATGGTGGCGCGGGACGTGCTGGCCGTCTACGAGACCGTCGTGCTCGGCACCGCCGCCGTGGCCGTGGCTCCCTAAGGGATCATCGCCATGATCGCCAACATCGTCATCATCGCCGCGGTCCTGCTGTTCCTGGGCGTGTACGTGTCCTGGCGGGCCGGGCGCCTGGACCGGATGCACACCCGGCTGGAGGCGGCGCAGGCGGCCCTGGACGTCACCCTCGTCCGGCGCAGTTCGGTCGCGCTCGAGCTCGCCTCTTCCGGTCTGCTCGACCCAGCGACCAGTCTGCTGCTGGCCGAGGCGGCGCACAACGCCCGGGGCGGCCCGAGCAGTGAGCTCGCGCAGAGCAACCTGTCCCGGGCCCTGCGCGCGGCGTTCGCCCAGCCCGGCTTCCGGGCCTCGCTGACCGGCAAGGACGGCGCGGACGAGCTCCTGGCCGAGGTCGAGGCCGCCGCGCAACAGGTCTTCGTGGCCCGGACGTTCTACAACAACACGGTCGCCGTGACCCGGGAGGCCCGGGGCAAGCCCCTGGTCCGGCTGCTCCGCCTGGCGGGCAACGCCGGGCTCCCGGAATTTTTCGAAATGGACGACTCGCTCGTCGCGGAGGGCGGCGGCGGCGCGGGCGCCGGCCTGCACCGCCTGGCCGGCTGAGACCGGTCCCGCGTGAGACCCGTCCGGGCCCCGGGCCGGACCCGCCCGGGCCCCGGGCCGGACCCGCCCGGCCACGGGAGAGACCGAGCATGCGCCGCGCGGCACCTACCATGGGGAGATAGGCAGCGTCCGTACGTGTGAGTACTGGGGTACTCCACCGACCAAGTGAGGTTTCGCGTGTCCACCGTCAACTCCGCAGGCAGCCCGGAAAGGGCCACCGAGGTCCTCATCGCATCCAATGACGGCCCTGGCGAGGCGGCCGCCACTGGCACGGCGCGGGTCAAGCGGGGCATGGCGGAAATGCTCAAGGGCGGCGTCATCATGGACGTTGTCACGGCCGATCAGGCGAAGATCGCTGAGGACGCGGGCGCGGTCGCGGTGATGGCGCTGGAGCGGGTGCCCGCCGACATCCGGGCGCAGGGTGGCGTGGCGCGGATGAGCGACCCGGACATGATCGACGAGATCATCGGGGCGGTCTCGATTCCGGTCATGGCCAAGTGCCGGATCGGGCATTTCGCCGAGGCCCAGGTGCTGCAGGCCATCGGCGTCGACTACATCGACGAGTCCGAGGTGCTGACCCCGGCCGACGAGGCCCACCACGTGGACAAGTGGAAGTTCACCGTCCCGTTCGTCTGCGGTGCGACCAACCTGGGTGAGGCGCTGCGCCGGCTGGCCGAGGGCGCGGCCATGATCCGCTCCAAGGGCGAGGCCGGCACGGGCAACGTGGTGGAGGCGACCCGGCACATGCGGCAGATCCGCGCCGAGATCGCCCGCCTCGCGTCCCTGCCCGAAGAGGAGCTGTTCACCGCGGCCAGGGACCTGCGCGCGCCGTATGAGATCGTCGCCGAGGTCGCCGCGGCCGGGCGGCTGCCCGTCGTCCTGTTCACCGCGGGCGGGATCGCCACCCCGGCCGACGCGGCGATGATGATGCAGCTCGGCGCGGAGGGCGTGTTCGTCGGCTCCGGCATCTTCAAGTCCGGTGACCCGGCCAAGCGCGCCGCGGCCATCGTCAGGGCGACGACGTTCCACGACGACCCGGACGTAGTCGCGAAGGTGTCCCGCGGCCTGGGCGAGCCGATGGTCGGCATCAACCTGGACGACCTGCCCGCCGAGCAGCATTACGCGTCCCGCGGCTGGTAACCCCGCCCAGCCCTCACCCAGCCCTCGCCCGCGGACGGCGGCCGCGTTCGCCACGGGAAGAATGGCCCGCTCACCGGCGTTATGCAGGTGATCCCCCCGTCGCCCGTGATCAGCTATGCCCGAAGGGTTGCCCGTGCCAGATATTTCCGCCGCGCCGCTCGTCGGCGTGCTGGCCCTGCAGGGCGACGTCCGTGAGCATGTGCGCGCGCTGGAGCAGGCCGGGGCCCGGGCCACAGCGGTCCGCCGGCCCGACGAGCTGGAAGCCATCGACGGCCTGGTAGTCCCCGGGGGAGAGTCCACCACCCTCTGGCGCCTTGCGGTTTCCTTCGACATGCTGGAACCACTGCGTAAGATGCTGTCCTCCGGCCTCCCGGCGTTCGGCTCCTGCGCGGGAATGATCATGATGGCGGACCGTCTGCAGGACGGGGTCGCCGGGCAGCAGACGTTCGGCGGGATCGACATGACCGTGCGGCGCAACGCCTTTGGAAGGCAGGTCGACTCCTTCGAGTCCGACATCCGCCTGACCGGGGTGCCGGGGCCGCCGCTGCGGGCGGTGTTCATCCGCGCGCCGTGGGTCGAGCAGGTGGGCCCGGGAGTCGAGATCCTCGGCACGGACGAGCGCGCCGATAGGATCGTCGCGGTCCGGCAGGGGTCACTTCTGGCCACGTCGTTCCATCCGGAACTGACGCCAGACACGCGGATCCACCAGCTTTTTGTTGACATCGTGAAGGGAAACACATGAGCGGCCACTCCAAGTGGGCGACCACTAAGCACAAGAAGGCGGTGGTCGACGCCAAGCGCGGCAAGCTTTTCGCCAAGCTGATCAAGAACGTCGAAGTGGCGGCGCGGACCGGCGGCGGGGACCCGACGGGCAACCCGACGCTGTACGACGCCATCCAGAAGGCGAAGAAGAGTTCCGTGCCGAACGACAACATCGACCGGGCGGTCCGCCGTGGCTCCGGTCAGGAGGCCGGCGGCGCCACCTACGAGAACATCACCTACGAGGGCTACGCCCCCGGCGGGGTCGCGGTCCTGGTCGAGTGCCTGACCGACAACCGGAACCGGGCCGCCTCGGACGTGCGGACCGCGTTCAGCCGTAACGGCGGGGCCATGGCCGACCCCGGTTCGGTGTCCTACCTGTTCAACCGGAAGGGCGTCGTCATCGTCGGCAGGACGGCCAGTGTGACCGAAGATGACGTTCTCGGGGCCGTCCTCGACGCGGGCGCCGAGGAGGTCAACGACCTCGGCGACTCCTTCGAGATCACCAGCGAGGCGGCCGACGTGGTGGCCGTGCGCGGCGCGCTGCAGGACGCCGGGATCGACTATGAGTCCGCTGACATCGCGTTCATGCCGACCATGGAAGTCCCGGTGGACGAGGAGCACGCCAAGCGCGTGTTCCGGGTCATCGACGCCCTCGAGGACTCCGACGACGTGCAGGACGTTTACGCCAACTACTCGGTCCCCGACGACATCATGGAAAAGCTGGGCTCAGCCTGAGCCCCTGGTGCCCGGCCGCCCCAGCTGACCGCCAGCCAGCGCTGACCACCGGCCAGCGCTGATCGCCGGCCAGCGCTGATCGCCGTTGGCCTGATGACCGGCCGGGACGGGCTGACGCGCCGGCCCGCGGGCCGTAGCGTTGCTCTTTGTGGCAACGTATCTGACATCCCAGGGCGGAACGGAGATCCGGGAGGTCGCTCCCGGAGACGACCTCGAGGCGCTGTACGACCTTTCCCGGCGGGCGTTCGGCCCAGCGGGCGGCCCCCCCGAGTCGGCCCTCGCGCGCTCGAGCCGGCAGGCCCAACTCGACGCGGCCATCGACGAGCGCCGGATCTTCGCCGCCTTCGACGGCGGCCAGCTGGTCGCGTCCGCCCGTTACCACGACATGCGCCAGTGGTGGCATGGGCGGTCTATGCCGATGGCCGGCGTCGCGGCCGTCATGGTCGCGCCCGAGTACCGCGGCCAGGGCGTCGGCCGGAAGCTGATGACCGTGCTCCTGGAGGCAATCGCCAGCCGCGGGTACCCGGTGTCGGTGCTGTATCCGGCGACCGCGCCGATTTACCGGTCGCTGGGCTGGGAACTGGCGGGCGGCCACCACCATGCCGTCATCCCCGCACGCTCGCTGCGCGCGTTCATCCCGCCGGACGTCACCAGCAGATCACCCGGCGTGCCCGGCGACGAGCCCATCCCCGCCGAACGCCCCGCCCCGGTGCGCCGGGCCGGCCCGGACGACGCCGAGGAAGTGCTGGCCGTCATCGGCCGGGCCCACGAACGGGCCCGGGACTGCGGGCCCAACACCCGGGCCCCCGCCACCGTCGCCCGCTGGTTGGCCGATCCCGAGCTTTTCGCCTATCTGGCACCCGACGGCTTCCTGGCCTACCGCTGGCACGGGGGGCATGGTGAGCTCTCCGTCGAGCGCGCCATCGCCTGCTCCGACCGGACCGCGCGCGACCTGTGGGCGATCGTCGCGTCGCACTCCTCGATCGCCAGCACCGTCCGCGCCCGGATCGGCCCCGCCGACCCGGTCTGCTGGCTCACCCGCGAGCCGGACGCCAGGCTCACCAACCGGGAGCAGTGGATGCTGCGCGTGGTGGACGCGCCCGCCGCCATCGCCCAGCGCGGTTTCCCGATGTCGGCGCAGCTCAGCCTGCCGCTGTGGATTGAGGACGACGCGCGGCCGGGCAATTCGGGGCTGTGGGAGCTGGTCGTGACCGGCGGCCGGGGCCATCTGGTGCACAGCCCGGAGGCGACCCGGCCGCTCACCATCGGCGCGCGCGGGCTGGGCGCGCTGTACGGGGGCACGCCGATGTCGACCCTGCGCCTGGCCGGGCTCGCGGCCGGCGGCAACCCGGTGGCTGACAGTGAGCTCGACGGTGCCTTTGCGGCGTCGTCGTACATGCTCGATTCCTTCTAATTTCCCGAACGGACCTGACGCGGGCGCGCCCGCGCTGCGGAGACGGCACGCATCCCGAACGGACCTGACCCGGGCGCGCCCGCGCTGCGGAGGCGGCACGCATCCCGAACGGACCTGACCCGGGCGCGCCCGCGCTGCGGACGCCCCGTAATCCGGGCTCCGCAGGCGACACGAATCCGGGCTCCGCAGGCGACACGCCGCCGGTAGTGCGGACGGGCGGGGCCGCCGGGGCGGTAAGTTCGGAGAGCCGAACAGATGTTCGGCGGAGATCGCGGCCGGATCTGATCGCCGGGCCCAGAGCGAGCTGGGGGTGACATGGCGCCGAACTACGCGGAGCGCCCCCGCCGCGTCCTCGGCGTCGATCCCGGTCTCACCCGCTGCGGCCTCGGCATCGTCGAGGGGACCCCCGGCCGGGCACTCAGCCTCGTCGAGGTCGGCGTGGTCCGGACGCCACCGGACGCGGACGTCGGCGTGCGCCTGCTGGCCCTGGAAGAACAGATCGAGGCCTGGCTGACCGCCCACCAGCCGGACGCCGTGGCCGTGGAGCGGGTGTTCAGCCAGCGGAACGTTCGCACGGTCATGGGCACCGCGCAGGCGGGCGCGGTGGCCATCGTGTGCGCGGCGCGCCGCGGCCTGCCGGTCGCCCTGCATACGCCCAGCGAGGTCAAGGCGGCCGTCACCGGCAACGGCCGGGCGGATAAGCCGCAGGTGACCGCTATGGTCGTGCGGCTGCTGCGGCTCACCAACCCGCCCCGGCCCGCCGACGCCGCGGACGCACTGGCGCTGGCCATCTGTCACCTGTGGCGGGGTGGCGCGCGCTCCCGCCTGGAAGCGGCGGGCGCGAGCGCGGGCAGTACGCGGGCAAGTGCGCGCGCAAGTACGCGGGCACACACGACACTCGGGAGGTGCCAGTGATATCGCATCTGCACGGAACGGTCAGCGGCGTCGCCCCCGACGGCGCGGTGATTGAGGTCGGCGGGGTTGGGCTCAGCGTCCAGTGCACGCCGGGAACCCTCGCGACCCTGCGGCCCGGCGAGCCCGCCCGCGTCGCGACCTGCCTGGTGGTCCGGGAGGATTCGCTCACCTTGTACGGCTTCGTCAGCGACGACGAACGGAACGTCTTCGAGCTCGTGCAGACCGCCACCGGCGTCGGCCCCCGGCTGGCGCTCGCCATGCTCGCCGTGCACAGCCCCGACGCGCTGCGGCGCGCGGTCTCGACCGGGGACCTGGACGCGCTGACCTTGGTCCCGGGGATCGGCAAGAAGGGCGCCCAGCGCATCGTCCTGGAGCTCAAGGACCGGCTCGGGACGCCGGGTGACGTGCCCGCGGACGCGGGCCGGCCGATGTCGGCGACCATGCCCTCGTGGCGCGAGCAGGCCCAGTCGGGCCTGGTCAACCTGGGCTGGCCGGCCCGGGACGCCGAGCAGGCGATCACCGCGGTGGCGGCCGACCTGGCCGGCGACGGGGTGGCGCCGGAGACGGCTGACGTCGCGACCCTGCTGCGCGCGGCCATGAAGAAGCTGAGCCGCCAGTGACCGGGCGGCCAGCGAACGGGCGCCCAGCGGACCGAATCGCCGAGGACGAACGGGAGGCGCGGGAGGCCGCAGCCCTCGACCACGCGCGGGCCACTGACGTGCGGGGCGGCCCGCCGGGCGGTGAAGACGCGGCGGACCGGGTGGTGTCACCGCTCGCCGACGCCGACGACCGGGTCATCGAGAGCGCGCTGCGGCCCAAGCGCCTCGCCGACTTCGTCGGCCAGCAGCGGGTCCGCGACCAGCTCTCCCTGGTCCTGGAGAGCGCCGTGCGCCGCGGCCGTCCGCCGGATCACGTGCTGCTGTCCGGGCCACCGGGCCTCGGCAAGACGACGATCGCCATGATCATCGCGGCCGAGCTCGGCATGCCGCTGCGGATCACCAGCGGGCCGGCCATCGAGCGTTCGGGTGACCTCGCCGCCGTGCTGTCCACGCTGTCCGAGGGCGAGGTCGTCTTTATCGACGAGATCCACCGGCTCGCGCGGCCCGCCGAGGAGATGCTCTACCTCGCCATGGAGGACTTCCGGGTCGACATCGTGGTCGGCAAGGGACCTGGCGCGACCGCGATCCCGCTCGACATCGCGCCGTTCACGCTGGTCGGCGCCACCACCCGGTCCGGGCTGCTGCCCGCGCCGCTGCGCGACCGGTTCGGCTTCACCGCGCACATGGACTTCTACCAGCCCGACGAGCTGGAGGTCATCATCCGCCGGTCGGCCGGGCTGCTCGGTGTCACCCTGCGCGATGACGGCGCGGCCGAGCTGGCCGGGCGGTCCCGCGGCACGCCGCGGATCGCCAACCGGCTGCTCCGCCGGGTCCGGGACTACGCCGAGGTCAGGGGCAACGGGGTCGTGGATCGCGCCGTGGCCCGGGCCGCGCTCGAGCTGTACGAAGTGGACGAGCAGGGCCTCGACCGGCTGGACCGGGCCGTGCTCGAAGCGCTGGTCCTGCGGTACGACGGTGGCCCGGTCGGGCTGTCCACCCTGGCCGTCGTGGTGGGGGAGGAGGCCGAGACCGTCGAGGTCGTGGCCGAGCCCTTCCTGGTCCGCCGGGGCCTGCTGGCCCGGACCCCCCGCGGCCGGGTCGCCACGCCGGCCGCCTGGCAGCACCTCGGCCTGATGCCCCCGGAGGGCAACACCGGCCCCGGCGCGGCCACGCTGTTCGACTAGCGCGGGCCCCGGTACGGCTCCGCCGTTCGGCTACTAGCGCGGGCCCCCGCATGGCTCCGCCATTCGGCTACTAACGCGGGCCCCGGTATGGCTCCGCCGTTCGGCTACTAGCGCGGGCCCCGGTATGGCTCCGCCGTTCGGCTACTAGCGCGGGCCCCGGTATGGCTCCGCCGTTCGGCTACTAACGCGGGCCCCGGTATGGCTCCGCCGTTCGGGCCGCCGCGCCTGCCGTCCGCGCCCGCCGTCATTCCCCGCCGTCCGCACCCGCCGCCCTTCCCCGGGCGCCCCAGCCGCCCCCGTGTGCCCACCGAAGATCGCCGGGAGGTCACGATCACGGCGCGGACGCCGTAGCCTGTTGGTGCGTGGTCGATGGGTCGCTACACTGCGGCAGTTGGCCACTGGCCGCCGCCCCGCGCGGGAAACCGGGTGTATAGCCCGCCTCCGAGCGGGCCTGGCCTGGCCAGCCCGCAGAACCCAACTGGAAAGGTGCCCCGCTCATGGGGATTTACACGGAAGCCACAGCCGCGGCGGCGACAAAGTCGTCCAGCAGCTCGACGTTCATCATCCTGATCATCGTCTTCATCGGCCTCATTTACTTCATGGCCATCCGGCCGGGACGTAATCGGCAGAAGAAGGTCGTGCAGCAGCAGAACAATGTCCAGCCGGGCGCGCGCGTCCGCACGACGGCGGGCATGTACGCCACGGTGGTGGTCGTTGACGGTGATGACGTGGTGCTCGAGGTCGCACCCGACATCGAGGTCCGCTACATGAAGCGCGCGATCATGGAGGTGCTCGCCCCGGGTGACGAGCCGGCCGAGGACGAGGCCGAGCCGGACGGCGCCGAGGCGGAGTACGAGGACGACGCGTCCGCGGAGCACGAGGACGACCTGCACGGCGACTACGGCGCCGGGGCCGGGCACGACACGGTCACGTCCGCCGACGCCGAGTACGAGACCGAGCCGGACCCGAGCGCGCCCGCCTCCACCCACGGCGACGACCTGACCATCAACGGTCAGCGTGACGCGTCCGCCAACGGCTCCGGCCCGGGCGTCAAGCCGGAGAGCCCGGCGTCCAAGGAGTAGTGGCGCCGCGACGGCGTCCCGCAGCTCCAACGGCTTCGCAGGAATCGACTAAGGACTTCAGGACAAGTGGCTCCGCCTAGGAAGAGCGGCTCGAAACCCTGGCGCTCGCTCGCGTTCCTGGTCGCGCTGATCGTGGTCATGCTCATCGGCATCGTCGGCGCGAATGCGTTCAGCCCAGGGAAGTGGCAGCACGACTTCAAGATCGGCCTTGGGCTGGACCTCTCGAGCGGCACGGAGGCCACTCTGGCCGCGGTGACCGCGAAGGGCCAGACGCCGCCCGACGCGGACATGGAGCAGGCGGTCTCGATCATCACCAGCCGGGTGAACGCCTCGGGCAACACGGGTGTCTCGGTGCAGCGGCAGGGTGCCAACGACATCACTGTGACGGTACCGGGCAAGGGCTCGCAGGAAGTGATCAACGAGGTGAGCACGACGGCCCAGCTCCGGTTCCGCCCGGTGCTGCTGGAGGGCTCGTCCCCGCCGGCCACCTCGGCAACCCCGACCCCGAGCCCGAGCGCGACCGGCACCAAGGGGACCAGCACGAAGGCGTCGCCGAGCCCGAGCGCGAGCACCAAGGCGTACATCCGGCACGCCGCGGCCACGCCTGCCCCCCCGGCCACGGCCAGCGGCAGCGCGAGCGCCTCGCCGAAGGCCAGCGCGTCCGCGACGCCGAGCCCGAGCGCGAGCAGTTCGTCCGCGGCCACCACCGCCGGTGACCCCGCCGCCGTCGACCCGGCCGTGATGAAGCTGTTTGAGAAGCTCGACTGCAGCGACCTGAATACCTGGAAGCAGAAGCTCGGCTACACCGAGCCGCAGTGGGACGACCCTGGCCGCCAGACCGTGGCCTGCGGCCCGAACGGCCTGAAGTACGTTCTGGGCAACGCGGTCATCCTCGGCACCGACGTCACTTCCGAGGCCGCGGCGATTGACAGCACCAACAGCCAGTGGGTCGTCAACCTCAACCTTAACGGCAAGGCCACCAAGGCCTTCGGCGCGCTGACCGAGGAGCAGGCCAGCAAGTACTACCCGACTGTCAATACCAACGCCGACAGTTCGGTGCTGGACCAGACCGCGATCGTATTGGACGGGAACGTCGTCTCCGCCCCGCAGACCACGCAGGCGATTCCGGCGGGTCAGGTGCAGATCACCAACATCGGCGGCCAGACGCAGGCCAACCAGCTCGTCAACGAGCTGAAGTACGGGGCCCTGCCGCTGTCGTTCCAGGTGAACAACACGACCACGGTGACCGCGCAGCTGGGCCGCAACCAGCTCGACGCGGGCCTGTTCGCCGGGGCGATCGGCCTGCTGCTGGTGGTCATCTACTCCTTCCTCTACTACCGCGGCCTGGGCATCGTGTCGGTCTCCAGCCTGGCGATCGCGGGCCTCATCGGCTACCTCGCCATCGTGCTGCTCAGCAAGTACCAGAGCTTCACCCTGTCGCTGGCCGGCATCGCGGGCCTCATCGTGGCCATCGGCATCACCGCCGATTCGTTCGTGGTGTTCTTCGAACGGCTGCGGGACGAGGTACGCGAGGGCCGCTCGCTGCGTGGCGCGGTGGAGAGCGGCTGGAAACGGGCCCGGCGGACGATCCTGGTCTCCGACACGGTGTCCTTCCTGGCCGCCCTGCTGCTGTATATCTTCTCGATCGGCGACGTGAAGGGCTTCGCGTACACGCTCGGCCTGACCACGCTCATCGACGTGGTCGTCGTGTTCCTGTTCACCAAGCCGATGGTGACGCTGCTCGCCCGCACCAAGTTCTACGGCCAGGGCCATAAATGGTCCGGCCTGGATCCGGCACGGCTCGGGGCCAGAGCTCCATGGCGTTCCGGCGTGCCCCGCCGGAGCGCGCGGCCGGCCTCACCGGGCACCGCGCGGACGCCGCGGACCACCTCGAGGGAGGCATGATGTCGCGCCTTGGTGACATCGGCGGCCGCCTGTACCGCGGTGACGTCTCCATCAACTTCGTCGGCCGGCAGAAACTCTGGTACACGATCTCGGGCTGCATCCTGGTCATCGCGGTCCTGGCGCTGCTCATCCGCGGCCTGAACTTCAGCGTCGAGTTCAAAGGCGGCTCGGTCTTCCAGGTCCGCGCGCCGAACGCCAGCATCAGCCAGGTGGAGAAGGCGGTCACCGACGGCGGCGGCGGGAACCCCGTCGTCCAGCAGGTCGGGGTGGGCAGCAAGGCCCAGTGGCAGGCGCAGACCGCGCCGCTGACCATCGCGCAGACCGAGCACGTCCAGGACTCGATCGCCAAGGAACTGGGCGTCAACGTCAACAGCATCAACACCCAGTTCGTGGGCCCGACCTGGGGCAGCCAGATATCCTCCAAGGCCATCGAGGCGCTGATCGCGTTCCTCATTGTGATCGTGATCTATCTGTCGATCGCCTTCGAGTGGAAGATGGCGGCCGCGGCGTTCATCGCGCTGCTGCACGACATCCTGATCACGGTGGGTATCTACGCGCTGGCCGGGTTCCAGGTCAGCCCGGCCAGCGTCATCGGCCTGCTCACGATTCTCGGTTACTCGCTGTACGACACCGTGGTCGTCTTCGACAAGGTCCGGGAGAACACCGCCGGCCTGACCACCGCGGCCCGGAGCACCTACAGCCAGGCGGCTAACCTCGCGCTGAACCAGACCCTGGTCCGGTCGATCAACACCTCGCTCATCGCGCTGCTGCCGGTGACCGCGATCCTCATCGCCGGAACCTTGCTGCTCGGCACCGGTGAGCTGTCCGACCTGGCCCTGGTGCTGTTCGTCGGCATGCTGTCCGGAACCTATTCTTCGATCTTCATCGCCACCCCGGTACTGGCCGACCTCAAGGAACGCGAACCGCAGTACAAGGCGCTGGCCAAGCGCCTGGCGGCCCGCTCGGCCAGTCCCCGCGTCGCCAAGCAGACCGCGGCCCGCGCGCAGGCGGGCGTCCCGGCCGGTCCCGCCGGTGCCGGTACGACGGCTGTCACCCCCGGTGACCAGGCGACCGATAGCGGAACGGGCGATGACGCGGACCTCTACGACGACGCGACCGGGCCGGGCGGGGACGCCGGTGCGCCCGCGCCGAAATCGTCGGTCGGAGCCGGCCGGACCGCGCCCGGGAGCCGTCCCGCGGCCCCGGGTTCCCGCCAGCAGCCGCGCCGCACCAGCGCGGCCAAACGGCGGCCGAACGCCAAGAAGAAGAGGCGGTAGACGGTGTCCAAAGACCGGCCCGGCGTGTCCGCCGGACCTGGACTGCCCGGCGGGTCCGGCGTGTCTGACGTGCCCCGCGGGCCCGGTGCGGAGACCATGGATCCCGCGGCGCTCGCGGACCTGATCAGGAAGCGAATCCGTGACGTCCCCGACTACCCGCAGCCGGGTATCTCGTTCAAGGACATCACGCCGATGCTGGCCGACGGCCCGTTGTTCGTCGCGGTGGTCGACGAACTCGCCAACGGGCGGCGGCCGGTCGACAAGGTGGCCGGGATCGAGGCCCGCGGGTTCATCCTGGCCGCGCCGGTCGCGACCCGCCTGGGGGCCGGGTTCGTCCCGGTCCGCAAGGTCGGGAAGCTGCCCGCCGCTACCTACACCCAGGACTATCAGCTCGAATACGGAACGGCCACGATCGAGGTGCACACCGACGCTTTCGAGCCGGGCGATCGCGTGCTGATCGTGGACGACGTGCTGGCCACCGGCGGGACCGCGCTGGCGACGGCGGAACTCGTGCGGCGGGCCGGCGCGGAGGTCACCGGCGTGGCCGTGCTCCTCGAACTGGCGTTCCTGCAGGGCCGCCCCAAGCTCGGCGACATCAGTTTCCGCGCCCTGCTGACCGTGTGAGGGCCGTCCCGCCACCCGGTACGCCCCCCTTGTGACCTCGGTAACGGTCTGGCCCACGCTCGCGACCCCCGCAAACGTTCGCCGGTAGAATAAGGCTTCGGCAGACAGGCAGGAGCGCGAGTGGCCCAAGAGGCGATAGCGGATGAAGGGCCCGTCCCGCAGGCCCCGGCCACCGACGCGTCAGCCACCGACGGGACCGCCCAGGCCCGGGCAGTGCTGACGTCAAGTCACGACCATGACGCTCACCACGATGATGCTCACGGCGATGCCCCCGAACCCGCCACGCCCTCCCGGGCCGCCGATCCGGCGGCTTCCGCTTCTGCCTCTCCGGCCGAATCCACCCCTCCCGCCACATCCGCGGCCCCGGCTGCGCCTGCGGCGGCTGACCCGTCACCAGCCCCGGCTCCGGCTCCGGCCCATGCTCCCCGTCAGCCCCGTGAATCGGCCGGACGCGGCCGCTCCGCGTCAGCCGCCGGTGGCGGGCCGGGTGCTGGCCAGGCCGCCGGCCCGGCGTCTGGCGCGGGCGTACGCCGCCGCCTGGCCCGGCTCGGGGCGCAGCGGGGAGCCACAGTGAACCCGGTACTCGAACCGCTTATCAAGACGGTGCGGGCCACGCACCCGAAGGCGGACGTCCGGCTGATCGAGCGCTCCTACGAGGTTGCCGCGTACTGGCACCGCAACCAGAAGCGGAAGAGCGGCGACCCCTACATCACCCACCCGCTCGCTGTCGCGACGATCCTCGCCGAGCTCGGCATGAACACCGACACGATCAGCGCGGCGCTGCTGCACGATACCGTCGAGGACACCCCGTACTCACTGGCCGAGCTGCGCGGTGAGTTCGGTGAGGACATCGCGGCCCTGGTCGACGGCGTGACGAAGCTGGACAAGGTCAAGTACGGGGCCTCCGCCGAGGCCGAGACGGTCCGCAAGATGGTCGTTGCGATGTCGCGGGACATCCGGGTCCTGGTCATCAAGCTGGCCGACCGGCTGCACAACATGCGCACGCTGCGCTACCTCCCGCGGGACAAGCAGGAGCGCAAGTCGCGCGAGGTGCTGGAGATCTTCGCCCCGCTGGCCCACCGGCTGGGCATGAACACAATCAAGTGGGAGCTGGAAGACCTCGCCTTCGCGACCATGTACCCCAAGCGGTACGACGAGATCGCGCGGCTGGTCGCCGAGCGATCCCCGCGCCGCGACGTGTTCCTGCAGGAAGTCATCGAGGACGTCTCCGCGGACCTGCGCGAGGCCAAGATCAGGTCGACGGTTACCGGGCGCCCCAAGCACTACTACTCGATCTACCAGAAGATGATTGCCCGCAACGTCGGGTTCGACGACATCTACGACCTGGTGGGAATCCGCGTCCTGGTCGATTCGGTCCGCGACTGCTACGCCGCGCTCGGCACCATCCACGCGCGATGGAACCCGGTGCCCGGGCGATTCAAGGACTACATCGCGATGCCGAAGTTCAACATGTACCAGTCGCTGCACACGACGGTCATCGGCCCCGGCGGCAAGCCCGTCGAGCTGCAGATCCGCACGTGGGGCATGCACCGGCGGTCCGAATACGGCGTGGCGGCGCACTGGAAGTACAAGGAAGAGTCGGTCTTCGGCAACCGCGTCAAGGACGGGAGCGGGCCGGACATGGCGTGGCTGCGCCAGCTGGTCGACTGGCAGCGCGAGGCGACCGACCCGGCCGAGTTCCTCGAATCGCTGCGGTTTGACCTCGCCGCCGCCGAGGTGTACGTGTTCACCCCGCGCGGTGAGGTGCTCGCGCTGCCGCAGGGCGCGACGCCCGTCGACTTCGCCTACGCCATCCACACCGAGGTCGGCCACCGGACCATCGGGGCCCGGGTCAACGGCCGGCTCGTCGCCCTGGAGAGCACGCTCGACAACGGCGACACGGTTGAGATCTTCACCTCCAAGGCGCAGGAGGCCGGCCCGAGCCGGGACTGGCTCCAGTTCGTCAAGAGCGCCCGCGCCCGGAACAAGATCCGCCAGTGGTTCTCCAAAGAGCGGCGTGAGGCCGCCGCCGAATCCGGCAAGGACTCCATCGCCCGCGCCATGCGCAAGCAGAACCTCCCCGTGCAGCGCCTCGCCACCGCGGACGCGCTGCTGCGGATCGCCAACGACCTGCACTACCCCGACCTCACCGCGCTTTATGCGGCGGTCGGTGAGGGACGGGTCAGCGCCCAGTCGGTGGTCACCAAGCTGGTCCAGTCGCTCGGCGGCCTGGCCGGGGCGCAGGAGGACCTCGCCGAGCTGGCGCTGCCCAGCGTCGAGGCGGCCCGCCCGCGCGCCACCGGGGACTCCGGCGTGGTGGTCGAGGGCGCGGCCGACGTGTGGGCCCGGCTGTCCAAGTGCTGCACCCCAGTGCCGGGCGACCCGATCAGCGGCTTCGTCACGCACGGGCACGGCGTCTCGGTACACCGCAACGACTGCGTGAACTTCATCCACCTGGCCGAGACCCAGCCCGAGCGCATGGTCGACGTGCACTGGTCCCCCACGGACGAGTCGGTGTTCCTGGTCGCCATCCAGGTCGAGGCGCTGGACCGTACCCGGCTGCTCTCGGACGTCACCCGGGTGCTGTCCGACCAGCACGTCAACATCCTGTCCGCGTCGGTGACCACCTCGCGGGACCGGGTGGCGGTCAGCCGGTTCACGTTCGAGATGGGTGCCCCCAAGCACCTAGGCCACGTGCTCCGCGCGGTCCGGGCGATCGACGGGGTGTACGACGTCTACCGCATGACAAACTGAAGTTACGGCGAGCACCACAGCAGGCCCGGTCTAAGCGGTACCACGGCGGGCCACGGCCAGGCGCTCATGCCGGCCCAGCGAACCGGGCCTTCAGGCCCGGTGAGTGGCCGGTGTGCCGGCGGTCGATAGCAAGGC
>Ga0181523_10002889_pt1 | contig 16132 bp, 13 predicted proteins | sample PEATcosm2014_Bin_43_FD_119752 | JGI IMG/M metagenome (GOLD analysis project Ga0181523, IMG submission 119752) | Peatland microbial communities from MTU Mesocosm Facility, Houghton, MI, USA - PEATcosm2014_Bin05_30_metaG | ecosystem: Environmental > Terrestrial > Soil > Wetlands > Peat | place...
CATGAGCGCGCGATCGATCTGATAGGGACGCATTCCGCGATCTTCCAAGACAAGGATGGCATCGGTGGTGTCGAGTTCCCAGGGAGTGCCGAGGGTGGTCTGAAGGAGCGTGAGGCATCCGCCGAGAAGGCCTCCTTCAGCGACGCCGCGGGTAAGTGGTTTACCGGCCAGAGCGATTTCCCAGCCGGAATTGGGATTGGCAACGGCCTGAATGAACGAGTCCTCGTCGTATCCGTGCGAATCATCGGCGCCACGATTGAGTCCAGCGGTGACCATGGGCCCGTGAAACGTGACCCAGCCACACTTTTGCCAGAGATAAATCTGCAACGAGGTGAGATCGCTGAAGCCGATGACGCATTTTGGTTCTTGCAATTGCGCGGAGGGGTTGTGATCGAGTAGGTAGGTGGCGCCGTAACCGCCGCGGAGGGCGAAAAGACCGGCGATTTCGGGATGCCGGGCGGCTTTGATGAAGGCGTCAAGACGGTAGGCGGTGGACCCTGCGAAATACCCTTCGGAACCGGGAAATTGGACGGGAGTGAACTCGTAACCGAGACGGCGTAATTCGGCGAGGCCTGCAGTGACGTCGAGCTGTTCGGCCGGGGAAGCGGGAGCGAAGACAGCAACCTTGGAACCCTTTCGGAGGGCCTTAGGCTTGCGCGGTGCTCCTTGGGGAAGAGTCAAAAGCAGAATCCTCGCTTCGCTCGGACTGACAATTTTTAGCTGACTGGCCTCGGCAGGCCGTCGATATTGCGCCTCGCTGCAAGAACCGCAGAGTGCGTGCTAAAGAAGAAAGCGACCCTCAGCGGCTAAAGCCTTGTCAACTGCGCCAAACGTACGGCACGGCTCAAGCCGTTCCCTGACGCCAGGCGCAGAGCCAAGCGCGCAAACCGATAAGTGATTTTAACGAACTAGAGTTTGAACTGGGTGAGTTTCGCGAAGTGGCGTGCTCTCGCGTGTATCTCTGACTTTTTGAGCGCGAGGAGGCGGTCGAGGCCGAAGCGCTCGACGGTAAAGCTGCCGAGGACAGAGCCATAGACCATGGCGCGTCGGAGGGCCGCATCGCTCGTGCTGCCTACGCCGGCGAGATAGCCCATGAAGCCTCCAGCGAAACTGTCGCCTGCGCCGGTGGGATCGTGAGGCTCCTCGAGCGGGAAACCGGGGACGCAGAAGACGCCGTGCTTGTCGACGAGCATCGCGCCATATTCGCCACGCTTCACCACCAGGGTGGAGGGACCCATTTTGAAGATGTGGCGAGCGGCACGGAGGAGATTGTGCTCGTTGGAAAGCTGGCGTGTTTCGGAATCGTTGATCATGAGAATGTCGACGTGTTTGAGGGTTTCGAGCAGCTCGGCATTGGTGCGTTCGATCCAGTAGTTCATGGTGTCCATAGCGGCGAGCTTGGGAGTGCCCTTTACTTGATGGAGGACATCGCGCTGCAGATCTGGAGCAATGTTGGCCAGGAAAACGTATTTGGAATTGCGATATTTTTCGGGGAGGCGTGGCTTGAACTCGGCGAAGACGTTTAGTTCCGTGGCGAGGGTGACACGTTCGTTCAGATTTTCGGAATAACGGCCGGCCCAGAAGAAACATTTGCCGGGGGCGCGTTCCAGCCCTTCAATGTCAATGGAGCGTTTGCGGAGAAGGGCTTCGTCTTTTGGATGAAAGTCGTCGCCGACGATCGCGACAAGGTTCACGTGAGTGAAGAATGCGGCAGAGATGGAGAAGTAGGTGGCGGCACCGCCGAGGGTGCGCTCCACCTTTCCATAGGGACTTTCGACTGCGTCATACGCAACGGAACCAACGACGAGCAAGGGCATTCAATTTTCTCCTGCCAGTCTAAAGACCGGCGACTGCATGGGTGTCAAATGCAAAAAGCAGATTCCTCACTTCGCAAACTCCGTTCGGAACGACTAGCATATGACTTTTTAACGTCATGGCACAGCGCTGTCACGGGATGTATCCGCCGATGATGGCGGCAAGATTCTTTTTTGTTTTTGTGGGAACTACTTTTGGATCGGTGAGAATGGCATGAGCCAGCGCGCTGCCACATTTGCAATTGCGTTCGGCAGGGAGCGTCTTGATGGCTTGACGAAGAACGTTTTGGGCGTTGGTGGCGTTCTGATTGAGCGTGGCGATGATGGTGGCGACAGTGACGGAGTCGTGTTCAGGATGCCAGCAATCATAATCGGTGATCATGGCAATGGTGGAATAGCAGATCTCGGCTTCGCGGGCGAGTTTGGCTTCGGTAACGTTGGTCATGCCAATGACGTCAAATTTCATGGCGCGATGATAATGCGCTTCGGCAAGCGTCGAGAATTGCGGGCCTTCCATGCAGATGTAGGTGCCCTGTTCGTGCACAGGGACTTTTTGCGCGCGACAGGCTTCGCTGAGAACGTTGGAGAGTTGAGGGCAAGTGGGCTTGTCGAAGGTGACGTGAGCGACGATGCCATTGCCGAAGAAAGTGGACTTGCGACCCTTGGTGCTATCGAAAAATTGATCCGGTATGAGGAACTCACCAGGGCGCAGCTCTTCCTGAAGAGAGCCGACGGCACTAACGGAGATGATGCGCTGAACGCCCAGAAGCTTCATGGCGTAGATGTTGGCGCGGAAATTGAGTTCGCTAGGGAGGATGCGATGGCCGCGGCCATGGCGGGCAAGAAAGGCGACGCGCTTCCCTTCCAACGCACCAACGACGAGGGCATCCGAGGGATCGCCAAATGGCGTCTTGATGCGGAGTTCGCGGGCGCCGGTCAGACCGCTCATGGAATAAAGACCGCTGCCGCCAATGACGCCAATCGCGGCATGAGGCGCTTTGCTGCGCGCACTCTTGGCCTTCGTTTTTTTGCTGCTCGGCATTTCTGATTCTCCTGAGATTACCGGTTCAGATCGACCGTTTCGACATCAACTTTATCGCCGCGATCATGAAGAGTGGCCGCGGCGAAATCTGGATCGTGGCCAAAGACGACGATCCATTGCCCGGCGAGGATACGAGGGATCCACTGGCGTTTGGTTTCGAGCGATTGGAGTGGATAGAGATCGTAGGCCATGATCCAAGGCAAAGGAATATGGTGCCGTGTGGGAAGCAAATCTGCAACAAAGGCGAGGGTCTTGCCGCCTCCGGTAATCGTGATGGCTTGCATGTTGGCATTATGGCCGGGGATGGGCACGACAGAGATGCCCGGAAGGATCTCGGTTTCGCCATCGACGAGATCCCACATGCCTTCTTTGGAAATCGGAGCAAAATTTTCCGGGAGATAGCTCGCGCGGTCACGTTCGCTGGGATTCATAGCATGTTCAAGTTCACCACGCTGAACGACGTAACGGGCACGACGGAAGGTGGGTAGGATTCGAGTTTTCACCATGCGGGTATTGCCGCCCGAGTGATCGAAGTGAAGGTGCGTATTGATGACCAGATCGATTTGCTCGGGTTTGACGCCGGCGTGGGCGAGGGAGTCCAGAAGAGGGTCGCCATCCTGGACGTTGTAAATGGAGCGCAGCTTGGCGTCCATCTTGGTGCCGTTCCCGGTTTCGACGAGGATGTTTTTCCTATGAGCGCGAACCAGCAAGGAGTTGGCGCGCATGCGGATGCGGTTGTTGGCGTCGGGAGGAGATTTTTTCTCCCAGAGGACCTTAGGGACGACTCCGAACATGGAGCCACCATCGAGGCCGAAGGTACCGCCGTCGAGAAAGAAGACTTCGATGTCGCCGAGATGCATGGAATTTGACCTGCCTCAGGGGCCAAAGCCCCTAACTTTTGCGTTGTTTTGCGGCACGGCTGAAGCCGTGCCCTGACGAAAGCCGTCTTGCGCGATGTGTGCACCTCAACAATTAAGAAGAAGCAGATTCCTAGCTTCGCTCGGAATGAGTTCGATGCTTGTTCGACAAAACCTAGTCGTGCCTTGACGACAAAAAAACGTTGCGCTCGCGGGCTCGTCGTGCGTTATGTAAGGTGCGCTCCTTTCAGAAGTTCTGAGACGGCGGAGAATGGATCTTTCTTGCGTTCGGCGACCGCCGCGGCTAAGTCGCGTAGGCGTGCCTCACCATCTTTACCCCCAAGAACTTTTTCGAGCAGGCGGGATTCGAGCATCTCGATGAGGCGGTTTTGCCAATGGTCGATCTGTTTTCTTTCGTGCTGGCCACTGGATTCGAAATGTTTGCGGAATTTATTGATGGTGGAGGCAAGCTCGTCGATGCCACGATTTTCCGTAGCGGCAGTACGAACGATAGGAGGATGCCAGCCATCGCGGGGCATGACCATGGAGAGCATAGCGTGAAGCTGCTCTTCTAAACGATCGGCGCCTTCGCGATCGGACTTGTTGAGGACAAAAATATCACCAATTTCCATGAGGCCAGCCTTCATGTTCTGGATGTCGTCGCCGAGGCCGGGGACCAGCATCACGAGAACGCAATCGGCAAGGCGGACGATATCGATTTCGTCCTGGCCCACTCCTACCGTCTCGATAAGGATCTGCCGCTTGCCTGCAGCATCGAGGAGGAGCGCCACTTCCGCTGTGGAACGAGCTAAGCCGCCGAGGAAACCGCGGGTGGCCATGGAGCGAATGAAAATACCGGTGTCGCTGGCGTGTCCCTGCATGCGAATACGATCGCCGAGAATGGCCCCGCCGGAATAAGGGCTGGTGGGATCGACAGCAACGACGCCGACGCGCTCCTGCCGTTTGCGATAAACAACGGCGAGGCGATCCACGAGAGTGCTCTTGCCCGTGCCGGGAGCACCGGTGATGCCGGTGAGATAGGCCCGGCCAGTGTGAGGGAAAAGTTGCCTGAGAAGCCGCTCCGAGTCGGGGGAATGATTTTCGATCGCAGTGATGGCGCGGGAGATGGCGCGCACGTCGCCCTCGAGGATCTTGGCAGCCCAGGCGTCGGTAGGGAGAGTCATTCGGCCGGAATCCTGGCGATGGCACGAGTCAATTTCATCGACGTGTGGAGAATATAACATTCCCTCCGGGACTAAAGCCCCGGGATTTCGCCTCGTTTACGGCGCGACTAAATCCGTGTCCTGACGAGACATATGACACAAACAAAGCTGTGCTCTGACCTAGTGTGACCTGCACTCTAAACATTGGATGATTCTATTATTTCTTGCCGAGGAGCTGGCGCGCAATAACCAGGCGCTGAATTTCGCTGGTGCCCTCGCCGATGGTGCAGAGCTTGACGTCACGATAGAACTTTTCGGCGGGATAGTCCTTGATGAAGCCATAGCCACCGTGAACCTGGACGCACTCGTTGGCGACGCGGACAGCAACTTCGCTGGCGAACAGTTTAGCCATGCTGGATTCGCGGGTGAAGCGGGCATTTCTCTGGTCGGCAAGCCATGCGGCTTGATAGACGAGGAGTCGGGCGGCCTCGACCTGGGTGGCCATGTCCGCCAGTTTGAACTGGATGGCTTGAAATTCGGCGATGGCTTTGCCGAATTGCCTGCGCTGCTTCGCATAGTTAGTGGCGGCCTCGAGGGCACCCTGGGCCATGCCCAGCGCGAGGGCGGCGATGGAGATGCGGCCGCCATCGAGAATCTTCAGGCTGCCGATAAAGCCTTCTCCCAATGGACCAAGAAGCTGGCTGGAGGGAATGAGGCAATCCGTGAAAATCACTTCGGAGGTGTCGCTGGCGCGCATGCCGAGCTTGTTTTCTTTTTTGCCGGGGCGAAAACCGGGCATGCCCTTTTCAAGGATGAAGGCGCTAATGCCATGGGACTCTTTGGATTTGTCGGTGACGGCCATAGCGACGCAGATGTCTGCATAGGTGCCGTTGGTGGTGAAGGTCTTGGAGCCGTTGAGGGTCCAGTTGTCGCCTTCGCGGATGGCGGTAGTGCGAGTGCCCCCGGCGTCGGAGCCGGCTTCTGGTTCGGTAAGAGACCAGGCGCCGAGCTTTTTCCCCTGCGCCAGAGGAACGAGATATTTTTTCTTTTGGTCTTCGGTGCCGAATTTGAAGATGTGATTGCTGCAGAGCGAGTTGTGGGCAGCGACGAAAAGACCGACGGAACCATCCACGCGGGAGAGCTCTTCGATTACAGTGGCGTATTCGACGTAGCCAAGGCCGGCGCCGCCGTATTCTTCGGGGAAGATTACACCCATGAGGCCCATTTCGCCGAGTTTCGGAAGAAGTTCCGTGGGGAAGTGCTGGGACTCATCCCACTCAAGAACGTGGGGGGCGATTTCGCCTTCGGCAAATTCGCGGACGGACTTGCGGAGATGTTTTTGTTCGTCAGTGAAAGTAAAATCCACGTGCGCCTCGCGTGCTATTGATGATTATACCCAGTAGAAGTTTAACTTATGAGCGGAAATCGTGCATGAGAGGGATATCCGATATCCGCAACTCGATATCCTGAAGCGGGTGCATGGCCGGTGAGGAATTGCGCGACTTTCGGTGAGTTTGCATTGAGATACTTCGGGCCCGCTAAAAGAGCGGGCCCCAGAGGAACAAGTACAGAAACCGCGTGAATGAAACCAGGGTTACCAGCCGACGGGGTAGTTGTTCTTCTTGTTTTGCTCGTCGAGCCAGGCTTTGAGGGGAGCAAAGTAATCGGCCAAGGCGGAGGCGTCCAGCTCGCGTTGGCCGGTGAGGACTTCTAACTCGTCGGGCCAGGGCTTGCTGGCGCCCATTGAGAGCATCCTGTTCAATGCTTCGCCGGCGGCTTTGTTGCCATAAATGGAGCAGCGGTGCAACGGACCTTCGACGCCAGCGGTTTTACAGAGAGCGCGCTGAAACTGGTACTGGTAAATGCGCGCGAGAAAATAACGGGCGTAGGGAACGTTCGCGGGCACATGATATTTTGCGCCGGGATCGAAATCGGCTTCCGAGCGGGCCACGGGTGGCGCAATGCCCTGATATTTCAGGCGCAAGTCCCACCAGGCTTTATTGTAATCGTCGGGCTTCAACTGGCCGGAGAACACTTCCCAGCGCCATTTGTCGACCACCAAGCCGAAAGGAAGAAAGGCAACTTTTTCGAGGGCCTGCTGGAGAAGATAGTCGGTATCGCCGGACGCCGGGGGAACCGTGTCAATCAAACCGATTTGTTTCAGGTATTCCGGGGTGACGGAGAGGGCGATGGTGTCACCGACGGCTTCATGGAAACCGTCGTTGGCGCTGCTCTGGAAGAGCGGGGGCTGAGTGTCATAGGCGCGTTGATAGAAATTGTGACCGAGCTCATGGTGGATCACCCGGAAATCTTCTTCGGTGATTTGAATGCACATTTTCACGCGGAGGTCGTCCTTGGCATCGATGTCCCAGGCGCTAGCATGGCAGACCACATCGCGATCAGCGGGTTTCGTGAAGAGAGAACGTTCCCAGAAAGTTTCCGGGAGAGGAGCAAAGCCAAGCGATTTGAAGAAATTTTCGCCGTACTTGACCATGCCCCTGGGGTCAGTCTTGCGATCGACGAGGATTTTGGTGAGATCGAAGCTCTGAGCAGGTTTAGGAGAATCCATTAAGTCGTAGACGTTGTTCCATTCCTGAGCCCAGATATTGCCGAGCAGGTGAGCGGGAATCGGGCCGTTGGGCGGGACAACATTTGTCCCATATTTCTTCGCGAGTTGTCCGCGCACGTAGGCGTGAAGAGAAAGATACAGCGGACGCAACTGTTCCCATGCGCGGTCCATTTCTTTCGCAAATTGGTCGGGGGGCATGTCGTAATTGGAGCGCCAGAGAGCCCCAACGTCGGTGTAGCCAAGCTGGCGAGCGCCTTCGTCGCCGAGTTCGACCATGCGGGTGTAGCGCTGACGCATTGGTGCGCCAACGGCGTGCCAGCCGAGCCAGGCGCGCTTCAGTTCTTCGGGATCGCGGCTGGTGGCCATGAGTTTCTCGATGGCGGTGATGTCCATGCAAGGCTTGTCGGGTCCGTTCTGGCACCACTTCCCCTTTCCATAGTCGCCATCGAGAGAGGAGAGGACCTGGGCAAGTTCTTTCTGAGCTTTCGGATTATCGGGAGCGGGGAAACCGGCGGCAAGTTCGAGGAGCAGGCGCTTGCGCGCGAGTTCCGGGGGAAGTTGGAGGTGATCGAAGCGGTGAGCTTGCTTGGCGTACTGAGTGGCAGCAGTGTTGGCTTCTTCGCCGGCATCGGCCGCGATTTGCTCCGTATCCACGGTGATGAAATTCTCCTGGACCCAAGCGGCGCGGCCGGCTTTGATGCTGAGGTCAAAGAGGCGCTGCTCGGCGGCTTCAATGAATTTCCTGGCCTCTTCCGGTGTGGGTGGTGCAGAAGCGGTGGTCGATTGAGCTTGAGCGATACTTGGGACGAGAGCGGAACACAAAAAAGCCAGACCCAGCCATTTGGGAATGCGTTTCATTGGGAATTCTCCTTGTCGATGACCTGGTCGTGCATGAAACCTAAACAGGGATTTTTCACTTCGCAGACTCCGTTCAGAATGACGGAAAATTCCTGAGCTTCTCAAGCGCTGCGGCCTTGTTTCTTTTGGGCAATGAGCCGCAATTCGGCTAAGGCGCGCTCCATGCCGGCACGGTCAACGTTCCAATGGGTCACCATGCGCACGGAATAGAGCGCGGTATCCTGCGCCCAGATTCCTTTTGGGTGGAGCGCATCGCAAATCTCGACGGCAGTCATGCCGGTGGCTTTGCAATCGAAGATCACAATATTGCTACGGACGTTGGGGGGATCGATTTTCAGGCCTGGAATTTGGGCGATGCCATTGGCAAGATGCCTGGCGTTTTCGTGATCTTCATGGAGGCGCGCCGGAGACTTTTCGAGGGCGATCAAACCCGCGGCCGCGAGTACACCGACCTGGCGCATTCCGCCACCGAACATTTTGCGGTAGACGCGGGCGCGTTCGATGAATTCACGAGAACCGACAATCATGGAGCCGACGGGAGCACCGAGACCTTTGGAAAGACAGAACATGACGGAATCGCACTTCTGGGTCATGTGCGCGACGTTATCGTTGAGCGCGACGGCGGCGTTGAAAATACGGGCGCCATCGAGATGGACTTTCAAGCCGAGGGCGTGAGCGCCATCGCAAATCTCGTGAACGCGTTCAGTTGGGTAAACCGTGCCACCGGCCATATTGCTGGTGTTTTCGAGGCAGATGAGAGTGGTCTGAGAGTCGTAATAGATTTTGGGGCGAATAGCGGCTTGAATGTGGTGCCAGCCGAGAATGCCATTGTCATCGCCGAGCACGGCACGGGGCATGCAACCGGCAATGGCGGCCATGGAGGCGAGTTCGTAGAGATTGACGTGGCTGCGTTCCTCGCAGATGACTTCATTGCCATGATGGGTCCAGGTTTTGATGCAAACGAGATTGCCCATGCAACCTGTGGGAACGAAGAGAGAGGCTTCCTTACCGAAGATCTCGGCGGCGCGCTTTTGGAGCAGATTGACTGTGGGATCTTCGCCGTAAACGTCGTCGCCAACGGCGGCAGAGGCAATGGCGCGGCGCATTTCGTCGCTGGGGCGTGTGACGGTGTCGCTTCGCAGATCGACGGCGTTTTCAACCGGCGACACGTGATCGGGATCGACGAGTTGATTGCCTTTCGCTACGGTGTAGGTCATCTTTGCTCCTCGATGGAGACTTTAGGGATTAGACTCAAAGAAAATTGCCATGTTCGAGGCCAGGCTGAAGCCCGCCTGACGAAAACCATGTCCGCCACAAACAGCCCATCCTGTTCACCAGAACGGCCCACCTCAAAGGGCAGCCCTCACAAAAGCGTACGAGAGCAAAGAAAGGAGAAGCGGCACCATGGGCCCTCGCTAGCGGAGCAGTTCCACCAGGATTTCGTTGGAGACGCCTAGCTTTGCCGGGGCAAGCCGGAGGACAGCCCCCTGATGTTCTACCATGCCGATGGAGGCGAGGCGACCGACTTTCTGCTGAAGATCGATGCCATATTGGCGTTCAATGCGAGCCAAATCAACGCCGGCGAGCTGGCGCAAGCCTAAGAATAGTTCTTCTTCGAGGGCCAGCTCGGGAGTGACGTGCTGGACGTTTTCGATGGCATGCTTGCCTTTTGAAATCTTGGAAACATAGGTCGCGGCATCGTGGATATTGGACCAGCGCTGTTTACCGGAGAACGAATGGGCCCCGGCGCCAAAACCTAGATAGGACTCGCGACGCCAGTATTTGAGATTGTGCTTGGAGGCAAAACCCGGCTTGGCCCAATTGGAAATTTCGTATTGCTCGTAGCCGGCGTCTTTCAGTTCGCCCTGTGCCAGTTCGTAGAAGTCGGCCATGGTTTCGTCTGTGGGCAGTTCCTTCGCGCTGTAGCGGGAACCATGTTGGAGGACTTCGAGCCCAGGCGGGAGCTTCCGTCGATCTCCAACATGTAAATGGAGACGTGCTGGGGAGAAAGCGAGATGGTTTCGTCGAGAGAGTGGCGCCAGGAATCGGAGGTTTGTTTGGGAAGACCGGCAATCAGGTCGAAGCTGATATTGCGAATGCCGGCGTCAACAAGAGCTGGGACGGCCTTGTAAATATCCGCGCGGCGGTGCATGCGGCCGGCGGCTTTCAGTTCAGAATCGTTGAAAGATTGAGAGCCAAAACTGATGCGATTGATACCGGAAGCGAACCAATGGCGAGCTTTTTCTGGATCGATGGTTTCGGGATCGGCTTCCAGAGTGATTTCTTCCAAGGAACAGGGGAAACAATCCTGAATCGAATGTAGGAGGTCCGCGAGGAGTTCGGGATTGAGAAGGCTGGGAGTACCGCCGCCGATGTAAAGGGTGTCGACCGTGGGATGAGGGACTCGCGTCTGGCGGAGGGATTCCCAATCGAAACCTGTGGGCCAAAGGATACCCCCGGCGTGGAAGAGTTCTCGAGCGCTGAAGATTTCGCGTTGGACAGAATGAATATATGGAGCGAAACGGCCCGAGGACACAACCCCTGTGTGAAAGTTGCAGTAGGTGCACTTGGTCTGACAGAAGGGCACCTGAACGTAAATGCCTAGATTTGCCATTCGTTAAGACTCTAGCATAGTGCAGTGCCGCCACTTGTGCGGGTCACGTCACTGAGGGGGTTCGGGAGGTTGAGGAAGAAGGGGGATGGCGGCGATTACCTCGGGCGACAAGGGTTGCAGACTGAGTTGTTGCGTGAGAAAGGCGATGCGATCGCGGCGCGCTTCGGCGTTGAGAGCGTGTGGCGCGTCATACAGCTTGAACTGTTTGGGCTCGCTGGCGAGGGCCGCTGTGGCCTTAGCGACCTCAGGGGTAAGGAATTGTTCCTGAGAGGAGTATTGCAGGCACAACGCGGCGGGGGCGGCGTGGGAGATGTACTTGCCGGCGTCTGACCAAGAGTATTTGGCCATGAAAGCATCGACTTTTTCCGGGCCGGTCTTTTGACGGAATTCCTGGAATGCAGGACTTTTCGAAACGACTTCGTCCGACAGGTCTCCCGCCATGAGAACAAAGGCGCGGAAACGCTTGTCGACACCGCTGACGATGCCTCCAGCGGTGGCGCCGCAACTGTGGCCAACGTAGGCGAGGCGCTTGGGGTCTACGAAGGGCCGAGCAAGGAGAAGATCGGCGCCCCGGCGGATGTCGACCACTTGCTGAACGAGATTATCAATGTCTTGAACGGTGAGGGGATCCTTGTCTGGCACATAACCTGGCCGGGCCTGCGGAAAATCGATCAGCAGCGAGGCAACGCCAGCGGGAGCAAGGGCCACAGCTTCGTTCAGAAATTCCCTGCGATTGAAGAACTCCGAGTTTTGCCAGCACCAATGCCCCCAGATCACCGCGGCGAAGGGACCTTTGCCCGGGGGCAAAACGAGATAGGCAGGCACACGGCCACCTTTGGGGCTGGCATAGGAAAAATCGTAAATGGCGATGGTGCCGCGAAAGTCCACACCGACGTCCTGGGTGTCCAGGGGGGACTTAGAGTCGTACTCGAAGGGATGAGAGGAATCGGATTTCTGAGCGAACGCAGAGAGTGTCAGGACAAAAAGGGCCACAAGCAGGCGTTGCATGGATCCCTCCGTGGGCACAGTGTATGCCTGCCGGGCCGGGAAACAAGGAGAGATTTAAAAATTTGCCTTCTTAGACGCGGTCGGGAAGGACCTTGACGTAGACTTTGCGCTCGCGAGGGCCATCGAATTCGGCGAGAAAAATGCCTTGCCAGCGGCCGAGCGCGAGCTTGCCTTCCTCCACGAAGACGAACTGAGAGATACCGGTAAGTATGGTTTTGGCATGCGAATCAGAATTGCCCTCGGCGTGGCGATATGGGCCGGCCATAGGTACGAGCCGGTCGAGCGTGCCTTCCGCGTCACAGGCTACGTCGGGATCAGCGTGTTCGTTGATCAGAATGCCCGCGGTGGTGTGGGGCACGTACAGGAGGCAGGTGCCGACACGGACGCCGAGGGCGGTGACGATGCGCTGGACATCTTTGGTGATTTCGAGTAGTTGGGTGCGGCGTGAGGATTTCACGCTAATCGATTGCAAGGAGGCCTCCGACGAATGTGGCGCGTTGAATGCCATTCAATTGTAGAGGAAAGAGAGGAGGGATTCCTCACGCCGAGGACTGCATTCGGAATGACAATTTACATTGGTCGTCAACATTGGTTAGGGGATAGGGACGATCAGGTGGCGACCCGGTTTCTTCGGACTGGCTAGTTTTTGCAGTTCGTTCAATCCGCCGCTGCCCCAGCGGGCCAGGAACGGAAGGAAACAGAGATCACGCGATTGCAGGCCTTTCTGGGGGAAGAGCAGGTTTTCGAGAAAGGATTCGTGTTTTGCGATCTGTTTATCGTGGCGGTCGAGAGCCGCACCGGTTTTGTGGCGTAGCTTTTCAATTTGGTAGCGGATGCGCTTTTCCGCGCGGGCAATGGTGCCTTGAATCGTTGGATCGACTTTAGCGATGGCTTTGTGGAGCTTCTGGATACTCTTTTCCATCTGGCGAAGATTGGCGTCAAATTCCCGCGCCAACATTTTGGGAACGGCGGAATTGTACATGCGATTGCGAACAGCTTGCGAGCCACGCCAGATGTCTTCGACCTCGAGATGATACTTTTTCAAGATGCGCTCGGCCTTGGGGTCGACGAGAGTGAAATCGGCGCGAGGAAACAGAACGGGCATGCGCCCAAGAAGTTTTTTGTAGAGGACCTGCGACTGGGCGTAATAGGCGATCTCGGATGGGCCGCCAAATTGGACAACGGTGGGAAGAAGATAGTCCTGCATCACGGGTCGGAGCAGCGCATTGGGACTGAATTTTTCCGGCGAAGCTTCGATGCGACGGAGCCAGCTTTCGCGAGGCATCGCGAGTGAGCCGCTGGAAAATCCGGCGTTGGATGCGGAGATAACCAGGCGCTTCCCTTCCTCGAGGGAAAAAAGCAACGTGCTGTGGGAAGTGACCTTCACTTGCGCTTCATAGCCAGCTTGGTCCAGTTCCTTGCCGCGTCGAAGAAGAAGGTGGTTCAATTCATCGCGTTGTGCGAGGGCATCGCGGAGAAGGGGCGCGGCGACGCGATGGAGGCGCTCGTCGAGGGGGTCAAGCAGGATCAGGCCGTCATCGGAAAAAATGCGAGCGAAGAGAGAGGCGAAAGCGCTGCTGTAGGTGGCAACGGGAGTGTAGGTCTCATGGAGTAGATCGCCAAAAGTCTGTCCGAGAAGCGGTTGGGCACGAACGACAAGTTCGTGAACTTCCTTGCCGAGGGGGATGCGGCCAACCGGCACAGCATCATCAGAAGGCTTGGGAAGCGCAAATTCTTGCAGTTGGCCCTCGTGGAACCAGGAGACGTGGCGGACTTCATCGACGTCATGGTCTTCAGTGGCCATCCAGAAAACAGGGACGGCGGGAATTCCTTTTTGCGAAAGTTCGTGAGCAGCCTGGATAGCACTGAGAGCTTTGTAAAAGGAATACGCGGGACCGCCAAACAGCCCCACTTGTTGGCCGCTGACAACGGCGACTGCCCCGGTGGCAAGACGATCCAGGTTTTTCTGGGTTTCGGGACCGCTGCCAAAGAGCTGGTTCTGGGCACGGAGGATACCCGTTACCTGGGCACGGCGGTCGGCGGGGAATTGCAGTTTTTTGGAACAACGCGCGGCGGATTTCAGATCAGGAGAGTGGCCATAGAAGGACTCGAGTCTGGAGAAATGCTCAACGAAGTCGCGGAATAGCTTCGACGTGTGAGGCAGCTGGTGAGGCAAGAGGGCGCGACAGTCCATGAGCGCTTAGATGTAAGACAGAGAAAAAAGTGACGGCACAGGCTTAGACCTCAACGGCTGAAGCTGTCTTCTTGCATCGCACTGGTGGCACGGCCGAAACCATGCCCTGACGAAAAGCAGAACTCTCGCTTCGCTCAGGATGACAATCGCTTGGGTAATGAGGGGTGGCATCATTTTTTGGCGACATGTCGGAAACCTTAAACGGACGCCGCAACCGGATGGAGTTGCGAGACAACATCGGTGACGGAACGCTTGTTTTCTTCGCTCAAGGGCAACAGTGGTAGCCGGGGCAAGCCGCCCAGATAGCCGCGCAGATCCATGGCGTATTTGACGCCGGCGATCCCATTTTCGGAGACGATGCGCTTGGAGGCTTGCACGAGGAGGAGTTGAAGTTTCCGCGCCTGATCATGTTGACCGCGCCGGAAGAGTTCGTAAAGTTCGGCGCATTTTTCCGGTAGCGCCGTGGCGAGGGCCAGGACGGCACCGCGAGCCCCGACGGTAAGGGCCGGATAGAGTACGGCCGCTCCCCCCGTGAGAACACAGAAGTCCGCGGGCGCGCCGGCAACAATTTCGCCGACGCGTTGGACGTTTCCGGAACTGTCCTTGATGCCGGCAATATTGGGATGCGAAGCGAGAGCGAGAATTTCAGGAGTTTCGAGGGTGATGCCGGTGAATTGCGGCACGGAGTAAAGCAGGATCGGGATGGGAGAGGCGTCGGCGACGGCACGATAGTGATGGAGATAGGTTTCAGCGCGGTAGACGGGCTTGTAGTAGTAAGGAGTCTTAACGAGCGCGATCGAATAGCCGAGGACTGCGGCACGTTTGGTGCGAGCGATGGTTTCGGAGGTGGATTCTGCGCCGGTGCCGGCGATGAGGAGTTTGCTGGGAGCGGCGGCCTCTTTCGCGGCTGCGAGGACGGAGTCGGCTTCCTCGCGGGAGAGCATGACGGCTTCACCGGTAGAACCGAGGACAACGTAGCCGGATACGCCGGTGTCATTGTAAAGACAGATGTTTCTGGTTACGGCGGCAAGGGAAACGGATTCGTCAGAGGCAAAAGGTGTAACCAGGGCGGGAAAGATGCCACGGATTTCCATGTTTCAGTCTCCTGTGGTGGAACTGCCCGCGGTGGCGACGCCGGAACCGTGAAGATCTTGAAGGCAGTTAATTTCGCGTTTCACTTCGTGGAGCGAGTGGATGCCGCGAACGGCGGCCTGGGCGGCAGAGAGCGTGGTAATGCAGGTGATGTTGTAGCGAATGGCGGCGCGGCGAATGGACTTCTCGTCGTAGAAGGATTCGCGGCCGAGGGGCGTGTTGATGACTAAGTGGATTTTGCCGGTTTTGATGAGATCGACGATGTTGGGCCGTCCTTCGTTCACTTTAAAGACTTCGTCGCAGAGAACCCCGGAAGCTCTGAAGGCCGAGCAGGTGCCGCGCGTGGCAACAAGCTTGAAACCAAGTGAGACGAGGTCCTTTCCGAGGGTGGCGATACCGCGTTTATCGCGGTCGTTGACGCTGATGAAGACCGTACCGCTGCTAGGCAATTTTTGTCCGGCGGCCAATTGGGCTTTGGCGAAGGCCTGGCCATAGTCGGTTGAGATACCCATGACTTCCCCGGTCGAGCGCATTTCCGGGCCGAGAATGGTATCGACGCCGCGGAATTTATTGAAGGGGAAGACCGGTGATTTCACGGAGTAATAGTCCCGGACGGCGATTTCGGCGACGCCGTTGTGATGAACGATGGGAAGCTTCATGTCTGAAAGCCGGCGCCCAACCATCAACCGCGCCGCGACTTTGGCGAGTGGCACACCGGTGGCTTTGCTGACGTAAGGAACAGTTCGAGAAGCGCGTGGGTTGACTTCCAGGACATAGACGGTTTCGCGCTGGATGGCATACTGCACGTTCATCAAGCCAATGACCTTGAGAGCGAGGGCTAGACGCTTGGTGTAATCGCGAATGGTTTCCAGGACTTTTGGCGAAAGGCTGACGGGAGGCAGAACACAGGAGGAGTCGCCG
>Ga0181523_10002892_pt1 | contig 16124 bp, 20 predicted proteins | sample PEATcosm2014_Bin_43_FD_119752 | JGI IMG/M metagenome (GOLD analysis project Ga0181523, IMG submission 119752) | Peatland microbial communities from MTU Mesocosm Facility, Houghton, MI, USA - PEATcosm2014_Bin05_30_metaG | ecosystem: Environmental > Terrestrial > Soil > Wetlands > Peat | place...
CCAGCAACTACGCGATGCGGGCTCGCGGTTACATCACGGCTGACGTTCGTAACCAGACCGAATACGGTACGGTCCGCGGTTACATCGCCGTCGGCATCAACACCAACGACGTCGGCCTGCAAGTGGCCAGCCTGGTGGACAGCGCCAACCGCGCCTTCGTCCAGTGGGCGGGCATGACGGCCGGTCTGTCACAGTCGTTCTTCGACTTCTACAGCGTTCCGGCCATGCAGTATCGCGGCGGCTATCTGCCCGCTTCCGACACCGGTGACGGTGGCTGGTGGGTGTGGGCCTACACGGCACAGTTCGGTGGCGGCTTCTCCGGCACGATTTCTGCGGAAGCGCGCCGTACGACGCAAATCTGTAACGCCAACGTTCCGAACGTGGCCGGCTTCAACGGTAACTCCGGCTGCACCTACGCTCCGGGTAGCTACTTCAGCTCGGTGAGCGGTAACTCGGGCTCCGCGTCGCTCTTCCCTGGGGCCGGTTCCTATGGTGGCTCGCAATCGCCTGACATCGTCGCCAACCTGCGCGTCGACCAGGCGTGGGGCGGTGCCCAGGTCATGGGCGCTCTTCATGAGGTCAATGCCGGCTACTACAGCCCGACCACCGGGGCCGCGGCGAACATCCTTGCTCATCCCTCCGACAAGTGGGGCTGGGCTGCGGGTGCTGGCTTGAAGATCAATGCGCCCTTCATCACCCAGGGCGACTGGTTCCAGGCTCAGGTCAACGTGACCCAAGGTGCTCTTCGCTATCTGTTTAACACCCCGAATACCAACTGGGGCGCCGTTAACGGTAGCACCGAAAGCTACGGCATGCTGACCGACTGTGTGTACGACGTGGGCCCCGGCGGCATCAACCCGACGGGTTGTCAGTTGACCTCCGCTTGGGGCTTCAATGCCGGCTACGAGCATTATTGGACCCCGGCTTGGCATACCTCCTTGTACGGCGCCTGGTACCAGGTCAGTTACAACAGCACGGCCAACGCCCAAATCTGCGCGAACCAGGGCTTTGGCGCTGGCTCCGGCACACCCGCCGTGGCCTTCCCGGGCTGTAGCAACAACTGGTCAGAGTGGGGCGTCGGTGCTCGCACGCAATGGGATGTCACCAAGACGTTCTACCTGGGCGTCGAAGTGCTGTACTCGGAGATGAAAAGCGCGACGACAACCACCGGCTTTGTGCCAGCGATCAATGCCATCTCTGGCCCCATCGGTCCGCTGACGATCGCGAACCAGTCCAGCTGGATGGTCAGCGTTCGCGCTCACCGCGACTTCCTGCCCTGATCGCTTGATCGAGGTATGAAATCGGGAACCCTGGCAGCTCGTCTGCCGGGGTTCTTTTTTTGATCGACGGCGGCACTGTGAAAAAACAGCGACCAGGAAGGTCTTCATCGAAATCCAGCGAGAGGGGACTGTTGCTCTTCGCTGGGAAGGTCCGGGCCAGCAGGGCCGTGCTGGGGTGGAGCCAAACCGAACTCGGGCGGCGAGCCGGAATTACCCAACGCGCGGTTTATTGCATCGAGAACGCGCTAACCCGGCCGCGAAAGGCGACAGAACAACAAATCGAGGCATCTTTTTCTGAGGTGGGGCTTGTCTTTACGTTCATGTTTGATGGTGGCTTTAAGATGACGGTGCCATTTGCCGCCATAGGTCGCTCCAGCGTTGCTTCTCAGAAGCGAATGATGCGTCGGCGAAAGGGGAAATGACCGCTCGAATCACCTCGGCGGGACGGTGTCACTTCTGGTGAGCATAGTTACGTCGCGAGCCGGGGTGTGCCCGTAGTAGGGGCACCGGTGTCGGTCGTGTCGCGTGCATACTCGGCCCCGAGGAGCTGACGAAACAGCTGTCAATTCTGAGTACCTCTGGACGACGCGACGTTCGCCAAAATTAGCGGGTCGCCGGCGACAGGAGGCACTACAACCATGCCAACTACTTCTGCGGCGTCAGAGAGCGTCTGGTCAGATAAGTGAGCATACCTTTGCGTTGCACGCACCTGTGTATGACCAAGTAGTCCTTGCACAACATATAATGATACCCCCTCGTTCACTAGGAAGCTTGCGAATGAGTGGCGAAGATCATGAAGCCTCACATCGGTCAGGCCGCACCTTTTACGAATCCTAGTCCATGGGAAATGAAGTGACGGACAAGGTTTCCCGGTGACCGACGAGGGAAAGATATAGGGATTATTCTCTACGCGCGGAATACAGCGAAGTGTTTCCAGGGCGTGGGAGTTTAGTCGTATCAATCTCGAACGACCGGACTTTGAGCATGGAACGATCAGGGTTCGCTGCTCCCAGTTTACATATTCCCATTTGGCATGGGTTATCTCGTTGCGTCGTCCTCCGGTGAAGAGCAGGAGCTTAATTGCGCATGCGGCGCCGCGATTCGCATCGTCATTAAGTGTCGACAATAACCTCTGGGCTTCTGCCGTGGTCAAAAAGCGCTCACGGCATACGTCGGCAGCGGTTTTTAATCCAGTCGTGGGATTCTGACCGGAACCAGGCGCTCCCCACTTTTGGGCCAGATTGAAGATAAATCGAAGCAGGACCAATACCCGATTTGTTGTTCCATTCGCGTAGCCGGCGTCACGCATTCGGTGGAGTAAATCTGCTATTGCGTGATTCGATACTTGATCTAAAGGAAACGAACCGAGCCTCCGCAGGATATGAACTCGCAAAAGAGTCTCGTCGGTTTTCCAGCTGCGCTTCGCATTTTTCGCGAAGGGCAAATAGGAATCCCGAACAAACTCATTGAAGGTAGGGATGAGGCGAAGTTCTTCGCGTTCTTTTTGTGGATCATTTCCTAATATCGCCTCTGCGAGTACAGAACGCGCCTTGCGACGTGCCTGAGAGATGGTCAACACGCCCGGTCGCCCTATCTTGAACTGACGCTCGCGGCCACGGCTATCACGGTATCGTTGATAAAAAGTCTTGCCACCGGAAGATCGTACCTCAAGCATGAATCCGGGAAAGCTCGCGTCAAAAAAATCAATCCTTTTGGCGCCGGGCGGACAAGTACTCCGCCGCACAAATGATGAAGTTAGGATTGCTTTTGGCACCAATGAACTCCGATTCAGCGTAATATCGTAACATACGATGTTACGTCAATGGGCGGTTGCGCGGATTGTGAATTGAAAATCGGTGATGGCCGAGCCGTGCGCGCTTCCCCCACGAAGCGGCTCTCATGTGCCGAGTGACGGAAGTCCGCGCGCAGTTGTGCTTAAGAAGGGGCGGCGGGTCATCCCTGGCCGCCGCCCAAGTCCCCGCCGGAGAAGCTTTTCAAAAATCCCGGCAGGCGTCGGCGTGGAGTAGACGCCGCGTTTAGGTGTCGCTGCCGCCGGCCTCTGGCGTAACCGGAATCACAACCGACGTGACGGGCTCGTATGGTGCCTTCGTCTCGACCGGCCGGAAGCTCGGTGCCATCGCCTCAGCCCCGGCTTGCATTTCAGCGGTGACGCGAGCGGAGCGGGCAGCCTCTTCGACAGACGCGACGTTGACGCGCGGGCCGAAGTTGCGGGCGGTCGTAGCGAGCGGACTCGGCCCTGGACTGGACGGTCGCGATGCGAATGGGTTGGAAATCTTAGCCATGTGAATGGACTCCTGGTTGGTTGGTGATGAATGAGAAGCTGTTGTTTGTTCCCGGCGCGCCTGACCGGCCACGCCGTCTCCGGCGGCCAAGTCAGCGGGTCAGGGCCAAGCGGATGATCTGCGACCGTCTCCGGGCGCGATCTAATGGTTAGATTCCACCGTCTCCGGCGGTATTCGATAGTTCAAAGGCGCACACTGAAATGGGCTGGAGCTAATATGAGAATGACATTATCACGGTCTAATTAGCGGGAACGCAAAGGAGGGTAGCCCGAAGCACCGAGGTATCGAATTGGATGTTTTTGAACGCGTAGGTGTCTTTGCCTTGAGCGGTTGCGGCAGTGCCACAGTCGTTAGCCGCCTGCTCGCCGGTGAAATTTCCGAGAGTTGTCACAGAGAGAGGCGATGTTGGAGAGTTTGGGCCGGATTGAGAATAAATTACTAACAATAATGTGAATTTGGGCGCCCAAGCACTTAGGGCAATAACCGGAGTAGTCGCAAGCATCAGGATTGCGAGAAGAGTTCCACGCATGTTGATCTCCACTGTGGCAGCGAGAACCGGAGCGAGCAGCGTTGCCGGAAAGGGCAACGCCACTGGGGACTGCGCCCTTGGTGACAGTCCCCTCCCAAAATTTTCATGGCACCCGCTTCCTCGCTTCTATAGCTCGGATGATGCTCTGCTGCTGACCTTGATCCAGCCGAAAAATGGTCGCATTGCCGGAAGAACCGTGCGTGAGCGGGACAGGCTGAACGCTCAACGGTTTCTTACATCCCCAAAATTGGTCTATTTTGATGCCGATCTTCCACGCCGAAGTGGCTTCTTCTTCATTCCATCCTGGTGCCGTAAGCTGTGCCGGATGATCAAATTCATTTTCGTTGTGCCCACGTCTGTACTCGCGAGGCGGCTTTTCGGCTACTGTGCCAGCAGCAATAACTCCGCCACCGCTGAGCCAGATGTAGGCTGCATCATCAACCCTTATTTGTGTTCGAAAAGCCGGCGTTGCCCAATAGACATAGTTGAACCCGAGATACTGATCCAGAGCATCAAATGGGGTTAGATTAGGTTTTCCAGGGACTCCTTTCCATTTCACCAACGGATTAGAGGCCCAAAGCCATGCGTTCATGATCGCATCACCGCTACAGTGATTTACGCAGCCGACTCTTGAAATATCGGTGTATTGTTCATTGCCACCCCATGGTCGCCTTCTGTTATCTCAGCCAGCGACACACGTCCCCCGGTATAGAATGGCGTCGTCTCCATCGTAAAAGTCGAACGGCATTTGCGGACTTTCGCCCGTCTCATAGGGATGCGAGTCCACCCGCAAGACTGACGTGTAGCCTAGCGTGATCACAAGCCCAATGAAGTCTTCTGATATTCCGGCTTTCTGCCAGAGCATTTTCAGGATGACCTTTCCGGCCGACGCCTTCTGCACGGTAAGAGAGCCGGTGCGAACATGAACATCAAGATCGTCGATGCCCCGACCCGGTATCTCCTGTCTGAAGACAGTCTCTAGCCTGAATTTGTCATCCAGGAGGACCACCTTCAGGTTTCGTTCGGGATCAATGGTGGCCGAAAGTGACACATCCGCGTCCCCAGGTCCTAAAATAGGTGAAACCGCTTTCCCTTGGCACAGTATTGAACTCGGTTCTTTCGGCCTCTGCTGAGCATCTACTGGCGTCGCCGCAGGTATCACGATGCACGCAGCGATCAACGCCGTCATCGTCCTGATCATTATTATTCCTCCGGCCGGCCGTCTTGACGGTTGAGATTTAGCACGAAAATGATGGCTGCGCCCGGCGTCTCCAAAAAAACAAGTCTTGAAGCACTGTCGATGTCGCAGTTGGGTCAATTGCCGCTCCGCCACCTCGCCGAAAAGGCGGCGGTTAAGCCCCTGAAAGCAGCCGCGCCAGTCGTCCGCCGTTGGAACCGTTGAGGGGCGCGCACTCGGTGGATCACGCCGAGACCTTCATCCAGCCCGCTTGCAATAGGGGGCGGGCTTCATCCTCATCCAATTCAAACGTCCCGTCGTCGCTGACATTCAGCGACCGCCCCGTGATGGTGTAGACGGTCGTGACGCCTGCCGGCGCGATCAGGCGGACAGGCTGACTTGGCAATTTATTGGCGCGGCCCGCAGATAGGCCAGAAGATTTCTTCATAAACTCCCGCCAAGTGTCAAAGGAAGAATGGTCGCCGCACGCCCGCCACAGCGCAATTGCGAGCGCCAACACAAGGTCGTCATGTTTTCCAGACCGCGCATTGAACGTCGCGTGTCCGGTCTCGGTGAAGTTGATGCGGAAATCCTGAAGCTCCGAAACAAGCGCCGGCGCGTCCGGCAAATCCTTGTGAATCTTAAGCCGCCCGTCGTGTAGCAAAGCTTGGATGCGGCTGACCAAGTGTCCTTTTGGCACCGACCAAACATTGCCGGCGTTCGTGATGGCGCTGCCGCCGGTGATGTTCACGCCGATTGGCGACAAACCGAACTCGCGAAATAGGTCATAGACGGGCCTTCCAACGCCGGTCATGTCCAAAACCAATTCGGCTTTACCGCGCAGTTGCGGGCTGACCATGCGCTCAGCGACATGCGCGACGATTGCTGGATACGTCGTGCCCAGAGGAAGCCGCGACAAGTGCCCGACCTGGAATACGGGTTTGTGACCATCCTCTTCGACCCGGCGCACAACGCAGACAGCCGTATAGTCTTGGGACTGACCAAGATCGACGCCGACGACGTATCGCTCGCCCCAACGAGCGCTGAGCGAGAAAGCTTCCGGCTCCGCGGGAAAGCGCGAATTGCGAACCTCAAGAGGCTCACCAGTTGACGGGTTGGAAATCATTGACGAGAGCCCTTTGGATTAGGTCGCTGTTGAATACGGAAGATTCGGCATCGGTGAAAACGCAATTATATTCTTGATCAAATTTCATCGGCCCAAGAGCTTGAAGTTCCTCTTCCAGGAACTGCGCAGAGATACGAGGGCACTCGGAGCCCTTCACCGTGACGCGCTCCCAGCTTTCGCCGCCGTTCTGCCACTGCTCGAAGAAGAACCCCCGGCGACCAGATGGAGTTGTAAGGGCCACGAACCGGCCATCGGCCCGCGTCGCCAACATCGGTCGAACAGCGCTAAATAATTCATCTGGGCAGCGGCTCGCTTCATCAACAACAACAAGATCGGCGGTATAGCCTCTCGCCGACCGCTCCGATCCGGGCAAGCTAATTATGCGGCTCCTATTATCGAGCGTCATTCTTGTCAGTGACTCTTGCGTCGCTTTCGGTGCGCCCGGTAGCAACGACCAAAACTGATGAATCTTGGCATATAATTCGGTGCTTTGATTTTGCGATGGCGAAATTAGAATTGTGGTGCAAGGCGCTTTGTAGAGCGATGCGTGCAACGCGATTAACGCGGAGCATGTGCTTTTTCCGAATTGACGGGTACAGTTCAAGAGCAAGCGTCTCGAATTTGAATTAAGTATCTCCGCCTGCGTCTTATCCGGTTCAATGCCGCAATCGCGCGCAAACTGAATTGGATCGATTGCGCGGGCAAAGTCGCGACTTACCGAGACGCTCCTATGCTTGCTCATTGGGTGTCGGCGATTGCGGGCGTCACGTCGATCATGGGCGCGGACATGCGCTCCACCGCCCCGCCCTCTTCAATCTGCAAGACTTCCGCGACGGCACGCCGCGCTTCGGGGAACCGGGCGAGCGCTTTGATAAGAAGATTCCGGAGTCTAAGATATTCTGGACTTACCAAAATGCTGACCACTGTTTGCGTGCTGTGATTTTGGAGTTCGCCTAAGTAGCGCCCAACAAGCTCTAGATTCCGATGTACAGCGTTCGCGAGCGTCGCGACGACTTGGGCGTTGCCGTCCTCCATCGCCTGATCTTGCGTGATCAATAGCCGGGCTCGCTGCGTTGCGAGTGACTGAAGCAATCCCTCGCTCTCCTGGACTTTTAGCGCATCAAGATCGACACCGGGCGCGAGCATGTGGCCGATATAAGCAGCCTTCAGTACGGGCGGCAGACGCTTCCGGTGCCGATACAATGCATCTTCATGCACGCCGAATTTTAGCGAGATAGATTTGACGCTCTTGCCGCAGGCCAACTCATATTCAATGCGGTCGCAATCATCCCTGTCCGAAATTGGCCGGCGCTTCTTTTTGTTCGCCGACGTGAGGCGCGGGTCTTTTGTCATGGGAGGAAATCCTGGATAGTTGAAGCGGGCAGGCGCGCGAGAGCCAACAAGCGCACCCGCCCGCCCCGCTGTTGCGCCGCGAAGCGCAGACAGATTGCGTAAATTATCGTGACAACTTGGTCAGCCGCTCAATGGCTGAATGACCGCTACGCTTGTGCGCGGCGATAAACGCCTTGGTCGCGAGAGCCGGAGCTTGTTCGTTCAAGATCGCTTGACCAACGCGGTTAAGCTCGTCGCGTGCTTTATCGCCACGACCGACAGCGCGTGCCGCCGCGTGGTACTTCTGGCGCAGCGGGTGGCTAACGTCGCGTAGGTCGATAATTACGCCGTTGACAGATATACACTCGACCACGGAATCATCACTGTTGTTGCTCATTTGCAATCTCCACTGGAATTTGCCGGAATTTAATACTTGCTTTGCGCGCTGCTTCGCGACGCGCATCTTCCGCCTCAATAAGATCGACACTTGCCGAAATTTCGCGGATCATTTTGAAGATGGTGGCGACGACAGGAAGCTTCGCGTCTTCAGCCTCGATAATTTTTTCGTTCAATGCGCCGCTGCCCCAAGGATTACTTGATTTGCTCATGGCTGCACCGTGGCGTCGGCATCTAAGGCCAACTGCTCGACCAATCGCAAATACGGCGACGTATCGACAGACGCCTCTGGGCGCGGCATGTTGTAAAGCGCCGTACTGACCTGTTCCGCCGCCCGGAACCACTGGCGGCTCGCCATCGTCAGAGCAATTGACCGGACATCGCCCTCCGCCTCGATAGCGCGGAGCCGCGCTTCAACTAGACGGGTGAGAGCGGCTTGCCCTTCCTCCGACATGACGGCCATAATCTCCGCGTCGATTTCCGCTGCAATGTCGGCAACTTTTGTCGCCGCTTGTTCGGCCGGCCCGCGGGCGGCTGCCACCTTGGCCTCGACCACACCAAGCGTGCGCTCCGCCGCGCTCAAATCTTCCGCTAATGCCCGACGTTGCTCCCGCTGTTTGGTCGAAGGACTCTGCGGGGGCCACGTCTGACCGGCCGCTTGCGCTTCTGCTTGGTCAAATTCGAGCAGCTTGGCGTCCGCGATGCGAACAAGCCGTTGCGCATGTTCTTTTTGGTCGCGTGTGCGGTCGTGCTGTTGGTGCAAGGCGGCAGCGGCCTCCGTCTCTTGGCGGAAGCGCTTAATGATGTCGGCAACATTATCGCGCGCCGGTGATCGGGTAGCGCGGGCAGGTGTACGAACGGCGGAAGCAGCCATGGTGATGTTTTCCTTATTTGAAATGAAAAACCCGGCAGTAGTGCCGGGCGCGGTGAACGGGATAGGTGACAGGCTAGTTGTTTTAGAAGCGCGGACCCGGAATCAAGCAGCGATGTCTTGTTCGGTATCCGGCGCGGCAGCGACGATCAATTGATCCCAACTCAGGCCCAGCTTGCGGCGCTGTTTTTCGGCGGCGCGGGCAGCAGTTAGGACTTCGTTTTCGTGAGAAGAGCCAAGCATTCCCGGCATCTTTACGAGCGTGTCGCGGGCGGTGCTGCCGACCTTCGCAGGCTTGTCCGTGGCTTTTTTCAATTCCGCGCTGAACCACTCGAAATCGAAATCGGGCCTTCTGGCGTCGTAGCGCTGCTTCGATCCACCTTGCGCCGCGTCGTACCGCGGTGCCTCAGCGTACTCCCGGTCGGCGGCAGCGGCAGGCTTGGCTTTTTGTTCAGCATGCTGAACACGCCTCTTGCGGCTCTGACTACTGAACGCGGCATCGCCGATGAACCCGCTGTTCCGCCACGCCAGCAATCGGTTTACCCACGCGGCGGATTTACCAACCTTGGCCGCGATTGCCCGCTGCGTCGCGCCTTCCAATTGGGCGCGTGAGATATACTCTGCCGCGTCGTGAAAAAACCCTGTGCCACTGCCAATCGCGGCCTTGGCTTTCGACAAGAGGTCATCAACCGATAGCTTGGCACCGTCCGGCGCAGGCGACGTGCCATCGCGGGCGATGTATTTGTCGGCGACGATCCTGACACTCTCGTCGGTCATTGTCATGGTCATGCCGCTTGTTTGACGATGCCGTACACCGAAGCCCTCGATATACGTCCGCCATCGCGGCGCATCTGGGCTACAATCTCATCCACGGAAGCTCCCGCCGATTTCAGTCGCCGAACGGCGTCGTGGTCAATGGTGCGCGCCCGTCCCGTGCATTTGGCGTAAGCGCCACGCGCCTTCGCCCGACGAACTGCGGCACGTTTCAGGTCGGCCCTAAAGCGCAGTTCAAGTAGCTCATCCGGCCCCCCTGAGATGTATTGCGGGCAGAACCGCGCGCCTTTTTGCTCTAAGGTCCTCAGTAGTTTCTTCAATGCTTTGACGCTCAGCGCGACATGAGAAGCATCCGGTGGGACCAAGGAGTCCCCGCCGCGCATTTTCCGGACAATGCCATCAAGCACCACGCCCGGTTCAAGCTCGAAGTCGGGTCGAGAATAAAAGTAGGCGGTCATGAGCGAGCCCCATGCAAGTAGATTTGCGATTGTGTGAAGGCCCAGCAAGGTGCCGGGGCCGATTAGTTCATTCGTCAGAGAGTGCCCAAATATCTTCGAGCCGGCCAGTCAGCGCCGCCGAAACATATTTGACGCATCAACCAACTTCTCCATCTCAGATCGCTTCATGTCTTCGCGGGGCTTCTTTGAGCGCCAAACATCGCGAACGGCCATCAAGTCTGCGATTAAAGCGGGAATGTCGGGTATCGTGTCGTTGAAAATTGCAGCATCCATTCGACGGACGAAATCGTCGCCTAATTCCTTGCGCGCAATTTCTCGGCCTTCATTCGTATTACCGGGGTAACCGTTTTCCCACTCGAACCCAATGTCGGCTTTGATCGAGAGAGCATCCCGAAGACGGCTTTTGTTAATCACGGGACAGCGCGCCGACCACCACAGAAGCGCAATCTTGAAAGGGTGGCTATCCAGAACGCACCGCCGGGCGAGGTCGAGGAAGAGCGTGTCCTTCGGCGGTGTTAGGCGACTCCTGGAAATGAATGCGTCAAGAACGACATTCCGCCACAGAATGTCCGGCTCTTCAGACCATGTGCCTGCCTGATCCAGATTGTCGGTCTTGCGGCGAGATGCGCGCCCATTGGCTTCGCGCGGACCGAAGTGCTTCTTGGGCCGCCCGCGGCGCGGTCGCAAGCCCTCAGCCCGTTCTTCCTCTTGCGCCGTAGCGATCAGGCGAGCGCGATAGCGGGCAAGCACGGTCGCATCCGGCGTTTCGTCATCGAACACGGTCGCATCCATACCGGGCTCGCGTGGCGGAACGAACGCCATGGGCAAAACCTTTGATTTTGAGGGTGGGGGGAGCGCCGCTGGCGGATCGCCTCAGCCGCAGTTCTCCGAGCTTGGTTTGAATCATCCGCTTTTCTGACGAGTCCGTCAAGAGGTTTCACCAATAGCGCAGGCCCGACACCTTCCAAGATTCCAAAAGGCCAGTATTCGTTGGGCTTTTCGCGGCCTCTTCCATACTGACGCCGCCTATGATGCGACGATCTTGAGAGCGCAATGGGCGTGACAGTGATGATTTTTGCTTGAGTCCAAATGAGTAAGCGGCATTAGATTTCGTCTGCGTAAACCTGAATGCCCGGAGTGCCGCTCATTTTGCTGGGTGGCGTATGAGGCGAGCCAATCCGCGCTTTGATGATGCGGCCGCTTTGCAGTTCCACATCGCGTTCATCACCAGTCTTCGGCAACGGACCTTCAAGAATGTCCTTGCCGCTGACGATTTCGTCGCTGCTCTTCAGCTTAACGTAGATGCGATGCTGCGGCATTTCGCTTGCCCCCCGTGCTTTGTGATGTTGAAGGGCCGCTGAGTGTGATCCCAGCGGCCCTTGGCAGACGCATGCTCTATGGGTTTCGATCCCGAAATGGTCCGCCTTGCGTTGGTTTGCGTTGCGTCGTGCGGTGAGGTGATGCGATGCGTTGCGTCGCAGAGCGAAGCGCGGCGTTGCGTCCCTTTGCCGAACGGCCAAACCAAGCCGCCCGACACGCGAGAAGCTAGGCTAACCACCACAAGGATGTCAAGTCGCAGATTCAGCTAAACCATTGAAATCATTGGGTATATTGTACCCATAGCTGGGGGATAAAGTGATGATATTGTTGGTGAAATCGAATCCAAAAATAATTTCTGCTCATGTCGGAGCGTGATCGAAGCTTCGCGAGCTATCCACAATAATATCGGCGCGTCGGCGTCTCGCTGATGCGTCACGCTGCTGGGGGCTGCATTGGTACGGCCGGCGCGTTTTGACGAATGGAAGGGTCGATTTGAGGCCCGCCTGTGGGGCGCAGTCGCTCAACGAGTGCCGCAGTTGCCTCCGGTGAGAGGTGGCGTCGCCGCTTGAGGTCGATTGCCTCTCGGATACGCCCCGCTTCGTCCGGTGTCGGTAGCCGGTTGAGGTGCAGCGTCCCGTCGTCTTCGCCGTCTTGGGTTACGCGGCAGAACGACAAGCGCCTCTTGATGAAGGTCCAGCGGCGGGATGATGCATCCGTCTGGACGACGATCAGGAAGCCGCGGGCGTCGGCATAAACGTGGCCTTGCCGGCCCTTGATGTGCCAGTCGCCACAGTTGTCCCGGCGCAGTGTGCGAGGCGAGGCGGCCAGTGAGGTCAACAGCGTCTCAAGGCGTGCGCGTTCGTGCATGTGTAGTTCTCCAATGAAAAAGGGCCCGCAAAGGGCCCTGGAACGTCGTAGGTGAGCTTTCGCGCGATCATCGCAATAGGATCATCAGCCCAACGCCGACACATGCGCCGACGATGAGTACCATGATGATCCACGACAGTCGCCCATTCGGCGCTGCAGTCGTGGCGGGCGCAGCCATCTGGGGCAATCGTCGCTGTCGATACCAGCCGATCCCGCTGCCGGGGATGCCAACGCTGACGCGCTCGCGCCCATGACCTGTGGTGTACCAAGCGCCCTTCCCACCGATGCTGCCGGATATGCCGGACTTGCTGACGTTGAGCCGGAGCGGCCCGGCGCGGAACCGTCGAAGGAAGCGGAGCGGCATTGTGTCCCTTGTCTCAGTCGCGCCAGAACCCTTTGAAGCGATCCGGTGCCAACGCGGCGTAGCGCACCGTGTTCGCGATATTTGCGTGACCCAAGTAGGCTTGCAGCGACCGGGTATCGCGGCCTTCATTTGCCAGCTTGAAGCCGCAGGCGTGCCGCAACATGTGGGCATGGGCCTTGATGCCCAGCTTAGCCGCTATGGCGGCCCGTTCGATCATGCGCGAGAAGCCCGGCGCGCTTAGTGGTGCGCCCCGTTCCGACACGAACACGAATGGCGACCGCTCGCTGTCACGTTGCTGCCGGCGCAGCGCCCTCAGTTCCCGGCCGGTCAATTGATGCGTGCTAGGGGTGCCGTTCTTGACGCGGCGGACGCTTAGCAGTCCGGCTTTGAAATCGACCTGCTCCCACCGCAGGTCCACCAGTTCGGACGCTCGTAGCCCGTGCCTATAGGCCACCAGGACCATCGTGGCGTCGCGGTGACCGTGGCGGTTAGCCTTGGCCGCTCCGATCAGTCGCTCCACCTCATCAGGCGTCAGATGTTCCCTAGTCCGGAGTTCGGCATTCTTGCGCCGGCGTGGGGTCACTGTTCGATTTACAGCGGTTGATGCTACCAGCCGCAACTTCGCTTTCGCCATGATCTAAGCCCTCCGCCGAATAAGACTGTTCAAAGAATAGACGTTCTATGAACAGCACGGTCAAGCGATTTAGGCAAGTAAAATCGGCCAATGCCGGCTACGATCACCGAAAGATCAAGAGAGCGTTGGACGATTTTTGCCGCTCACGATTACCCCCATTCATCGGCACTTGGCGTCCGTGCCTTATGCGGTAGCAACGAGTCTGAAGCGGAAATGCCCCGAAGCGATCAGCTGCCTGATCACCACACTCCACGACAGTTGTCCCATGTCCCACCCTTGTCGCATTCTGTCCCATGCGACAGTTGTCCCATGTCCCATATGTCCCACCCCCCTTATAGGGGGGACATGTGGGACAAACCTGAGACTCGATTTTACGAGACCAAACGCACGCAGCGATCTTGAACAACGATCCTACCGATTGACTCCAATCTCTCAACAATACGGCTCTGAGCAGTACGCGGGTTGCCATGATCGGCAGCGATGGCGCCATTGCTCTGCATCGCCCTCAGCCACGTAGGGCGCCTTACTAAACCATCCGGCCCCGTACAGGTCGCCAGCGCGTCCAGGGCAAGCCTCTCACGATCCGAAAGCTCGCCCTGCGCCGGGTCATTTGTCGCAGCTTCGACGGGGACCACGATGCAAGACGTGATCGTGTCGCTTTCCGAGTTCGTGCCGACCTCCACAGGTTCGAGCCGGCTGATAACCCGGTCGCCCTCCGGGCCGTCCCGCATCCATTCCACCTCCACGATGACTTGGTTGCGGCGGTCCCGCTTGACGGACAGTTGGGCGTCAATGGCTGCGGTTAGTGAGGAATGACCGCGCGGGCGCCCAGATTCATGCCCGGAATGGTGGACGACGATTACAGCGCACGAAAACCTGTCCTTCAGTGCGTCCGCTGCGCGGATATAGGCGCCCATATCTGCGTCGCTGGATTCTGATCCGGCAAGGGACCGATTGAGCGTGTCGAGTATTATTGCGGCCGGTTGCTGACCATTCGGTAAGCCGCTTTGCACCGCTTCAATTAGCCCCGGATAGTCCGCCGCAAGGTCTAACCGTGCAGGAACGAGATACAGCGGCGTGACCAAACCGTCGCGTGGAGCGTTCTGCCGGATCGCCGCAATGCGCGCGCCGTACCCCTCGATACCCTCAAAGCAACAGTAGACAACAGGGCCGCCTCTGACCTTGCGGCCTCGATAGGTCCGGTTGCCGGCGACGTGATAGGCCAGATCGAAAAGCCAGAACGTCTTGCCTGACTTCGGCGGCCCCCACACAAGGGACGTGCCAATGCGGGGAATAAGGCCCTTTACGAGATAGTTAGGCTCCGGACTTAATCGGACTTCGTTGAACGGAATAAGTGTGATTGTCATGTTGGCTCTCTCAAGAATTAGCTTTGAAAAATGATTAGGTGGCGCCCTTAGACCGCGCTGAGGGCGTGCTGAGGTGCCCGATACTTGCCGGCGGGGATTGGCGCGGTCGCGGCTTAACTCGCGTCCCCGCACTTTTGCGGGCACGGAGCGGCAACGCAAAATCGCGTCGGTCCTGATGGCGCGCCTCAACCTGATCCAGCATGGCGCGGAACGGGCTCACGCTCACGGTAATGTGGCTTGCTGCCGGGCGCTCAGCACGGCGTTCAGAAACTGCTCAAAGGCCAACCGGCAGGTTTGCTCAAGCGTGCGGTCGGACGCCGCGGCCAATACCTTGAGCCGGCGGTGCAGTACCGGCTCAACGGGCACGACAAGAATCCTCAGCCCCAATCGAGATGCAGTGCGTGATGCCATAGTGTTTTTCCTTTGCATGCAGGTGGATCAAATAAAAAGCGACGAACGAACGCCGAGTGGAACTGGAAATAGGCTAGGTTCGCAGACTGCATATTTGCAAGCTCCCGCGCGCAGGGCGTGACCGAAGCTTTGCGAGCTATCCACGATAAAATCGCGCGCCCGCTGGGCGCTGCGCATTTGATCTCAGCGGGTCACCGTCAGCCGGTAGTATTCGTTAAGGCCGACAAAGTTTTTGCGGAGAGCCGTGTCGGACTGACGCTGCGCTTCCAATCCGCGCAAGCTGAGACCTCACGTATACCGAGCAGCTTTAAAGCACGGAGATTGCCAGTCATCCCGCCAAAGCTCGTTAATGGGCAAATGGGGCCCCGCGCATACCGGGGCCCTTTGTTGCGAATTAAATCGCTCGTCCCGGACGGAAGGCAAAATCATTCGATTTAAAGGGACGATGACGGATGGTTGGAGGTTAAATCAATTGAGTACGTGAAGATCTGCAGCCTCTACGGGGCAGGATTCTACTATATGCCTGGTACTGATCTGTGCATTAAGATCGGTGGCTGGGTCCGCGCAGAAGCGGCCTACGGCACAATCAACGGCAACATGACCTGGGGTCCGTTTGCCGGCAACGCGAACAACCGCACGAGCAGCAGCGAAGCGATGCGGGCTCGCGGTTACATCACGGCTGACGTTCGTAACCAGACCGAATACGGTACGGTCCGCGGTTACATCGCCGTCGGCCTCAGCACCAACGACGTCGGCCTGCAAGTGGCCAGCCTGGTGGACAGCGCCAACCGTGCCTTCGTCCAGTGGGCGGGCATGACGGCCGGTCTGTCGCAGTCGTTCTTCGACTTCTACAGCGTTCCGGCCATGCAGTATCGCGGCGGCTATCTGCCGGCGTCTGATACTGGTGACGGCGGC
>Ga0181523_10002893_pt1 | contig 16122 bp, 13 predicted proteins | sample PEATcosm2014_Bin_43_FD_119752 | JGI IMG/M metagenome (GOLD analysis project Ga0181523, IMG submission 119752) | Peatland microbial communities from MTU Mesocosm Facility, Houghton, MI, USA - PEATcosm2014_Bin05_30_metaG | ecosystem: Environmental > Terrestrial > Soil > Wetlands > Peat | place...
ATCCGCGTGAACTGCGTGTGCCCCGGCGCGATCGACACCCCCATGCTCCGCTGGGCCGCCAGTTTGTCGAACGATCCCGAGAAAGTGATAGAGACCTGCAATCGCATGCACCCGTTGGGCCGTGTCGGCAAGGCGGAGGAAGTCGCCGACGCCATCGTCTATCTCGCGTCGCCGATGGCCTCCTTTATTACTGGAGCGGCTTTGATCGTGGATGGGGGCATGCTTGTGCCTGCCGGCGGTATGGGCTTTCAAGAAGGCGGCACGGGAGCCGCGACCCACAAATGAAGCTTGAGGGAAAGACGGCCGTCATTACGGGCGCGGCTGCCGGAATCGGCGCCGCCTCCGCCACTCTATTCGCAAGGGAGGGAGCGAAGATCGTCGCGGTTGATATCGACCGCGAGCTGCTGGATCAGGTTGCGGGTCAGATCGAGAGAGCAGGTGGCGATTGCCTTGCCGTCACTGCCGATGTCAGTAAACGGGATGACGTGCAAAATGCGCTCCGTTCAGCAACAGAGAAATTCGGCCGCGTTGACATTCTTTTCAATAATGCAGGCATTGTTCCATCGGGCAAGGTCGAGACAATCAGCGAAGAACAATGGGACCGCGCGATGGCAATCAACGTGAAGAGCATGTATCTGTTCTGCCATGAGGTCATTCCGAAATTTAGGGCACAGGGCGGAGGAGTGATCCTGAATACCGCATCCGCGACTGCTTTACGCGCGGTAGTGGATCGCGCATGTTATACAGCAACGAAAGCGGCCGTGATTGGACTCACAAAATCGATGGCGCTCGACTGCGTCCGCGACAATATACGTGTAAACTGCCTGTGCCCAGGCACGGTCGATACGCCCTCGCTTGCGCAGCGCCTCGCGGCATTTCCTGACCCTGCCGAAGCCCGGACAAACTTCATTGCGCGCCAGCCGATGGGGAGATTCGGGACTGCGGAAGAGATTGCACAGGCTGCACTTTATCTGGTTTCACCCGCATCGGAATTTGTGACCGGAGTCGCTTTTGCAATTGACGGGGGCCTCGGCATCTGAATGTCGCGCTGTGTCGCCGATGCCGTTCAGTGGAAGAAGCGCCGCGCATACCGTCTATCGAACGGTCTGGTCGAGGTTACGGCGCTGCTGGGCGGTGGGCACATCGCGGATTTTCGTCTCTCTGGCTTTCCGATCAATGCTCTCTGGGAGTCTCCCTGGCCGACGATCGAACCACAAAACTTTTCTTCGCCTGAGCACGCCGCACTCTATGGGGATGGTCCCGCTGGCAGATTCCTGAGCGGCTACACAGGACACGCACTGGCGCTCGGCTACTTCGGCATGCCGTCATCGGCCGAGACTAAGCAAGGGCTTGCCCTGCATGGCGAAGCCGCTAGCACGCAATGGAATGTGGTTTCTGCGGAATGCGACGATCATTCCGACGAGCATTCCGCATCACTGGTGATGGAAGTTTCACTTCCCGTCTATCGACTGCATTTTCGACGCGAGATTTTTCTGCCGGTTGACGCCTTCACCGTTTGCATCACGGAAGTTGTTACGAACCGGAGCGACCACGAAGTCGAGTTTCAATGGGTGGAGCATGCAGCTTTCGGTGAGCCCTTCTTCGCACGCGGCGTCGCCACCTTGTTTGTATCAGGCACCCGTGGTGTGACATGGCCGATTGGATATGAGGGAAAGGAAATTCTCTGCAACGAAGCTGAGTACCGCTGGCCGTATGCGCAATCAACTGACGGTGAGCCAGTCGATCTCTCACAGCCATTCGTGCGAGATGGAACCGGCTTCGTAGCGGCATTGCTCACCGATGCCAATCGGGAGAATGCCTTTGTTGCGGTCCACAACCGGCGGCACGAACTGGTCGCCGGTTACTCTTTTGATCGCACACTTTTTCCCTGGATTGCGCTGTGGGAGGAAAACCACGCACGAGAATACGCCCCGTGGAATGGAAGAACCAGAGTTCGCGGCGTAGAGTTCGGTACCAGCCCAATGCCGTTGGGGCTCGACCACGCGCGCAAGATGCGCAGTTTGTTTGGTACGCCCGTGCTGACCTCCATCCCCGGAGGTTCGCGCATGGAAACGCAGTTCGACTTATTCCTCCATCCGTCGCCGCCGCAGTGGACGCAAATCAGAGATGTTCGGCGATTCGATGACAGTCTTGCCGTGCGAGGTGACGGCAATGAGGAAATCAGGCTCGAACGCGGGAATCGACGCCGTTAGTCCTCGCTACTGTAGACCCTGAGCGCGCAAGAATGTGTGGATCTTTTGGTATGCGTCTTCCAGTTCCGCTTCTTTAAACCCCCCGTGCCCGCCACCTTTAATCGTCACGAGTTCATTCGAGACACCCGCCGCAGTGAGCGCATGGTGCAGCCGCACCGACTCCTCGTAGGGCACAACGGGATCCGCATCTCCGTGAATACTGAAGATCGGGGGTAGCCCGGCGCGAACGTAGGTAAGGGGCGAGACCCGCTTTGCTATTGCGAGTTGATCCGGTTGACTGCCCATCCACATGACCGCATAGTCCCTGAGGTTGGGACCTTGAATCAGGTCGGCAACGTCGCTGATGCCGTACCAGTTGACGATTGCGGCCACTTTTAACTTTTCGTTGCCGTGGCAATTGTTATCCAGGTCAGTTCCTTCGGGCAGCATCCCTGTGATCAAAGATAAGTGTCCGCCTGCAGAATGGCCCGTCAAGACGATTCGATCAGTGTCGATGTTGTACTCTTTTGCGTTCTTTATAGCCCAGCGGAGAGCGCAACGGCAGTCCTCGACGGCAGCGGGAGCGAGCGAAACGCTGGCCATGCGATATTCCACGTTGATCACATTCCAGCCCATCTCGAGATACGGCATCAAAAGGAGTGTCGCGCCAGTCCGGTCGCCGAACACCCAGCCGCCTCCGTGGTAATAGATCAAAGTCGGCACGGGTGTTTTGGCGTCGTGTCGCTGCCACACGTCGAGCTTCAGCGTGTAATTGTTCTCCACACCGTAGGTGATATCAGGATGTATCCAATATTGTTCACCGACTACGGAGGCCCAGCGCGCTGTTGGAGAGAGCGTCGCCTTGACTTGAGAAACGGCGTGGAGGGAACCGAATGTACAGATGATAAGAATGAAATAGAAGTGATGAGTTGATTTCATGAAATTCCTTGAGAGCGGAATTGCCACCTCTCGTTACGGATGCGTGCGCACATAAGCCTTGATCGTCGCGCACCGCTGCCCTTCGGACGGTCCGCGGGGCCGAATCACATAATCGCCCACCGCAGCAGGAATAATAAAGGTTTCCGCGTAGTGGACAACGAACGGCGGGAACTTCCCGGCTGGGCTCTCAACCACTGCCTCCCGCCCTTCACACAGGTTAAGGACATTCACGCCCCCGTTCGTGGAATGCTGCACCGGTCCGGTGAACCAATGCCGCCGCGTTTCGATAAATTCACGTTCGTGAAGTCCCGTGCGCTCTTCCTGCCAACCGGGGCCTTGGGCGACCGTTTCAATTGCGTTGATAAGATTTTTTTCAACCCAAGGCGTTGTCCGATCCCACTGAATATTTCGAAACCCATGTTGGAGATGGATCGGGCGCGGAGTGCCGTCCATGCCAAGCCGTCCCCAGTCCCACATTTTGAAGGTAAAGATGTAGGGAGTCGCGCTGATTTCAAGCACCATGCTGTTCTTGCCCGAGCAGTGCGGAGTTCCGGCCGGAATCAGGAAGTGATCGTGCTTTTTTGCCGGGAATCGATTGACGTAGTTGTCGGCGTCAAATTGAATCGCGCCCTCCTGCGCCTGGAGCAGGTCGGCCATCATCTGGTTGGTGTCAATGTTCTCTTTCAGTCCGAGAAACACACAGCCTCCGTCGCCTGCATCCAGCATGTAATAGCTCTCATCCTGCGTGTAGTTCATTCCAAACTGTTGCTGAATGTACTCGGTCAGCGGGTGCACCTGAAAAGAAAGATTGCCACCATCCATCGTGTCGAGAAAATCGAAGCGGATGGGAAACTCTGTTCCAAATCGCGCATGCACCGCCTCGCCGAGGAGTTCATGGGGATGCTGGAAGACGAGATTTATCGACGGAATCTCTACCTTTACGTCGCCAAAGCCGAGCAGCAGGCTGTTCTCTTCCGGCACACAATCGAAACACCACGCGTAGTTTTCGGCCTCCCGCGGAAGGTCGCAAACTTCTTTCATCCATTGTCCGCCCCACGGTCCGGGATCGAAGAAAGGCACCACGCGAAAAGGCCGATGCGCCGCATTCTTCAAGCCTTGCAGATGCTGTGCGCCGGTGATCATCTTGGGGAGGTCGTGCTGATTGGTGTCGAGCAACAAATCGATTCTTGAAATCAGCGTTTTTTTCAAACGGTCGGCGACGCGCCAGTCGACAAAATATGCGCGCTTATACTTCGCCTGCGGGCGTTCCGTGCAATTCTGCAAACCGAGGTTCGGGACTTCGCCAGCCCGCTGGCGCTGCTGGATCTCCCATCTCGCCATGTCGCAGTAAACGAGCAGGTCCCACTGTTCGGCGACAAGGGTTGCGCCTGTGCCAATTACGAGCGTAAGGCCCGACGCCTGGCTTAAACGATTTCTTTGTCTTGCGAGTTCGCGCTCGTCCAGGAATTCGTGAAGCTCGTACTTGCCTATAAAGGCAAAGACCGGATCGTCGCCCAGATCGCGCGCGCAGAGCGCTTGAATACCAGCTTCGGGCAAGTAACATTCTTGGGCACGCAGCACGGTCTGCGGTTTGAGCGTGCCGACCAACTGCTTTTCAATTTCTTTTTCGAAGCAACCGGGATAACACTCGACGCAAACTACGAAACGACCGGGCCGCACACAAGCCTTCAGCCGTCGCGCAATGGCCGGCCATCCTGCATCACAGCCGTCGCGCGAGTCGGAGACTGGAACTACGGGATATTTATCATAGTTAGAAATATATGCCTTCGACATTTACCCTCGGACTTGGGTCCGTCCCTAAAAATATGGCGGCAACGATTTCTTGTTGCCGCCCTGGTTGATCCCACTCGCGTATCAGAAAATGAGCTTCAGGGAGAGTTGAATCTGGCGATTGGTGCCACCGCCGATCTGAGTTCCGTCTTCGCTGGCGATGGTTTGGCCAACGCGCCCGAAATTGCCGTTGGGAGTGGTGCACGTCGCTGGAGATGTCATTGTCGGCGCCGCGACTCCGGTACAGATACCTCCGTCGGGGTTGGCGAAGTTGGGATGGTTAAAGATGTTGAAAACATCAGCTCGAAACTGCATTTTCAACTTTTCACCGATCGGGAAGTTCTTCATGCCAGACATATCAAACTGGAAGTACGCCGGGGCTCGCAGGGCATTGCGCCCGACGTCTCCGAGCGCAACTCCCGGCGTTCCGTTGTAATTTGGATCGATCTGAAACGCATTGATGTTATAGCTCGACTTCGGCCAGCTGTGGTTGCTGACCCAGAGGGGTTGACCGGGCACGTAATCCGGGCGCTCCGGGTTGCCAAAGAATCCGCTGATCAGCGTGATGTTCTGGGGAAGGGCCGACCGAGTCTGCAGAATCCCCGATGTCTGCCATCCGCCCAGCAACTCCTGAAGCAATGTATTGGAGCCATTTAGATTCGGCAGGCTGTAGACCACGCTGCCCGTGAGATTGTGGCGCACGTCCCAGTCTCCGCTGCCGTGATCGAATTTGGGATTCAGCGGGTCCACAAATCCGGGGCTAAAGACGTTGACCATATCGTCGAACTCGTGGGACCACGTATAGTTCGTTTCGAAGGTAAGACTACCTACGCTCCGTCGCAGCTTCGCCTGCAGCGAGTTGTAATTAGAACCAAGTTTATCGGCATCTATATCTTCATTGGCAAAACCTGAAAAGGGCCGTGCGTCAGTGAAGACGTTCGCGGGATTGGCGTTGAGAGGGTAGAAGTCAATCCCAGCCTGCATGTGGTGGGCATTATTGGCGACATAATTGATCGTCAGAATTGTGTTCCGCGCCACTTCCTGCTGAATGCCGAATAGCCAGTTCGTCGAAACCGGGTCTTTGGGATTTGTCGGAAAGGCGTTTACGTTTTGCGTTCCAGCGATCAGCGGAGGATTGGGGGAGGGATAAGCGATCGAAAATGGTGGGTTAGCAAAAATCGCCTGGAAAAGATTGACGTTGTAACTCGCAAGCGCGGGTACGTTGGTGGTGGTGGTGAAGTTGAAATGCATCGGATTGTAGAACAAGCCAGCGTACCCGTGAATTACCGTTTTCCCCTTGCCGAATGGATCCCAGGCGAAACCGACACGGGGTGCCACGTCGCCTTTCGGGGCGGTGTAAACCTGCTGGTTCGGAGCAAGAAGCGACTGGGTGGCCACATCGAAGTTCTGCCCCTGGCCCGGGCCCGCGCTCCACGCCGTGTTGTAGTCGTATCGCAGCCCAAGATTTAGAGTAAGAGTCCGGCTGACCTTCCAATCATCCTGAAAGTAGAAATCCCAATTGGAATTCCGGTTACCAACAAATCCCGGGTATCCAATTTTTTGCAGAACGAAAACGGTGTTCGTTTCAAGGTTCGAGATGCTGGCGTAGTCGTAAGTTTGTTGCGGCCGGAGCGCCTCATTATTCCGGTTAATTCGAAACTGTGGGCCGAAATGCAGCGTATGTCTCCCAATCGTCTTGCTGACATTGTCAAAAATCTCGATATCTGTAAACGGGGTGATCTGATTGAAGGTATTCGGTCCGGGCAGCGAACCGAGGTCCGTGAAAAAGCCATTAAAACCGGCCAAGGGTGTGGGAGTGTCCGAATTTGTGTCGGAATAGAAGCGGTTGAAGGCCACGCTGAACTCGTTCAGCAGTGTCGAATTAAAGGTATGCGTCTCGTCAAACTTTCCGAGTTGCGTTCGTAATTTTTGTGGCGATAGCTGCCCCTGGTTGAGGCCGTAGGTGTAGTCGGTTAACGAATCGTTGATGTTGTAGCGGAAGAAGACGCGATCCCTGTCAGAGATGTTGTAGTCGAGCTTGACGGACCCGGTGTCCTCGCGAACAATGCTGGGAAGAGCTGCTGGGTCATAGACCATGTCGGAGCCATTCGCTGGATTAGCGTCCGTGAAACCAGGATACGCACATGGCGATGTTGGCGCGATATAAATGCCGCTACAGGCCGCAGGCAGAGGCGCCAACTGGGCCAGAAGAGGCGCTAAGGCAGGGGTTAGCGCTATTTGCGATCGAACGTATGCGCTAACAGTGTGGTTCAACGCGTTTATGAGCGTGACGTGAGTGCGGTCGCCTTCATAGTTCACGAAAAAGAAGAGCTTGTTTTTGACAATGGGCCCGCCCAAATTGCCACCAAACTGATTGAGCCTTAAAGGCGCAGGCCCGGTCGCAAAGTAGTCTCTCGCATCCAGGTAATCATTGCGAAAGAATTCAAACAACTCACCGTGATAGGCGTTCGTCCCGGATTTCGTGATGATGTTCATCTGCGGGCCCAGGGAGTGTCCGGTTTCAGCGGTGTAGCCGCTGTTCGAGTAGTCAATCTCCTGAATGCTATCAACGCTGGCTCGCGTGATCCGGGCTCCTTCCTGGCCCTCGGTATCGAGGAAGCCATTGATATCGCCGCGCATCGCACTCTGGCCGTCCAGGGTGATATTCAGTCCAGTGAAAATGTTGTCCAGTCCATTGACGCTGCCCTGGAAAAATCCGGTCGAGCCCACGGAGCCAGGGGCGATTTCCAGAAACTCGCTTACGTCTCGCCCATTGATCGGCAAATTAGCCACCTGGTTCGTGTCCAAAGTGGTGCCGTCTGTACTCGATGAAGTGTCAACGGTCGTGGACGTGCCGTTGACTGTGACGGTCTCCTGCGATGCCGCTACGGCAAGCGTCAAATTCACTTGGACCACGGCGCCCACGCTTAGCTTGATGGGGCTGCTCTTGGTGATCGCGAAGCCGCTCATATTCACCGTTACCACATAGGTTCCATAAGGTATGTCCGAAGCCACAAAATTGCCGTTTTGGTCGGTGACCAAACTCTTCTGAATTCCGGTACCGACGTTCGTCACCGTGACCGGAGCATGCGAAACCGCCGCACCGGACGCGTCAGTCACGGTCCCGGTAATTGTGCCGGTGTCGAACTGGGCGAGCATCGGCAGCGAGCCGAAACCAAGAAGTACCAGCAAGACGATCAGATGCAAGGCGAGCGTGGCCCAACTCATTTTGAAAAACTGCACATTTCGCGTCATGGCGAGGTCTCCCGGATCCGTGAAGTTCGCGTACAGAAAGAGTGTGTAAACCATCGGAATGCTAATGCCGCTCTCAAGCAATAGTCAACATTTTTCTTTCTTTTTATGCCACAAACGATCCCAAGTTTGTTTCTTTATGAAGCAAGCGGTGTCTATTTTGGCCTAAGACAACCTTCGCACTGTCATTTAATCTATTAATTGATTGCTTTTGTGCGCTGCCGCTGCGATTCTCACCGCTGGGAGATGTCTGGCGCGATGCTGTCGAGAATTGCCGTGCTCGTCGGGCTTAGTCTTGCAATCGTTTTAGAAGGACAGGGAGTTTCCGACCGTCGAGCTTCCGACTCCTCAAGCTCGCCGTTGCCCGGACATTTCGTCGATGTCACGGAAAAGCTTGGCATTCACTTCCGCCAGCAATCTTCTCCAACCAGCAAGAAATACCTTCTGGAGACGATGGGCTCGGGCGTGGCCTTGTTCGATTACGACAACGATGGCCGCTTAGATATCTTTTTCGCCAATGGTGCGCGGCTCGACGATCCTACACCGAAAGGCTCAATTCCCAGGAAAGACAGCCCGAAGTACTGGAACCGGCTCTATCACCAGAAACCTGATGGAACCTTCGAAGATGTCACGGAGCACGCGGGCCTTACGGGATTCGGCTATTCCACGGGCGTTGCGGTTGGCGACTACGACAACGACGGATTCGAAGACCTCTATGTAGCCGGATACGGACGCAGTACGCTTTACCACAACAATGGTGACGGTACATTCACAGATGTGACCGCCGCGGCGGGTGTTGCTGGCTCGGGCTGGATGACGAGCGCCACCTGGGTGGACTATGACAACGACGGACGGCTTGACCTGGTCGTGGCGCGTTACATGCAGTGGGACTTTGACGATATCTTGTGTGGGCGCCCCGGCAAAGATGGTTTCCGCTCCTATTGCCATCCCGATTTATTCAAACCGGAATCGATACTGTTGTTTCACAATGACGGCAATGGAAAGTTCACCGAGGTCTCCCATCAGGCGGGGATGGACAAACCCGGCAAGGGGCTAGGGTTAGCTATTGCGGACTACGACCGCGATGGCTTTATGGATATCCTGCTGGCCAATGATTCAATGCCGGAATACTTGTTTCACAATCGTGGCAATGGAACGTTCGAGGAAGTTGGGCTGGCTTCCGGAGCCGGACTCGATAGCAACGGCCACACTTTCGCCGGCATGGGTGTGGATTTTGCGGACTACAACAATGACGGATGGCCCGACATCGTCATCACTACTCTCGCGCATCAGCGATATGCACTTTACGATAATCTCAAGGACGGGACCTTCGATTATTCCACATCGGTCACTGGCCTGGGAGCAATTTCGGCGCTGCATTCCGGCTGGGGTGTGCGCTTCGTCGACTATGACAACGACGGATGGAAGGACTTGTTCATCGTCCAGTCGCATGTGATCGATACGATCGAGATGTATGATCCGAATGTGCGTTACCGCGAACCACCCTTGCTCTTGCACAACGAACAGGGGAAGAGATTTGTGGACGTTTCAGCACTTTCCGGCGATGTGTTTCGGCAGGAATGGGCTGCACGCGGGTTGGCGATCGGAGACATTAATAATGATGGCAAGCTCGACGCCGTCGTCACATCAAACGATGGCCCAGCGTGGGTCCTGCTGAACCAAACGGACGTTCCAAACCACTGGATTACGCTTAACCTGGTGGGTGTGAAGAGCAACCGCGACGCCATGGGAGCGCAAGTAAGAATCTCTACTCCGACGGGCGAACAATTTGCCACTGTGACTACCAGCAGCAGCTACCAGTCCTCGAGCGACAAGCGATTGCACTTCGGCTTGGGTGCTGCAACTTCCATCCGTGAGATCGAGATCCGCTGGCCGAGCGGTATTCGTCAGGTTTTGCGGGATGAAATGGCGGACCGGATGGTCACGATCACTGAGCCGTCGAAATAAATTGAAGGCCGTGGCATAAGGTGCAGAATAAATTCTTATCCGTCGGCATATTGTTGCTCTCGAGCCTGCTGTCCGCAGCTCAGGTTTCGCGCCAGGACTCGAACCTGTCATTGTTGCAGGACGCGGCTCAGGCCATCACCGTTGGGAAACTCAGTCGCGCTGAAGGCGATCTACAGTCTGTGTTACGCGACGCGCCGGATGATTATCGCGCTCTCGATCTGCTGGGAGTCGTCCGCATCCTTCAACGGCGTGAAATAGTGGCGGAAAAGCTTTTCCGCCGCGCCCTTCAGAAAAAGCCTGACTTCGCACCTGCGCGCGCACACCTTGGCCTGCTCTACGTGCAGATGGGGCGTCCAGAGGAAGCGGTTCCGCAGTTGCGCGAAGCCGTACGCCTTGATCCTGCTCGTAGCGATGCCTCAGGTGCTCTCGTGCGCATCTTGCAGGACCAGGCGCGCGCTGCATCTGCGACGGGAGACTCCGAAAAAGCCCTGGCGTTGCTGATGGACGCCCGGAAATCTGCGCCTGACAATCCGGATGTTAACTCCGAACTCGGAACGATTGCCCTTCAAATGTCCTTGTGGCAAGACGCAGTTGAGGCCTTCCAGCGAACGTTGAAAATGCGCGAAGACGATCCACTCGCTCTTTACAATCTGGGGCGTGCGTTCATGGGGCTATCGCAGTTTGAAGAGGCGCGCCAGCAGTTTGCCCGGTATGTCGCGGTACGCCCGGACGATGCCTCCGGGCATTGTGCGCTTGGGATGACACTCGCCGCTCTGGAGCATGGGCCAGAGGCACGGATACAATTTGAGCGATCCATCGCGCTGGCTCCGGAGCAAACCGAATCGTACTTCCGGCTCGGGCTCATCGATCTCGATGCGAAGGACCTGGACGATGCAGCCAGGAACCTCCACCAAGTATTGGCTCGTGAACCGAAACATGCGGGCGCTTTGTCGGCTTTGGGACGAGTGGCTTTCGAACAGAAGCGTTACCCCGAAGCGATCGATCTGCTGCAGCAGGCGATAGCCAGTGACGAATCCTTACGTGAGGCTCACTACTATCTCGGCCTGACGTTCGCCCGCGTGGGACGCAAGGAGGAAGCTGAAGCTCAACTCCAGATTGCAACTCGGCTGGAGCACGACGAAGCTGAGCATCGAAGGACTCTGTTCCGAATTCAGGGTGGCGCTGTCATCGATCCGCGTAACTCACAGCCACGGAAGTGAATTCCGCGCTTTTCCGAGCAGGCGCGTTCAGCATCTGCACTCTCCCCGATTCGAAACCTTGGCTGAACGCCGGGATCGAACCTAAAGTTTTAAGGGGTGTTGGCAAATGATAGCTCCGTCCCCACCATCAATATAACGCTTTGCTAACCCACTGGCGTGAGGTTATGCCTCCGTGGGAGTCGGGGAGATTTTTTGACGCCGAAGAATGTGTCCATGACTCAACTGCGCCAGCAGTATCCAGGACGAACGCCGGCTCCGCAACTACTCTCCCTACACGATTCCATCCGTGGAGAGGGATGGTCGTATATCGCCGAACGGATCGGCGTGCCTTTGTCCCACGTTCCAGGCGAATGGCGCATCTCTGTCGCGAACGGATGGAGGACAAACCGGAACAATCGTTTGCGGCCATGCCTCCCACTCTGGGGTAAAATACGCGGCTGAAAGAACGGAAAATGCTCGCAAACATTCCTTAGAGCATCCGCCGACGGAGTGCAGCCATGAGCAGAAAAACAATCATCGTATTTGTGGTTGCGGCGGGAATCGTTGCCGCAGCGCTGATCTTCGACGGAGTGTCACGCCGCCGCGCCGCGAACAGCAGTCCGGCAAGCTCGCAAAATCCCGTGACGACGCCCCCCACAGGCGGGACGGCGAACTCTTCAAACACGGGAACCGCAGCCCAACCGACCGCTCCTCCTGCTGACACGACGACCGCGGCGGAGACGGGACAAAGCGCAGCACCCGGAGACAATTCGCAAGCGGCAACCGATGATGACGCAGCCACTGCGGCGCAACCCCTGATTGTCCCCGCTGGAACTACGCTGACCATTCGCCTTGGCGAAGATCTCGGCTCTAAGACCAGCGAGGCGGGCCAAAGCTTTTCGGCCACGTTGGATCGGGATGTCATCGTCGGCGGTCAGACCGCGATTGCCGCCGGCGCCAGTGTCACCGGCAAGGTGGTGTTGGCTAGGCCCGTTGGTGCGTTGGCGGGCGAGGCCAGTCTGCAACTGAAACTAACTTCGGTCAATGTCGATAACGCGGATATGCCGGTTGTCACTGCCGTCCGGAGGTTCGGCCCCACGATCAAAGGCAAAAACAAGGTGGGCAAATTCTTCAAGGGCCTGGCCAAGCGCTCCGTGGGGGACGAGAAAGAAGTGTTCCTCGATGGCCAGTCCCCTTATAGCTTCACTTTGCGGCGGTCCTTGCAAATCCAGTAGTCCTTCGCTTTAATGAGCCGCTTCCACCGTCACCACTCCTGCCATGTCCTTGCCACCGCGATCGCCATGAAACATGCAGTGGTAGGGATATGCACCAGGCTTCTCAAACTTGTGCTCGTAACTTCCGCCTGCGGTCAGCGTGCCGGAATCAAACGAACCATCGTCGGCCGTAACCGTGTGCCGCCCGCCCGAGTCTGTCCAGGAAACGGTGGTCCCAGCTTTGACCGTCACTTCTTTAGGATCGAACTTGAAGTTACTAATCGTGATAAGGACCTTCTGCGAATCTTGCCCGGCCGCAGGCGGCGTTGCCGATTGCGCATAGCAAACGTGGTAAGTGGCAAAACCCAATAGCAGCGCCACCATCCACATCGCCAGGGCCGTCTTCATCCAGGGTTTGTAGCGGCTGAAGCGATAGCGCTCCGGAAGCAGCGAGGATCCGGCGACCAGAACTACGTAGATCGCCAGCAGTTCCGCTGTTCCGCCAACTGCAGCGTGAGCCAGCACAATCCAGTCGCCCCCGCCGTGCAGGCTAATCCGCCAATGCGGAGCCAGCAGGCGAGAGAAGGAAGGCAGCATGAATCCGAGGATGGCGGCCAAGTTGGCCAACACGACCGTCGACTGCACCCAACCGTGGGTGCGAAAGCGTTGCTGACGGGCCAACACCGCGCCGCACAAGAGGATTGTCGCCAGGCCGCACTGCACAAGCAGATTCAGAAAAGGTGAGTACACCGGCATGAGAGCCTCATCACAGCACCGGCAGGGCTCTACCTGCGGCGCCAAAAAACTCATCGAACCAAGAAAAGTTTCCTGACCTTCGTCGTCATTCTTGTGGAAATGGCTTCGGCGAATAAAACCAGGGCGTTCGCCGGGAGGCCGCACAGCCCAACGCCCCAAGTCATGCAGGTCCAGCCTGGTTCTCCACAATCCGCGCTTTTATGGCTTCTCCACAATGTCCGACTTCATGGGACCCAGAACACCGAGCAGCGTTTTCTTGTCGGCTTCAGCGACCTTGAACTTATCAAGGGCGGCTACGAGATCCTCAACCAGAGCGTTGAAATCCGCAGTGCTGATGCCCATGCCGGCGTGAGCGTCCTTCATACTCTTACCGGTGTATTTGCAGGGGCCTCCGGCGGCTTGGCAGATTTGGTCGACGAGGTTATTTTCGAACTTCGCCAGGCGTTTCGGGTCTGCGGCAGTTGCCTTGAAGAAACCGTTGATACGGGTGTCAGCGGCACATCGCCCTACAAAATCTTTCACGACCGCTTCGATACCCTTCTTTTTGCCCAAATTGTCGTACAGCGTTTTTTCCTTGGCGACGCTCAGCGTCGAGAAAGCCATGAGCACGAGTACCGCGGTCATGACACGGTATACAGTCTTTTGCATTGTTCTCTCCTCTAGTTTGGTATTTGACTCACGAACTTGATTTCTGGGCGGGCGACGATGGAAACATCGTCCCGCTTTTGGCCGTCCCATTGTATTACGGAATCACGGAGACCGAATGCTACCTCGTAGCGGATCAGGTTGCAAGAGCTACCACCATCCTGGCCCCTAATACTTATTTGGCAAACAAGTAGTGGGAGACAATCCATTCCTGTCCGCCCCGGTATCCCCAAAGCTCCGCGCAGGCGATGAAAAACACGCGCCAGCGAACGAACCAGCGCCGAGCCTCCAATTTTGCTGCGCTCTCGGAGAGTCCGTTCGCATAAGTACCCGCAAAAATATTTTGGATCTCGCCGCGATGAGCATCCATGTTCTCGAGCCAGGCTTCCGCCGTCTTCCGATAATGAGTGCCGCCGACCTGCCAGTGATCCTGCAACCGCAAATCTCGCTGGAAATAAAGCAGCAAATCGTCGCTCGGCATAATGCCGCCGGTAAAAAAATGCTGTGCCATCCAGTCGCTGTCATCCCGAACTTCGAAGGGATACGCGTAGCGCAGGTGGCTGAAGATGTGAACGAAAAGCGTTGCATCAGCCTCCATCCACGAAGCAATGCGTGCCATCAACAGTTCGTAGTTGCGCATGTGCTCGAACATCTCCACCGACACCACGCGGTCAAACTTCCCCGAAATTTCGAAGACGTTCATATCCGCCGTGATGACCTGCAAATTCTGCAGACCGCGGGCAGCAGCCTGGGCGTCAATGAATTGTTTCTGCGAAGACGAGTTGGAGACACTGACCACATGACTGTGCGGGAAGCGTTCCGCCATGTAGAGGGAAAGCGAACCCCAGCCACAACCGAGTTCCAGCAACTGCTGTCCGTCGGCCAAACCGGCGCGCTCAGTGGTCAGGGCCAACATGGCTTCTTCGGCTTGATCCAGCGTGCGAGTGCCGTCGATCCAAAGAGCGGAGCTGTACTTCAAGTGTTTGCCCAATACCAACTGGAAGAAGCGCGCAGGCACCTCGTAGTGCTGGGCATTCGCGGCTGCGGTCTCGATGGCCACCGGGCCCAGCTTTAGCTGGTTGATCAGCCGCATCAAGTGGGCTTGTTGCAACTCCGGCGAACCCTTGTCTTCTTCCCGCAAACGCTGGCGCAAGAGCCGGCGAATACCCACGCGGACCAGCCAGTCCGGCAGCAGATCGCGCTCCAGCAAGTTCAGAGACAAGGAGACTGTGTGGCCGGCGTAACGACGATCGAGTTGCGCGGCAGTTGTCATCGGTTGACTCAGACTGGCGAAGTGTGCGCCGGCCGCCGGAACCACGGCACAAAAGCGCTGGTGGTCTGCTGGTAATGGCGGTAGGCCTCGCCCCTGCTGCGTAAAGCCTGAGCTTCCGTGGCGGGAATCCCGGTCACCCGGAAGAGGAAGTAAAACATCAGCAGCGGGCACAGGATCGCTACCCATCCATAGCGTGAAGCCAGCGCAAACATCGCCCATGCGACCCAGATCAACCATTCGAAAAAGTAATTCGGATGCCGGGAGTAGTTCCACAACCCGCGCTGGCAAACTTGCCCGTGCGAGGCTGGGTCTCGTTTGAAAGCGGCCAGTTGCGCATCGGCCACGCCTTCGCCCGCCAATGCCACCAGCCAAAGCGCCGTGCCCGCAAACTCCAGCGCCGACAACCTGGGTTCTGGATTGAGGGCAGCCAGCAAAAACGGCAGCGACAGGAACAAATCAAGCAATGCCTGGAATTCAAAGAACGCCAGGAACTTCAGAGCCAGGTGATCCTTCCATTGCCGGCGCAACTCCTGATAGCGGCCCTCTTCGGGCTTGCCCACGATCCGCCGCAACAAGTGACTCCCCAAGCGCACTCCCCAGACTACCGCCATTCCCGCTAGCAGCCACCTGCGCCAAACATAACCGGAGCCCATCACTGCATAGGTGACGGCCACCAGCGGCAAGCCGAACGCCCAACCTGGGTCCACGATGCTCGCGTTGCCGATTCGCAAGTGGATCAGCCACAGCACGAACATCACCAGGATCATCAGTGCGGCGCCCGGCAGAACGAGATGAAGAATTGCAGACGACATGGAAATTCAGGCGGCCTCAACAGCGAACAAGCAAAGATTGAACAAGCCCCGCATCAGGACGCAGTCTTCAGCAAAAGGTCA
>Ga0181523_10002895_pt1 | contig 16113 bp, 15 predicted proteins | sample PEATcosm2014_Bin_43_FD_119752 | JGI IMG/M metagenome (GOLD analysis project Ga0181523, IMG submission 119752) | Peatland microbial communities from MTU Mesocosm Facility, Houghton, MI, USA - PEATcosm2014_Bin05_30_metaG | ecosystem: Environmental > Terrestrial > Soil > Wetlands > Peat | place...
CCCTGCCGGAGCCAGTTCAAAGCGATAAATCCACGTTCAGCTCTATTCTCCGTAATCCGGCTAGCCACGGAGTTTCCGCTTTTGATCGCACACAGAATTCCGCTTTTGAAAACTACACGACAGCCAAAAGTTTCTGATTTGCATTTCAGTGGTTCGTGACGCAGGTTCCTTTCGTTCATCAAGCCACACATGAAATGCGCTGTGCATCATGCTGAAGCCGTTGCCGTCTGCGCTTACTGCGGACGGGCGTTATGCGCCGATTGCGCCAGGCTTTCGGCGACACAACGCATGGTTTGCTCGGACGCGTGCGCGGCGGCGCTGGCGCGCGACGACAAGGCGATGCAATTGATCCTGCAAAAGAGCCTGCAAAGCGCACGGGCCAGTGCATTTTATTGTTACCTTTGCGCCGGACTTTCGGCGGCGGGCACGGTCGGCGCATGGTTTTATCTGCCGTCACCGTTCCTGATTGCGTTCACGGCGGGTTGCACCGTCGTTTTTGTTGCCTCGGGGATTTGGTATGGCCGCATCGCCAAAAAACAGAACCTCAATTCCTGAATTGATTGAGTTCCGTCAGGGAAAATCTGATTTCTCCTTTGATTGTGGATTAATTTGGTGGGGCGAGGCTACTGACGAGCCGCAGCTTCACTGGAATTCGGTTCATTTTCGGCTCGCGCGGACGCTCGCCCCACCATTTGATTCAACCTGACCCACTACCCAATATTAAATCCGCGTGAAACGTTTTGATGCCGTTCAGCATGAATTGAATGGCGACCGACGCCAGCAGCAGGCCCATGATGCGGGTGGCGATGCTCATCGCAATCGGGTTCAACCACCGGCTACCGCGGGCCGCGATTCGTAAAATCAGATAGCTCGCCAGCGAGACCGCCAGGATGCAGAGGTAAAGGGCAATGTGCTGAAGAATGTTTTTAGCGGCATTTTGGAGCAGAATCGTCGTCGAAATCGCTCCCGGTCCCGCCAGCATGGGAATAGCCAGCGGCGTCACGGCGATGTCCGTCTTTTCGATGCCGGCCTTCGTTTCTTCATGGGTTTCCTGGACGCGCGAGCGTTGGGCGCGCAACATGTCCAGCGCCACGAGCAGCAGCACGACGCTCGCGGCGATCTGGAAGGCCGGCATGGTGATACCCATGACCTTGAAAATCAATTGTCCGGCCACGGAAAAAACCAGCAGGACGCCCGCCGTCACGCAACAAGCCAGCCGCGCCATGCGGATGCGCTGTTCGGGCGTATCATTCGGCGTCATGGCCAGGAACGCCGGCGCGGTCGCCAGCGGATCAACAATCACAAAAAGCGAACCGACCGCCAGCAGAATGTACTCGGACAAGCTCACGATGACGCAATTAGGAGCAGATTGAAGCGAAAGTCAACCGAGGAAAAGCATGAAGACATGATGTTTTGACACGAATTATGACGAATTCAAATGTAACAAATGCGCACGGATGCTGACAACGAAATACTACAGGATGCATATGAGCACGGTCTCCACGATTGACATGGCGACTGAAAAGGCGACCACGCGCTGGAAGAACTGATTGAATATGTGAAGCGTCATCTCGAGCTGCCGGGTCGCTTTCTCCACGATCTGCGTGAGGCTCCGGTCCAGTTGCCCGCTGATTGACCCCGTATTAATCATCCCCTTGATGTCGTCCTCCAACAGCGCCGATTTTTCGAAGGCATCTCCGAAGGTGCCGTTCTCTGCCAGGATTTGGCGGGCTTTCAGCAAATCCTGACGAATGGCGTCATTGCGAACTGTCTGCCACGCCAGGTCGAACATGCGGACCACCCCCAGGCCCCCCGCCTCATAGGCCAGCCGGAACGTGGCAAAAAACAAGACGACCGCCAGACGGATCTCGGTTTCGCGGATGAGCGGGATCTGCAAAAGGACGAGGTCAATTGCCCTTTTCACCGGCTGAATCTTGAACAGAAGCCATCCCAACAGGGCAAGCAGCGAGCCGGCCCCAAAGGTGGCGCAAATGAAGTGCCAGGCTGTGTCATATCTCCCAAAATATACGAAAACTCCGGTACGGATGATCCAACCAAAGACGATGCAGATAAGGGGATAGAGCCAGGTGTTGCGCACCAGCTTCACGGAGGGTTCGGTTCGGTGACAGTGACGGTCAAGCAATTGAAATGCTTCCACCAACCGGCCGCCCGCTTCACCCGCACGAACCACCGGGAGGAAATAGCGCGGGAAGACCCTCGCGCCAGGTTCGAGAGCTTCAGAAACCGGCATTCCCTGATCGCACCGATCCAGCGCCACGCGAACAACCTCTTGAAGAGCTTTGGATCGCGTTCCGGCCCCGCTCAGTTCCAGCGACCTCTTCGGCGTCAATCCTGATGCCAGGCAGGTTGCCATCGAGTTCGCAAAGAGACACAGGCTTTGGTTGTCGATTCTCATGATGACGTGGCTATCTATGGCCGCCGGCGGCGAAAAGTGCCAACCAATTTTGAATCAACGCAACACAGCGAATACATAAAGTCATGACACGAATTACACAGATTATCACCAATTTAAATGCGCCAAAGGCGCTACGGATTTTAGCCCAGGGTTGGAACGCAGTGACTACCCTGGGTTCACGTCCCACAAAATAAATTCCCTCGCCCGCGGGAGCGGGAGAGGGTGGTTGAGCGAGAGCGAAACCGGGTGAGGGTCGTGGGGCAAAATCAAACTCTAGCACGGTGGGGCGAGACTTCGTCGAGCCGCAAACCGATCTCGTTTTTGATTGCCGCCACCCAGCGTTGAAATACGATGCCGATAAAATCCAAGCCATGAAATCCAGATACATTCAACACACGGTCCTCCTTCGCGCGACGCCGAAGGCAATTTACGACGCGCTGATGAATGAGAAGAAACATTCACAGTTCACTGGCGAGCGGGCCAGCATTCGCGCGAAAGCGGGCGCGCCGTTCAGTTGCTACGACGGTTACATCACCGGCATCACCCTGGAACTTGAACCGGCCAAACGCATCGTGCAGGCGTGGCGCTCGCAAAACTGGCTGGCGGGGACCTGGTCCATCGTCACGTTCAGGCTGGCCAAAAAGATCGGCGGCCGGACACAGCTGCGCTTCACGCAAATCGGCGTTCCGGCCAATGATTACTCCCGGAAAAACCGGGGCTGGCAGATGCATTACTGGCAGCCGCTGAAACAGTTCTTGGAAAAGTGAATTTTGAGCGCGGATGGACGCGGATTCATTCAACACATCCGCCTACGCCAAAGGCTTCGGTGGACAGGAAGAACGCAAAGGCGCAAAGTCCTGACACGACCATCCGTGTAGTGTCAGGTGATGCCGAACATCCGGTTGCTGATGGCCTGGGCGTTCAGTTTTGGCAGGCTCTGGGCGGGAGCGGAGAAAACAATCCAGAGCCAGACGGCAATACAGCCCGAGGCCGGCAGCGCTATGGCAGTAAATCTTTTCGTCATGGCACCGTTCGCACCCGGTAAAACTTGTTGCCGCCGAAGCCGCCGCTGTTCGACCCGTCGTCGGTGAAGCTAAAGGTGCCGTTGGTCGAGGTGATGACGTTGATGAAGGTTGTCCATCCGAACAGCAGGTTAGTAGAGTAATCCACCTGGTAACTGATGTTCGTCGGCGCGTTCCAGCCGAAGCTGAATGCGTTGTCCGTCTTCAGCAGCGAACCGGGATCAATGACCGGCGTGATGGTGAAGGCCGAGCGCATCTTGACCACCGTGTAAGGATTCCAAGTGGCCATCGTGTAGTAGAGGAACAGCGTGCTGTTCGTAATCCGCGTGAACCGCTCGATCAAATAGGCCGCGTAGGGGCCGCCGGGCGTGTTGGTCGGATCATTTTTGGCGGGGTCTATCGTCGGGCCGGCCGGGCCGGGAGGATTGTGGTTTGGATCGTGGATGAATACACCGTCGGCATTGTCGCGAGTGGCATTGAAGATGAGTTGCGGGGTGCTCCACGGTCCCCAGGGCTGCGGCGCACAGGTGAAATAAATCCCCGAGAAGTTGGTTTTTGGCTTCGCGTTTCTGCCGCCGTCGTAAGTCATCAGCCACAGGCCAAGGGCCGGCGGATAAATCACCGACACGTTGCCGACGGACGGGGAATCGTTGGGCCACGGTGGGCCGTTGGTCGGATTATCCTGCACCACCGGCACCGCGTTTGTTTCGACGTTGCTCCACGTCGGCAGGCCATTGGTGAGGCCGGTGAAGTAAAGCGTCCCGTTCCCGCTCAAGAACGAATCGCTTGGAATGGAAGCCAGATAGATGTCACTGGCCCGAAAGTTCCCCTCCCCGAACATCATCACGTTCGAGCCGTAGAAGTGGATTGAATCGAAAATGAAATGTCCGCCGTTCGTGACCGCCGAAATCGTGCGGTTGGTCTGAAAGCTCAAGCTGCTTTCGTCGAACGTGACCAGCACGGAAATATCATTCGTATGCGGATTGTTGGTGTTGCTCGCGTCCGCGCCGGTGTTGCAGAGGAGATAAATCACATTGGAAATGTTGATCCCGGTGAACGGGCTGTCGTCCGGCCCCATGCTGATGCCCATCGGATTGACGAACACGTTTGAACCGCCGCTGTTCGTGTAAAAGTTGAGCAGCAGGCCCGCCTCGCCGTCGGAGGTCGTGCTCCAGGCCAGCGGGTCGGCGGCGTGGTAATCGATGTTGGTACCGATGACATCGCCGCCGAGAAAGATGAGATTGGTGCCGCTCTCGAACGGGCTGGCATGGTCCAGCCCTTCGATGTTGAAGCGGGTGAGCGTCTGGCTGGTGGTGTTTGAGCCGGTGGCCCAATCCACGTCACCGATGATCTGCTCCAGCTTGACCGAGGAATTGGTGACCCAGGTCACGACGGGCCCCGACTGGGCGATGACCGGCGAACTCGTGGCCATCACCGCGCCAAGCAGCATAAACCAGAAAATGGAATGCGCACCATGCACCCGGCTAATTTAGCAGTGCTGGCGGCGGATGCAACTGCGCACGGTTTGCCCGCCGGGCTTTCACCGCCGTGCTTGAATTCCCGACGGGATTCGGTATGGATGATGCCGGTTGCCATGGAAAAGTTTACAGGTTTAATCATCGTCGGTTGCTGGATGACCTTCCTTGCCTACTGGCTCATCAGCGCGATGCGGGTGAAGGCCATAGCCGAAAGGCAAAGCCGGTGGTCCGCCCTGGCGCATCGAATACCACTGGGATGCAGTTACGCTCTGCTGGCGGCCTGGCATTTGCCGCCGCCGATGAATTTATCAGTGACGCCGCACGCGGATTGGGCGCGGGCCGTGGGCGACTTGGTTTGCGTATTGGGATTGTTCGTGACGCTTTGGGCGCGTTGGACGCTGGCGGGCAATTGGAGCAGCGACGTGACCTTCAAGCAGGGGCACGAATTAATCCGGACCGGGCCGTATCAGTTCGTGCGGCATCCGATTTACACGGGACTTCTGGTGATGTGTCTCGGCACGGCGTTCGACATCGGCAAGTTCCGCTGCTGGCTGGCCTTGCCGTTGATGACGGCCGCATTTTGGATCAAGCTCAAACAGGAGGAATCGCTCCTGTTGCGGCATTTCCCCGATGAATATCCTGCCTATCAAAAACAGGTGAAGGCGCTCGTGCCGTTTTTGATTTGAAAACTTCTCAACCGCAGAGACGCAAAGGTACAAAGGTTTAAACGCCAATTTCGCAAATTTTCACGAAACCAAGTTGCCGCGTCGTAGCCACGCGAAGAGGAGAGCGCTACCACGGGAAAACGTCCCACAAAATCATTCCTTCTCCCGTCCGATGGGAGAAGGTGGCCGCAGGCCGGATGAGGGCAGCCCAAGCGAAACCGGATGAGGGCCGTGGGGCAAAAAATCACAGCAACATTTCCTCTGGACATCCATCCCCAACTGTGGTAATTGTTTTACCACAAAGCACAAAACTATGTTTGGAACCTTCATCAAAGAATTGCGGGCGAAACAACGCCTCGGCCTGCGCGAATTCTGCCTGGAACACGGCCACGACCCCAGCAACTGGAGCAAAATCGAGCGTGAAGTCCTCTCGCCGCCGCGCGACGAGGAAACGCTCCGCAAATGGGCCAAACAACTTGGCCTCAAGCCCGGCTCGGATGACTGGCACAAATTCCACGATTACGCCGCCGTGGACGCCGGGCGCATTCCCGACCACGTCATGGAAAACGAGGAGCTGCTGGCCAAACTCCCGGCGTTCTTCCGCACCTTGTCCGGCCAAAAACCCTCGCGGGAAGATTTGGAAAAACTGCTCAAAATCATCAGAAGCGCCAACCGACCTTGAAGGACCCTGCAAAATTCAAAGCCCCATTCATCCCCAAGGAACGAATCTGGCAGGAGGCCGACCGGCTGCGGGCAGCCTATTCGGCTCTCCCGCTCCCGCGAGCGAAGGAACTTGGCGTGGTGTTGTTGCACCCCAAAAAGCGCGCGGAAGCCAGCGGCGGATTTCTGAAGACCACCAACAACCGGATGGAAATCTTCGCTGCCATTGCGGGCCTCGAAATGTTGAAGCAGCCTTGCAAGGTCACGCTCTACAGCGATTCGCAATATCTGGTGAAGGCCATGACGGAGGGTTGGGTAGCGGCGTGGAAAAGGAAAAACTGGTGGCGCACCAGGACCGAACGCCCGGAGAATGTGGATTTGTGGCAGCGGCTGGATGCGTTGTGCCAGACGCATCAGGTGGAATTTCGCTGGGTGAAAGGCCACGCTGGCAATCAGGAAAACGAGCTGTGCGATCAACTCTCAATGGCCGCCCTGCGTCAGCCCAATCTTCCGGTGGATGAAGGTTACGAAAACAAACCCGAAACCGAAGGCGTCCGCCCCGACATGCAGGAGGGCGAGCCGTGCGGCAAATGTGGAACGCCGGTCATCAAGCGGAAAGGCAAATGGAAGCCGAGCCGGGATTACTATTACGAGTATCACCTTTGGTGTCCAAAATGCGAAATCGCTTACCACGTTGAATCTGCCAAGCGGTTTGTGGAGCAGTCCCCGTCATTGTTTTGATTGCCAGCTCTTCCATCCGCTTGGTTCGCAGCCTCACGGTACGGGTTCCGCCAGCAATTTCTGGACGACCGTTTCGACGTGTTGAGGTTGCAAGCCGATCGTGCGGACAATGCCTTTGCGGTCAATGATGGCGTAGGTCGGATAATAATACACCGCCCAGGCTGTCTGCGACTTAAGCTCCGCATCGCGGGCGGCCGGGTATTCAATGCTGTGTTGCTTGGCGTTGGTGGCAAAATTTTCCTGTCCGCGCTTGTTGGTGCAAACGCCGATGATCACCAGACCCCTGGACTGATATTTTTTAAGCATCTCGTTGTTGTGGGGAATGGCCGCCATGCACGGGCCGCACCAGGTCGCGTAAAAATCCACGACGACGACTTTGCCCTTCAGGTCCGCGGGCTTGACTTCGCCATTGATCCATCCGGTGACCTCCAGCGGCGGCATCGGCTTGCCTTCCAGGGCGGTGTGGCTGGCGCGTTGCTCCGGTTTGTTGTCCCAAGTCCAACTGTCGGGAAATTCACCGGCGGAAGCGGGCAGCACGCCCCAGATGAGTGAACCAAAGGCGATCAGAAATAGATTCTTCGTGCTCATGCTGCACGGGTTATCACAACCAGCGTTGGCTGACAACAGTGAATCTCTCCGCCGGTAATGGATGAAGGCAGAATGTCGCATGATGAAACTGCCCTCACCTCGCACCAACGCCTGGCTGAATGATTAAATCCCTTTGGGATTTTCGGCGAGTTTGAATTGGCGAAGCCGTGTCCATTGGTGTCCATCCGTGGTTCACCTCATCCGGCCTTCGGCCACCTTCTCCCCATCGGATGCGGAGAAGGGAGGTTTGCGCCTCCGCGTCTTCGCGTTGAATTTGACACTTCCGCCGGTCCGGATTTTTGAGCAATCCCGCAACAGGTGGAGCAAGAACCCGTGCGACAACTGCGGCGCTTTGGTGTATTATCTCGCTCGAACATTGAATTGAAAGAAAGGCATCACATGAATCACACGAAAGCTTATTCGGCAGCCAGCGCGACCTCGCCGCTGGCTTCCACCAAAATCAATCGCCGCAATCCGACGGAACACGACGTGCAGATTGAAATTCTGTTTTGCGGCATCTGCCACTCCGATCTCCACCAGGTCCGCAACGAGTGGAGCAGCATCATGCCGACGGTTTACCCGATTGTCCCGGGCCATGAGATCGTTGGCCGGGTCACCGGGGTCGGCCCCGCTGTTACCAAATACAAGTCAGGCGATCTCGCCGCGGTCGGCTGCATGGTTGACTCGGACGGCACCTGCCCGCAGTGCAAAGCCGGCCATGAGCAGTTCTGCCCGAACATGACGCTCACCTTCAACTCGCCGGACAAACATCTTGGCGGCGTCACCTATGGCGGCTATTCCGATAGCATTGTGGTTGATGAACGCTTCGTCCTGCGTGTCCCGTCCAACCTCAATCTCGCCGGCGCCGCGTCGCTTCTGTGTGCCGGCATCACGACTTATTCGCCAATGCGCCGCTGGGGCGTCACCAAGGGCAAGAAAGTTGGTGTGGTCGGTCTTGGCGGGCTGGGGCACATGGGCGTGAAGCTTGCCCATGCGTTCGGAGCCCAGGTCGTTGTTTTCACCACTTCACCCGGCAAAAAGGACGACGCGCTCCGCCTCGGCGCCGACGAAGTCGTTCTTTCCCGCGATGCCAATGAGATGCAAAAGCACACCGGCAGCTTCGACTTCATTCTTGATGCCGTCGCTGCTCATCACGACATCAACGCCTACATCAACCTGCTTCGCCCCGACGGCACGATCACCATCGTCGGCGCGCCGGAAAAGCCTCTGGCCGTTTCGGCCTTCAGCCTGTTGATGGGACGCCGCAATTTGTCCGGCTCGCTCATCGGCGGCATCGCCGAGACCCAGGAAGTGCTCGACTTCTGCGGCAAGCATAACATCACCGCCGACGTCGAAGTGATTCCGATTCAGAAGGTCAACGAAGCCTACGAACGGCTGCTCAAGTCCGACGTGAAGTATCGCTTCTCGATTGATATGGCTTCGCTCAAATCCGAGTAACCGGAGTGACACTTAACGAAAAAAACAAAGCAAAGGGGTTCAAAATGAAAAAGCGCAAACTTGGAAAAAGCAATCTGGAAGTCTCGGCCATCGGGCTGGGTTGCATGGGAATGAGTTTTTCCTACGGTCCACCCAAAGATAAAAAGGAAATGACCGCTCTGCTTCGGGCAGCAGTGGACCGCGGCGTCACATTCTTTGATACCGCCGAGGTCTATGGCCCATTCACCAACGAGGAACTCGTGGGCGAAGCCCTCGCTCCATTCCGCGGGAAAGTGGTAATTGCAACGAAGTTCGGGTTCGACCTCAATCCGAATTTGGATCCCCGTGGAATGAAAGGTGCGCCGGGCTTGAACAGCCGGCCAGAGCGCATCAAGCAGGTGGCCGAAGCGTCGCTCAAGCGGCTCAAGGTGGAGGTCATTGATTTGCTGTATCAGCACCGGGTTGACCTGAATGTGCCGATTGAAGACGTGGCGGGAGCAGTGAAGGAGCTGATTCAGCAAGGCAAGGTCAAACACTTCGGCCTGTCCGAAGCCGGCGTGCAAACAATCCGTCGAGCGCACAAGGTCCAGCCGCTCACGGCACTCCAGAGCGAATACTCGCTGTGGACCAGAGCCCCGGAGAAGGAGGTGATACCGACGCTTGAGGAACTCGGCATCGGCTTCGTTCCCTACAGCCCGCTGGGCAAGGGTTTTCTCACGGGGAAGATGGACGAGAAAACGACCTTCGACAGCTCCGACTTCCGCAGCAACCTCCCGCGTTTCACGCCGGAGGCGCTCAAGGCGAATCGGGCTCTGATTGATCTGCTCGGCAAAATTGGTCAGCGGAAGAAGGCTACGCCCGCTCAAGTCGCGCTGGCATGGCTGCTGGCGCAGAAGCCGTGGATTGTTCCGATCCCCGGCACCACGAAGCTGCATCGCCTTGACGAGAACATCGGAGCAGTTGCCGTCGAACTGACGCCTGATGACCTGCGTGACATCGAAAGTGCGGCTTCAAAGATCACGGTGCATGGTGCCCGGTATCCCGAAAAGCTGGAGCAACTGACCGGGCGCTGAGCAAAGCACATCGTTGAGACCTCTGCAAAACCGCTTCGCCGCGGGGTGTAGTGTCCTGCCCGTGGCCGGAAATGCAGGATTTCATGCCGGGAAAGTCGAGGCACAGCCTCGACCCTACACCTTTTGCAAAGGTCTTGATTTTTGTATTAAATAAAAGAAATTCGATATATGGAAATTAAACGAAGTGGTTCACGGCCTTCCAGCAAAGGACCAGCCGATTGGTTTACCGGCACAGTGCGCATTGACTCACCGTTCAAGGGAAGCGATCCCGCGCGTGTTACCGGCGCAATCGTCACGTTCGAACCCGGCGCTCGAACCGCCTGGCACACCCACCCGCTGGGCCAGACCCTCATCGTAACCGCCGGCTGCGGGCGCGCGCAACGCTGGGGAGGGCCGATTGAAGAAATCCGGCCCGGTGACGTAATCTGGTTCCAGCCGGGCGAGAAACATTGGCACGGCGCCGCGCCAACCACGGCCATGACGCACATCGCCATCCAGGAACAGCTCGACGGCAAAGCCGTTGACTGGATGGAAAAAGTCAGCGACGAACAATATCGAGGCTGACGAAGGACCGAACGAAGCAAGTCAGTACTGATGGCGATTGGTGAAAATGACGAGTCTCTCAGTTGAGAGACGCAATCGAAATTAGCGGGCCGATTTATTTCCGCTGAAAACCAGTTCGTCGTCATCCGTTGTCACCTTAATTTTATCACCCGGCTTGAACTCGCCATCGAGCAGGCGCATTGAAAGCGGGTTGAGGATTCGCTCCTGCACGGCGCGTTTGAGCGGGCGGGCGCCGACTCATTTTTGCCGCGTTTCGGGAAATGAACTTTGATCAATCCGCAAATCCCCTTCGCGTCCTTCGTGTGGTTGACTTCAGTTTTCAACGTCGGCTGTTGGCAGGAGCTGCCGCCTGCGCGCACCGTGAATGCATTGGATCAAAACCCCGGCGCCTGAGCATCAGGGAAGCGTCAGACGATAAAACATCGCGCCTGACGTCATGTCGTTCGTCAGCACATTCAATTTACCAATCGGGACAGGAGACATCGAGACTTTGGTCCACGTCGCGTTTGCAAAGAGATTCGTGGATGAATACAAAGCATACCCGACCCAGTTTGTTCCCCAAGACAGAACCAAATTATTCCCGACCCACGACGCGGCAATGGTCGGGGCGTCAATAATGTGTATGAGATGCCGGACGTATCCCGGTTCCGAGCTTTGATACCATGTGTCGGCAGAAACATCCAGGCACGACGCCGAATGGGCCGCGAGCAGGCCGTTGCCCACGTACAGGGTGACGTGATTGAGGTCCGCGATGTTTGTGTCGGAGTACCAGTTCCAGCCGACGAGGTCGCCGGGTGAAAGCTGGCTCAACGAAGACACTTCGGTGGCATAGCCGGGGCCGATCAGACAATCGTTGACCAGTTTTGCGGCCCCGGGTTCGCCGTAGGTTGGCGGCACCCGACTGGGAATTTGAAGGCCGCCACCGCGCAGGTTTGGCTCGCTACCGATGCAGCAAGAGACAAAATGGGCGCAATCATCCCCTAATCCGCTCTTGGGAGCCGGCGAGCCTGGAGGAAAAGCGCCGTAGGGCCAACTATTCGTCCAAAAATAACCGTCGCTGCACACGTAACCGGCGTAGTTGTTCGCGTAGGAAACGGCCCGGGCACGATCGTATTGATTGGTTGATCCGGCGTCCAACACGGTGATTTGCACGGTGACATACGGGCCAAAGAAGACACTGCTGGAACTGTTCAACTGAAAGGTGTCGGTGTAAGAGCCGGCTGCCTCCGGCGCGATGAAATTCATGGTAAACGTGGCTTGTGCTCCTGGCGCGATGGATTGACCGCTGCCAATTGACGCAGAGGTATAAGAAGACACGTAAGGCTTGTCCACAAGCGGCACGGCTCCCAGGCTGTCTTCGCCAATGATATTCAAGGTGTAACCGTGGTATGTCGGCGACCAGGTGGTGGTCCCGGTATTTTGAAACGTCCAGGTCTGGGCGAACACCGTTCTGGGCATGATCTCCGTGCCGGGCGGGACCAAAACAGAAATCAATGCCGCATTGTCCCCGGCAAGGGCGTTGAAATTTCCCATCACCACGCCCAAACAAAACAGGACGGAGCAGATACTTCCCTGAAGCCTGTTTTCACGACTTTTCATGCTCGAATTCCTGGACATTGGCAATCTTGCTGATTATGGGCGTGCCAGCAGCTTATTATCGCCCTGAAGTGGCCTTCCTTCAAACACATTCAGCGAATCTCCCAACCCGCGCAAAGGCCAAAGCGCTTGCGCCGTTTGTGATTTGAAGATTATTTCTTTGAAACCCTGTTCGCCGTCGCTGGCCGAGACTTTGATTTTGTCGCTCCCCCTTCGCGAATGCTATGGAGGACTGGACGTTGAATTCCACACGTCATTTCTTTTCAAACGTCAATCCATCGTTGCTTGCTTTGACTTTTATTCTATCTCCGGGCTTGAACTCGCCGTCGAGCAGTTTCAAGGACAGCGGATTCAACAATTGCTCCTGCACGGCGCGTTTGAGCGGGCGCGCGCCGAATTGCGGGTCGTAGCCTTCCTTGGCCAGCAATTTCTTCGCCGCCGCGTCCACGTCCAGAGTGAGATTTTGCTGCGCCAGCCGCTTGCCCAGCCGTTCGAGCTGGATGTCCACGATGCGCGCCAGTTCATCTTCGTCGAGGCTTTGAAAAATAATAACGTCGTCCACGCGGTTCAGGAATTCCGGCCGGAAATGCCGTTTCAACTCGGCCATCACCGCCTGTTCCATCTTTCCCAATTCGGAGTTCGGAGTTCGGAGTTCGGAGTTCGGTCTTTTCCCATCTCCCATCTTCGATCTTCCATCTTCGTTTTGGAAATATTCCTGGATGATATGCGAGCCGAGGTTGCTGGTCATGATGACGATGGTGTTCTTGAAATCGACCGTCCTCCCCTGCCCGTCTGTGAGCCGCCCGTCGTCGAGCACTTGCAACAGCACGTTGAACACGTCGTGATGCGCCTTGTCAATCTCGTCAAACAGCACGACGGAATAAGGCCGGCGGCGCACGGCTTTGCTCAACTGCCCGCCTTCCTCGTAACCGACGTAGCCCGGCGGCGCGCCGATGAGTCGCGCGACGGTGTGTTTCTCCATGTATTCGCTCATGTCTATGCGAATCATCGCGTTTTCGTCGTCGAACAAGAATTCCGCCAGCGCCCGGGCCGTCTCGGTCTTGCCGACGCCGCTCGGACCGAGGAAAATGAACGAACCGATGGGCCGGTTCGGGTCCTGTAATCCGCTGCGGGCGCGGCGCACGGCATCCGACACGGCTTTGATGGCTTCCTTTTGGCCGACGACACGCTGCGAAAGTCGTTCCTCCATTTTCACCAGTTTCTGCCGCTCGCCTTCCAACATTCGTGAAATCGGAATATGTGTCCACGCCGCCACGACTTTGGCAATGTCTTCGTCGGTGACTTCCTGGCGCAATAAAGTAGGACGGGCGTCTCGCCCGTCCTTTTGGGCAGGCGAGACGCCTGCCTTACTTTCAATCGCCGCCAGTTTCTTTTCCAAGTCCGGAATTTTGCCGTATTGGATTTCCGCCGACTTCGTCAAATCCCCGCGCCGCTGCGCCTGTTCCAATTCAATCTTCGCCTGTTCGAGCTGCGATTGCACCAAACTGACAGCGTTGACCGCGGCTTTTTCATTCTGCCATTGGGCGGTGAGCGCCTTGGATTTCTCTTTTAGATTGGCGAGTTCCTTGTCGAGACGTTTCAAACGTTCCTTGCTCGCCGAATCTTTTTCCTTCGCCAGCGACGTGCGTTCAATTTCCAACTGCAAAATCTGCCGATCCAACTGGTCCAATTCCGTCGGCTTGGAATCCAGTTCCATTTTGATGCGCGACGCCGCCTCGTCCACGAGGTCAATCGCCTTGTCCGGCAAAAACCGGTCGGTGATGTAGCGATGCGACAGCGTCGCCGCAGCCACGAGCGCGGAATCTTGAATCCGCACGCCATGATGAACTTCATAACGTTCTTTCAATCCGCGCAAGATGGCAATGGTCGCCTCGACGCTCGGTTCCTCGACCATGACCGGCTGAAAACGGCGTTCGAGCGCCGGGTCTTTCTCGATGTGCTTGCGATATTCGTCGAGCGTCGTCGCGCCAACGCAACGCAATTCGCCGCGCGCCAGTTGCGGCTTCATGATGTTTGCCGCGTCCGTCGCGCCTTCCGCCGCGCCCGCACCGACGAGCGTGTGCAATTCGTCAATGAACAAAATGATTTTGCCTTCGCTGGCGACGATTTCCTTCAAAAAGGCCTTGAGCCGGTCCTCGAATTCACCGCGATATTTCGCGCCGGCAATCATCGCGCTCAAATCCATCGCCACGAGCCGCTTGTTTTTCAGCGATTCCGGGACATCGCCGCTGACGATGCGCCGCGCCAGGCCCTCGGCAATCGCTGTCTTTCCCACGCCCGGTTCGCCGATGAGCACCGGATTGTTTTTCGTGCGGCGCGTGAGCACTTGCATCACGCGGCGGATTTCCTCGTCGCGGCCGATGACCGGATCAATCTTCCCCTGCCGGGCCAGCGCCGTGAGGTCGCGTCCGTATTTATCGAGCGCCTGAAATTTCGCCTCCGGCTGCTGGTCGGTCACACGCTGGTTGCCGCGTAATTCCGCGAGCGCTTTAAGCGCGGCGTCGCGTTTCAGGCCGTTTTTGCCGAAAATCTTTTTTAACGACGGGCCGCCGCCGTCCAGCAGGCCGAGCAGCAGATGCTCGGTGCTGACGTAATCATCCTTGAGCTTGGTCGCCTCGGACTGCGCGGCGTCGAGGGCTTTTTGCAAATCGCGGCCCGCGTAGGCGTCGCCTGCGCCCTGGACCTTGTGCCGGCGCGCGAGTTCGGCTTCCAAATCCGGTTTGAGTTTCGCGATCGGCACACCGATGCGTTCCAGCAAATCCGGAATAAGACTTTCGCTCTGGCCGATGAGGGCGAGCGCGAGATGTTCGCCGTCCAGTTCCTGATGTGACAGTTCACGCGCGAGGCGTTGCGCCTCCTGCAGCGCTTCCTGCGATTTGAGGGTCAATTTCTCAGGTTGCATGACGCGAATCTAACGCAAAGCCGCCGAGACGCAAAGACGCGAAATTTCTACCACGGCTTTGCCATCCCAGCCGGAACTGGGGTTGGCGCATCTTGGGAATGACAAATTTGACTTCACGCCATCTTTGAATGAAACGAAAAACTATCGACATCAACAAAACTGAAATCAAGGTCGGCTGGGAATGGATTGTTTTCAAAAAACGCAGTCAACGGGCACGGAAGCGACGACACCAGCAGGAGGATTTGCGAAGCCAAAGGCCGCAAATGCTGAAAGGCTTGACGCGACAGTCCGCATTGTCATCGCCATGTTGGAGAGTTCTGATCACAGACCAGTAAACAAGTTTTCTGGTAGTGGGTTATTCGCCTTTGGATTGAAATAATATCGCATTTGCCATTTTCCTATCTGCGGACTCCAAGCGCGAATAGCGCCAGTCAATAATGGCTTCTTCGCAAATAATCCGTCTTTCAATAGGTCTTGGCCAGAAGCTTGTCCAAAGAGAATTCTTTTTATCTCCAAGTCGCCATAATTTGTTTTGAGATCGGCCACCACCGCGACCACCAATGGAATGTTATTGGTTGCGGCAATGTTTTTGTATTTACGAACCTTCTTGTTAATGTTCACACGCAGTGGTGTTGGATCTACACAAAAACTATCTCCAAAGCCACCGAATTGAAGTGTCGAAAATCCTTTGTCGCGGCAAACGACCCCAAACGTGAACTCATCCAGTAGAAGTTCAGATTCCACATTCGAGTTGCTTCCTTCGAGCCACTGTTTAACTTCGTGGGCGATTTCTTTGGCTCGCTGTGCGTTCAGTTTTACTTTCGTAAGTTCGCGGTTGAAGGAGATACGCAATACAGCATCTAGTCACTTCCGAAAGCTGCGACAGGGGTATTCTTGACATCTTTTGCGTCGAAGCCAGAGGCTGTGAGGAAAATAAAACCGTAGGCTCG
>Ga0181523_10002896_pt1 | contig 16109 bp, 16 predicted proteins | sample PEATcosm2014_Bin_43_FD_119752 | JGI IMG/M metagenome (GOLD analysis project Ga0181523, IMG submission 119752) | Peatland microbial communities from MTU Mesocosm Facility, Houghton, MI, USA - PEATcosm2014_Bin05_30_metaG | ecosystem: Environmental > Terrestrial > Soil > Wetlands > Peat | place...
AACTTAACTTCCCAACTGCTCGTGAAACGTGGGTTCACCTTGATTGAACTGCTGGTGGTCATTGCCATCATCGGCATTTTGGCGGCGCTGCTTTTGCCGGTGTTGAGCCGGGCAAAGTCGTCTGCCAAACGAATCGCGTGCGTCAGCAATGTTCGTCAAATCAATCTGGCCGTCCATCTGTATGCAGATGACCACGGCGATGCCATCGCTTACTACACCAATTCCATTTACTTCGATTACAAAGAAAACATTTTGCCGTATGTCGGCGGGAGTTCATCCAACAATGCCGTTTTCGTGTGCGCTGCCGACGATTTCGTTTTTTCCGGCACGCTTGGTTTATGGTTTACGGATCCTCCATTAACCGGCCAGGGCTTTTGCAACCAGGCTTGGACGCATTTTTCCAGCTACTGGTTCAACGGCCTGGCACGCGGCGACGACACCAACAATCTGGGTATGGCGCAAAAACCGTTCGCCTCGGTGCGCGAGCCGGGCAAGACCGAGATCATCGGGGAAATTTCCGGGGGCGGCGGTTTGAGCAGCCACGACCGCCGACAGCCGCTGCAATTCCCGGATGCCCAGAATGTGATGAGTTTTGTGGATGGCCACGTCAGCTACATCAAAATCTATTGGAACGGCACACAGGGACCTGACGGTTTTCCCGCCTTTTACGAACCACCCGCCGGCTACGAATACAAATGGTCGGGGAATTAAAGCGGACGCGAAACGCACAAGGAAAGGCTCAAACCGCATCTCCAAACCGGCGAGCGGAGCGAATGAGAATCCTCTAAACCAATCGGCGAAGAAATTCTGATGGGCTTACAATTGGGGTTTCCTGAAAACTTCTCAAGGGCAGCAGATGTTTTTTGTCGCCGGTCACGATGTAATCTGCCTCCGCCTTGCAGCGCGCATTCCAAAATCATTTCATCGGCGGGATCAGACGTTGCGCCCGTGGCGCGTTCAACGGGAAAAACCAGCGTGGCGGACTCGGCCGGCGCATCCGCCCACGCCACGAACGGCCGTCGGGGATATTCCAAACGAAGTTCCTCGACGGTTTCGTGGTATTCGGCGAGCAACGCAGGACTGACCACGGCTTCGCAACGGCCTTTCGCCCACGCTGCCAGACAATCAAACGGCGTTCCGCGCCAGAAGCTCGCGCTGGCGACGACGTTGGTGTCGAAGACGACCCTCATTATTTGCGGCGGCGGCGGACCCGCTGGACGGCCTGCGACACGACCGCTTCAGCCGCCGGCGTCATTTCGGGAAGTTCGCGGCCGGACAAAATCAGCGAGCGGACGCGCGCGGGCGTCAAGGCGCGGCGTTTGCGCATCACGATCAGTCCGTTGGCGTAGCCGACGTCCAGTTCATCGCCGCTTTTGATCCGCGCCTGCTCGCGCACCGCTTCGGGAATCACCGTCTGGCCTTTGACCGAAACTTTGGCGATCATGCGTTAAGACTAGCATTACTTTGGAAAGAATCAGGCTATACCTGCAAAGCAGCGAGGGGACGGAATGAAATCCAGCGATGGCGATGTTTCTAAAACAAGAATGATTTGCACGACCGCTCTCATCCCGGCCTTCTCCCCCGGGGAGAAGGAGAAACGCTCGCCGCGTCTTTGGAACGTCGGGCGTCGGTATTGGCCGGACAATCTTTCGCCAGACAGAAATCTGGCTGCGGTTTGTCCTCTCTTGGGGAGAGGAAACAGGTGAGGGAGGTCGTAAAGACAAATTGATTAGGGCGGGTCGCGAAACCCTCAAGGAAAAACTCAAGCCGTATCTGCAAACCGGCGAGTGGAGCGAATAATTCGGAGGGCGGAGTTACACGACGCCCTGACTGGGCTAAAATATGGGGTCTCGTGGAACTCACCCCTCCGAAATGGCGGACACGCACCGCCCAGCACCGCGAAATCCACTGGACAAACCCCTTCCATCGCCGCAAGGTCACAAGCACGAAGATGCATAGGCTGCAACGGCCTCAACGATCCTGTTTCAAAAGAAATTCCTCAGCGCTTCGAGGGCGAGGGCGCGGCCTTTGAATCCCGCATTGAGGGACAACGCGGCAAAACCGGCATCATGGTTTTGCGCCGGAAATCCGGTTTTTCCGATCCTGCCGGTTTAGTTTTTCAATCAATCGCAGGCCGCGTTCGGGATTGCCGCGCGCGGCGGCGGCGAGGAACGACGCCTCGGCGTCACTTTGCGCGATGACCATGTCCGCCCAGGAATTCACCATTTGATTGAGGCTCTGGCCGCTGCGACTGGCGATTTGCCGGACGCGCTCCAATTTTTGCTGGCCGCGCCAGCGAATCAACGACTTGTCACTTCCGCCGACGGAACTGTGTTTTGGTCTCATACGAGATAATGTTGTTTGAATTGCGCCGGAGTCAAAACTTCCATTCCCGCCGCCGCGAATTTTGCGGGCAGGAAATGTTTCACGTTGAAAGTCACCAGCGCGGCGGCATTTCCGGCAATCGCCAGTTCCGCGAGGTGATTGTCGCCTTCGTCCGGCAAATTTGGCCGCCACAGAAACCAGATTTGCACCCACAAACAAACGGCGGCAAAATCGTCCAGCAATTCGGCCCGTTCTTTGGCCGTGAGCGCGCAATCCTTCCACAATTTCACACGGCTCAAAACGTCGCGATACTCAAACCAGAGCGCCTGCGCCATCAACGGCTGATGAGAACGCCGCAGGCAACTTTCCAGAACCAAACGGCTCGCGCCGGCCCCGCGCCGCAACGCCGCGACAAAAACATTCGTGTCCTGAACGATTCTCACGAATTTAAGATGCTATCACCCGCGATAGCAGTCAAGGTTATTTATCTCGCTTCAAAAGAAATTCCGCCAGGGCTTCAAGCGCGACGGCGCGGCCTTTGAAGGTTCGTAATGCGGAGAAGGCTTTGGTTGTCAATTGTTCCGCAATCTTGCGCGATTTTTCCAGGCCGACAATCGCCGGGTAGGTCGCCTTTTGCGACCGCGTGTCCTTGCCCGCCGTCTTGCCAAGCTGCTCGCTGGTTTGCGTCACATCCAGAATGTCGTCAATCACCTGAAACGCGAGGCCGACGTGATAACCGAAATCCGTGAGCGCACGAAGTTGCGCTGACGAACAATTCGCGCTCATGCCGCCCAGCCGCACGGAACAGCACAACAGCGCGGAGGTCTTGCGCTCGTGGATGTAGCGCAGTTCGCTGGCGGAAATTTTTTTGCCTTCGCCTTCCAAATCCGCCACCTGCCCGGCGACGAGTTGCAGCGAGCCGGAAGCCTTCGCGATTTCCAAAATCAAATCGCGATGCGGATAGCGTGGCCAGCCTTTGGCCTGCGCGGCAATCTCAAACGCCTGCGTCAGCAACGCGTCGCCCGCGAGCACGGCGATGCCGTCACCGAAAATTTTATGGTTGGTCGGCTTGCCGCGGCGGAAATCGTCGTTGTCCATCGCGGGCAAATCGTCGTGGATGAGCGAGTAGGTGTGGATGCACTCGACGGCGCACGCGAGCGGCAAGGCGTCGGCTTCGCGTCCGCCACAAGCCTGCGCGGCGGCGAGGCACAGCGCAGGGCGCATCCGCTTGCCACCGGCGAAGAGCGAGTAACGCATCGCCTTGTGGATGGTCGTGGGCCGGGTTTTTTCGGACGGCAGAAATTGGTCAAGCGCGCGATTGACGGCCTCGGTGCGTGTGGCGAGAAATTGCGTCAAATTGAATTGGGACTTTGCGGACATGCGATGGTGTTTTAGGAAAAAAACCGTGCCGGCGCAAGCAACGGCTTTTCGTGGGGATTTAACATTTTATATTGGTAGGGACGCCCGCTGCGGCGTCCGGACAGCGCAGCGCGCTGTCCCTACCATTCAAATTATTTCCTCAAGAAAATTTATAATTGCGGCATTCTGCCGAAAGCCGCTACGCTTTTTCACCGGCCAACCAGGTGCATCAGATGTTCGGGATAACGCGGACCGGCTGCGACGCCCACGGGCGCGAATTCGGCGATTTGCGCCAGTTCTTCGCCGGTCAACTTGATCTCCGCCGCTGCAACGTTTTCTTCGAGATATTTCCGCTGCTTGGTGCCGGGGATGGGCACGATGTCTTCGCCTTGCGCGAGCACCCAGGCCAGCGCAAGCTGCGACGGCGTGCAATGTTTTTTCGACGCGAGTTCCCCGATGCGTTTGACGAGGTTGAGATTGCGTTGAAAGTTTTCACCCTGAAAGCGCGGCGAATTGCGGCGGGAATCGTCGGCAGCCAAATCGTCAAATTTTTTGAACCGGCCGGTGAGGAATCCGCGACCCAACGGGCTGTAGGCGACCAGAGCAATTCCCAGTTCCCGGCACGTCGGCAGAATTTTCTCCTCGGGATCGCGCGTCCAAAGGGAATATTCGTTTTGCAACGCGGTGATGGGATGGACGGCGTGCGCGCGGCGAATCGTTTGCGGGCCGGCTTCGGACAGTCCGAGGCAACGCACCTTGCCTTCCTTCACCAGTTGCGCCATGGCGCCGACGGTTTCTTCAATGGGCGTGTCCGGGTCCACGCGATGCTGGTAATACAAATCAATCACGTCCACTTTCAACCGGCGCAGGCTGCCTTCGCAACAAGAACGCACATAATCGGGTCTTCCGTTGACGCCGCGGACGTTGGGATTTTTGGGGTCGCGCACGATGCCGAATTTGGTGGCCAAAACCACCTGGTCGCGCCGGCCTTGAAGGGCGCGGCCAATGAGTTCTTCGTTGAGGCACGGTCCATAAACATCCGCGGTGTCGAGGAACGTCACCCCCAAATCCAGCGCGCGGTGGATGGTGGCGATGGATTCCCCGTCGTCACGCCCGCTGTAGAATTCCGACATGCCCATGCAGCCCAGTCCCAAGGTTGAAACCACCAGTCCGGGTCTTCCTAATTTGCGCGTTTTCATCGTATGCACCGTTTCCTTTAATTTGGCGTTAAAATGGCACCTAATTGACTTTGCAACAGGTTGAATTTTCTTATTGCATACGGCGGCGCTGACAATTAGAATTTCCAACTCTGTTTGTCAAAACGAATTGTGAACGCTGAACTCTGCAAAAGAGCCGCTGAAAAAGTTGGCAACCCGAACGTCCTCGTCAACCTCATTTCGCGGCGCGTGCGCCAGCTCAATTCCGGCGGCGGCGGCTTGAGCCGGCCGCTGGTGAATGACACCACGAATCTCGGCGCGGCGGACATCGCGTTGCGCGAAATCCTCGAGGAAAAAATCGGCTGGGAAATGCCGGAGCCGGTCGAATTGGTCCGCCCGCAACCCAAGAAACGCCGGAAACGGTGATCCATTTACGATTTTCGATTGATGATTGATGATTTTAAAAGCGCCCATGCCGAGGCTTGGCCTCCAAGCATGGCAATAAATCGCAAATCGTAAATCAAAAATCATAAATCCCATTAGGTCATGGCTGACATCGTGACCAACCACAAGGCGCGGCGCGATTATCATGTCCTCGAAACGTTCGAGGCCGGCATTGTGTTGCGCGGCACGGAGGTCAAGTCGTTGCGCGCGGGCAAGGGGCAAATCAACGACGCCTTCGCGCGCGTGGAGAAAGACGAGGTCTGGCTTTACAACGCGCACATTGACGAATACTCGCACGGCAACCTTCAGAACCATCAGCCCAAGGCCCCGCGCAAATTGCTGCTGCACAAATCGGAAATCCGGAAACTCTTCGGCCTGGCCGCCGTGAAAGGCCACGCGCTGGTGCCGCTCGCGTTTTACTGGAAGCACGGCAAGGTGAAGGTCGCGCTCGCCCTCGGCAAAGGCAAACAGCAGTTCGACAAGCGCGAGGAATTGAAACGGCGCGAATCCGACCGCGAACTCAAACGCGCGCAGATGCGTCGGCGTTGACGCGAAGATGGAGGATGGAAGATTGAAGATAGAAAAGAAAACGGCGCTCCTTACGGAACGCCATCCTCCGTCTTCAATTCTCTATTTTCAATGTCGTCAGGCCTTGGCCGCCACTTCCGGTTTCTTCCAGGTGCGTTTCGGCGCCTTAATGACGAGACCTTTTTTGAGCGCGCTGGCGGCGACGCGCAGGTAACGCACTTCGCCGTTGGGCAACTGCGCCTTCACGCGCTGCAAATTCGGCAGGAAACGGCGTTTGGTGATGGCGGTGATGTGCGTGCCGATGCCGCCTTGCTTCTTGGGCTTGCCACTGCGCCAGATGATGCTGCCTTTGCGCGGGCCTTTGCCGGTCAATTCACAAATTCGTGCCATAAATTCCTCAATCGGGAACGCGAAGCATAGTCATAAAAAACCCGGTGGCAAGCACTATTTCTTCGTGATTTTGCTGCCCACCGTCGCAATGCTTGAAAATCAGCTTGGCTTTCCAGAGCGATTGGCGTTGTCTTTGGCCTGCATGAACCTGAACTCGCTTTGTCGCCATCCGGCCACAGCTCTACTTTTGATTATCAACTGCGTTGCGCCGCTTATTGCAGTCCGAGCTGTCGCCGCGGAGACCAACACCGTCCAACCTGTAATTGCGGTCATCCCGCCGCCGGCTTTGGAGACCAACGCCGACGCGGTCGCGAATTCGGTCGTGAAGGTGTTTGCTACCGTTCGCAATCCAGACCCTTATCGTCCATGGACAAAGCAACCGCCGAATGAGCAAACCGGCAGTGGCGTCGTCATCGAAGGCAAACGGATTCTCACCTGTGCACATGTTGTCCTTTACGCCAGTCAAATACAGGTACAGGCCTACCAAGCGGGAGACAAAATCTCCGCGACGGTTGAGTTCATCGCGCCGGGCATTGACCTCGCCGTGCTTAAACTGGATGACGAAACGTTCTTCGACTCGCATCCGGCATTGCCGCGCGCGAGCATTTTACCCGAGATCAAAGACGCAGTCATGGCTTATGGTTACCCAGTGGGCGGCACGAGCCTTTCCATCACCAAGGGCATCGTTTCGCGCATTGAGTTTGCCGATTACAATTTTAACGTGTCTGGCCTGCGGATCCAGGTGGATGCCGCCATCAACCCAGGCAACAGCGGCGGACCCGCCGTTGCCGGCGACAAAATGATCGGACTTGCCTTTAGCCATCTCGGTGGGTCGGAAAATATCAGCTACATCATTCCGTGCGAAGAGATCGAATTGTTTCTCCAAGACATTGCCGATGGCCATTACGATGGGAAGCCTGCCATGTTTGATGAACTCCAAACGCTTGAGAACCCTGCCCTGCGCTCATTCCTCAAGCTCGACAAGTCGGTCGAAGGAATTGTTGTCCACAAACCGTTCTGTGCTGACGCGGCCTATCCGCTCAAAGAGTGGGATGTCATTACCAAAATCGGCGATACGCCGGTGGACGACCAGGGCATGATCAAACTCGGCGCCAACCTGCGTGTCCGTTTTCAATATCTGGTCCAGAAAACCGCGAAAAACGGGAAAGTCCCGCTGACCGTCGTCCGCGCCTCTAAGGAGCTTCACGTTGAACTCGCGGTATCACCGAATTATCCACTACTCATTCCTGAATTGAAAGGTTTTTATCCATCCTATTTCATCTGTGGGCCGATCGTGTTTTCGGCAGCCACAAAACAGTTCATAGCCGGCCTGACCGACAGTGATCATGCGGCTGATTATTTGAGATGGCTAGTTTCCCAGGGAAGTCCCCTTATGTCGCGTCTGAGTGACAAACGTGCATTTGAAGGTGAGAATCTCGTTGTGGTGACCATGCCCTTTTTCCCACATAAACTGTCGAAAGGTTATTCAGAGCCATATGGCCAGGTTGTCAAAACGGTCAACGGCATACGCATCAAGAACCTTGCCCACCTCGTAAAAGTCTTGCGCGACTGCAAAGACGAATTCATCACGATTGAGTTTGATCTCCACGGCGGCGAAACGTTGGTCTTTCCGCGCGCCGAAATGCTGGCGGTCACCGACGAAATTTTGACGGACAACGGCATCCGCAGCCAGGGCTCACCCGACACAATGGCCATTTGGAACGCCAGGTCCTCGCAATAAAAACGAGCGTCGCTGCACGCACGCCTGATTTGACAATTTGGGCGTGCGTTAGCCTGACGGCCTGCGTATTTTTCCACCGCATGGCCACGGTCAAACCCTTCGCCGCGTTGCGACCCAGACCGGAACTCGCGGTGAAAATCTGCGAATTGCCCTACGACGTGATGTCGTCGGACGAAGCGCGCGAAGTGGCTGGCTGGAATCCATGGAGCTTCCTCCATGTCAGCAAACCGGAGATTGACCTGCCACCGGGCACGAATCCTTACGCGCCGGAGGTTTATGCGAAGGGCCGGGAAAACTTTCAAAAACTCATCCGCGACGGCGCGCTGCGGCAGGACCCGGAGCCGTGCTTTTATCTGTATCGGCAAATCATGGGCGATTGCGCGCAGACCGGTCTGGTTGCCGCTGCGGATTGCCAGGAATACCTGCGCGACGTCATCAAGAAGCACGAACTGACGCGCCCGGACAAGGAAGACGACCGGGTGCGGCATATCGAAACGCTGAATGCGCAAACCGGCCCCGCTTGCCTGGCCTGCCGCGCCGCAAAGACGGTTGACGAATTTATCGCAAAAAAAACTTCTGAAACACCGGAGGTTGACTTCACCGCCAGTGACGGCGTGCGGCATTCGTCGTGGACGATTCGCGACGCGAAGGAAATGCGGTTCATCGAAACCGAGTTCGCGAAGATTCCGGCGTTGTACATCGCCGACGGCCACCACCGCAGCGCGGCTGCGGCGCGCGTTTTTCAAAGCCGCAAAGGCGCGGGCCACAGCGGACAATTTCTTGCCGTGATTTTCCCGCACGACCGGATGCAGATTCTGCCCTACAACCGCGTGCTGAAGGATTTGGGCGACTGGACTCCGGAACAGGTGCTGGAAATCCTCGGCGCGGTTTTCGCCATTGATTCCAACGGCGCCGCCACGCCGGCCCGCAAGCACGACGTCGGCTTTTATCTGCGCGGCAAGTGGCACACGCTCGTCTTTCGCCAGAAATTTCTGCCGACCAACGACCCGCTGGAAAAACTCGACGTGACCCTGCTCCAGAAGCACGTATTCGAGCCGGTTTTCGGCATCAAAGATCCGCGCACGGACAAGCGAATCCAATTCGTCGGCGGCATTCGCGGGACGGCGGAATTGGAAAAGCTCGTGAATGGCGGTGAAGCCGCCTGCGCGTTTTCCCTGTTACCGGTGAGCATGGAGGATTTGATGACGATTGTGGACGCCGGCGGCATCATGCCGCCGAAAAGCACCTGGTTCGAGCCGAAGCTCCGCGACGGCATGTTTTGCCACCTCCTTTAATTTATGATTTACGATTTATGATTGATGATTGTGTCGTGCTTGTTTTTGAAAATCATCAATCATCAATCATCAATCACAAATAACATCGTGCCCCTGACTCGCCTCCAACGCAGCCTGCGCGCCACCTTCCTCGGAATGGCGACGAACACCGTGTTGTCCGGCGTGAAACTGGCCGCGGGCATCGCCGGCCATTCGCACGCGCTGGTCGCCGACGCCATCGAGTCCTTTGCCGACGTGTTCAGTTCGCTCATCGTCTGGCGTGGCGTCATCGTGGCGGCGGAACCGGCGGATGACGACCATCCTTACGGCCACGGCAAGGCCGAGCCGATTGCCTCCGCTATCGTGGCCGCGATGTTGTTGGGGGCGGCGCTCTGGATTGCGCTCAAGGCATTCGGCGAAATCAGGGAACCGCACCCGGCGCCGGCGCCGTTCACGCTCATCGTGCTAGTCGTGGTGGTGGTGGTAAAAGAAATTTTATTCCGGTTTGTTTCGCGTGAAGGCAGGGCGGTGGACAGTTCCGCCGTGCGCACGGACGCTTGGCATCATCGCAGCGACGCCATCACGTCCGTGGCCGCCGGCATCGGCATCAGCGTGTCGCTCATCGGCGGCAAGGGTTTTGAGGCCGCCGACGACGTGGCGGCGATTGCGGCGGCGGGGGTCATCGCGTGGAACGGCTGGCATTTGCTCCGTCCGGCGCTCAACGAACTCATGGACGCCGCGCCCAGCCGCGAAATCATTGACCAGATCCGCCAGCTCGCCAGGGACACGCCCGGCGTGGACAGCGTGGAAAAATGCATCGTTCGCAAGGCGGGTTATCGGTATTTCGTGGACATGCACGTGGAAGTGGACCCGCAAATGACCGTGCTCCGCTCGCATGAAATCGCCCACGCTGTGAAGGACAAAATCCGCGACGCCATGCCCGCCGTCAGCGACGTGCTCGTCCACATCGAACCCCTGGGCGTCGCGGCGCGGCGAAAAGAATCCGAAGCGCGGAACTGACCCGTCGAGGGGCCGGGTTAAAACACCCGCTCAAAAAACATCAAACATTTGGCAAAAACGGTTAAGCCACTTCATATCAAAGCCGTTAGCTTGGTTTCTGCAAACCTGACGAGCGCCGGTTCAGCCTTGTCAAGAAAGGCGGAGCAGTCCAGCGCGATGGGAGTGGGTCACCGCCCTGAAACCGGGGCCGTTGGGGTTCTTCCCAACTCAAGGCGCCAGGTCGGGTTTGCCGGCGGAAGCAAGCTCACCGCCGGGCGAAATGGCATCACAACTGGTCGCCGGCAACGCTTCCCGGACGGGAAACGAAACCGGACAGGATGGCGATGATCTCAAGACGCAAACATACTGAGACGGACAATGCAAAGAGGCCGTTCCGGCGCCCTGCCGGGAATCCACTTTCTGGATTCGGGGCGCGAGGCCGCATCACCATCCTTTCCGCCCTCCGGCGGAGTTTTGACCATGAGCGACCGTAAACTGGCCTTTCTCTATTCGCCGGAAGTCGAGGCGTTGAGCTACCCGCCCGAATGCCCCTTCAAAACTCAGCGCGCCGGCCTCACCCGTCTCCGGTTGAAATCGTTCGGGTTGCTCGGCGATGAAAACCGTTTTGAGGTTTCGCCGCGGCGGGCAACCCTGGCGGAACTGAAACAATTCCACACTGCCCCCTACCTCCATGAATTGCAGCACGCCGCCGCCGGCGACCTGACCGTGGAGGGTTTGGGCATGGGCATCGGCGGAGTGGACACGCCGGTGTTCAAGGACATGTTCGAATGTGGCGACTGGGCCTGCGGCGCGGGCTTTGCCGCCGCCGATTTGTTGCTACAAGCAAAGGCGGACATCGCCTTCAACTTGCTGGGCGGTTTTCACCACGCCATGGCGGACCGGGCGGCGGGATTCTGTTATCTCAACGATGTGGCCCTCGCCTGCATGAAACTGGCGGACGCCGGCAAACGGGTCCTGTATCTCGACGTGGACGCGCATCAGGGCGACGGCGTGCAGTCCGCTTTTCACCGGCGCAACGATGTCATGACCATTTCGTTGCACGAGAGCGGCAGGACGCTTTTCCCGTGGGGCGGTTTTGAAGATGAAATCGGCGACGGCGCCGGACGCGGGTACAACGTCAACGTCCCCCTGCCCGCCGAGACTTATGACGAAGCCTTCCTGACGGCCTTTGATTCCGTTGCGGTGCCACTGGCGACCGCATTCAACCCCGACGTGCTCGTGCTGGAACTCGGCCTGGACATTCTGGCCGGCGATCCGCTGACGCACCTGCGCATGACCAACAACGTCGTCGTCGAAATCGCCGAGCGGCTCCTGCGCCTGAACTGCCCCATCCTCGTCGCCGGCGGCGGAGGTTATCACGTCGAGAACACGGTTCGCGGCTGGGCGCTGGCGTGGCGGACCTTTTGCGGCGGGAACGACGAATACGATTTCGCCCTCGGCATGGGCGGCGTCATGCTGGCCAGCACGGAATGGGCCGGCGGCCTGCGGGACCGTGCCCTGGCGGTTTCGGCGGAGCAACGCCGCGCCGTCGAACCGGAGTTGCGAAGCACGATTGAAACTGTAATTAATAACGTGTTCCCGTTGCATGGCCTTGCGGCGCCGTCCCTTGGCGGGCGACAAGTCCGGTCGGGTTGACGAACACAGCGATTAAACAAAAACCAGAAAGGAGCACATCATGACCGCGCAATCTCAAACCGTTTCGACCAGTTCCCTGATGCAGGAGAGCCGGACTTTTCCGCCAGGCAAGGAAGTAGTCCAGCGCGCTTACATCAACGCCGCGCAATACAAGCAAATGTATGAGCGCTCGATCAAAGACCCGGACGGGTTCTGGCTCGAACAGGCCAACACGCTCGAATGGATCAAAAAACCGACCAAAGGCCGCAAATACGTCTGGGACACCGCCGCGAAAAAAGTCGAGCACACTTGGTTCGAAGACGGCCAGCTTAACGTGACGGTAAACTGCCTGGACCGCCACTTGAAAACCAGGACGCGCGACAAGACCGCCATCATCTGGCAGGGCGAACCGGAAAACGACGTCGTCAAACTGACCTACGCGCAGTTGCACGAGCAGGTCTGCAAGCTCGCCAACGTGCTGAAATCATTCGGCATCAAAAAGGGCGACCGCGTCTCCATTTATCTGCCGATGATTCCCGAATTGCCCATTGCGATGCTCGCCTGCGCGCGCATTGGCGCGATTCACTCGGTCGTCTTCGGCGGATTCAGCGCCGAGGCGCTGGCGGGCCGCATCAACGACGCCGCCTGCAAACTGCTCATCACCTCCAACACTTCGCTCCGCGCCGGCAAGAGCATCCCGTTGAAGGGAATGGCCGATGAGGCGCTGAAGGAAACCTCCACCATCGAGAAGGTCATCGTCGTCAAGCGCAACGATACGCCGTGCAACATGACGCCAAACCGCGACGTCTGGTTTCACGACCTCATGGCCAAGGCTTCCTCGGATTGTCCGCCGGTGGCCATGAACGCCGAGGACCCGTTGTTCATCCTTTATACGTCCGGCTCGACCGGCAAACCCAAGGGCGTCGTTCATGTCAATGGCAGCTACCTGTTAATAGTGAGCCTCACGCACAAATACATCTTCGACGTTCACGACGACGACATTTTCTGGTGCACCGCCGATATCGGCTGGGTCACAGGCCACAGTTACATTTGCTACGGCCCGCTCTGCAACGGAGCGACCAGCTTGATGTTCGAAGGCGTGCCCACGTTCCCGGACGCCGGACGTTTCTGGCAAATCGTGGAAAAATTCAAAGTCACGATTTTCTACACCGCGCCGACCGCCATCCGCTCGCTCATTCGCTTGGGCGAAGAATGGCCGAACCAACACGACCTGAGCACGCTGCGGCTGCTTGGTTCCGTGGGCGAACCCATCAATCCCGAAGCGTGGATTTGGTATCATCGCGTCATCGGCAAGGGCCGTTGCCCCATCGTGGACACGTGGTGGCAGACGGAGACCGGCGGCATCCTCATCACGCCGCTCGCTGGTGCGCACACACTCAAACCCGGCAGCGCCTGCCGTCCATTCTTCGGCGTCGAACCGGTCATCCTGCGCGACGACGGCAAACCCTGCGCCGTGAACGAAGGCGGCAAGCTCTGCATCACCAAACCGTGGCCCGGCATGTTGCGCACGACCTGGGGCGACCACAACCGGTTCATCGAAACCTACTTCACGATGTATCCGAACATTTATTTCACCGGTGACGGCTGCCGCCTCGACGAGGACGGCGATTACTGGCTGATGGGCCGCATTGACGACGTGGTGAACGTCTCCGGCCATCGCATCGGCACCGCCGAAGTCGAGAGCGCCCTGGTCAGCCATCCGAAGGTCGCCGAAGCCGCCGTGGCTCCGATGCCGCACGACATCAAAGGCCAGGGCCTTTACGCTTTCGTAACCCTCAAAGACAGCGTGCAGGAAAGCGAGGAGCTTAAAAACGAATTGGGCAATCACGTCCGCAAGGAAATCGGGCCGATTGCCGTGCCGGACAAAATCCAGTTTGCGCCCGGCCTGCCGAAAACCCGTTCGGGCAAGATCATGCGCCGCATCCTCCGCAAGATAGCCGAGAACGCCACGGATCAGATCGGCGACACTTCCACGCTGGCCGATCCGCACGTCGTGGAAGCACTGGTCAAGGGCAAACAATGACCTGTCAACCCTGAATTAGAATCAGCCGCCGGGGGCTCGCAAACTCCGGCGGTCAATCCCCCAAACCCGACACGACGCCACTGATGCTCCCCAACGCGTTCATAGGCAAAGCGACCCAGCCAACAGACGCTGAATTGGCTGCCGCTTTGGGCCCGGCGAAAGCGCTCTGGGACCAATTGCTGGCCGGCCTGGCCGACAAACACAACTTGACCGTCCGAGAGTGGAATTCCTACTCGCTCAAGGCCGGCTGGTCTTTGCGATTGAAACACAAGGAGCGGAACATTGTGTATCTCGGTCCATGCCGAGGCGCGTTTCGCGTGGCGTTCGCCCTCGGCGACAAGGCGGTGGCCGCGGCGCGCCAAAGCGATCTGCCTCAAGGCATCATTAAAATCATCAACGAAGCCAAACGGTACGCCGAAGGAACCGCCGTCCGGCTTGAAATCAAGCAGGCAAAAGATATCGGGACCGTTACCAAACTTGCCGGAATCAAACTCGCCCGTTGAATGTGTAAAGCACGAACCGAATCCCCAAAAATTTGTCCTCCAATCATTACTAAAACGAATTGTATAAAACTAATGAATAAATTTAGCAAATCTTTATCGGGGTCGCGTGCCGCGATGCTGGCGGTTCTGGGCCTCGTGGCGGTGCCGGCAGACGCCGACCTCACGAACGTAACCTACAAAGCCGAGGCGACGGTGAAAGAAACTTACGACAGCAACGTTTACCTCCAGGACAACGCGCCCAATCCGGCCAACGTGGCCGCAGCCCAGGCCGCCGGACTCACGGCGGTCCAGGCAAACAAAGGCTCCTTCGCCACGTCAATCCTCCCGAAGGTCGGCCTGGACTACAAGCCCTGCTCCGCCTTCAACCTGTCGCTGGGATACGCGCCGGAGATCGTCTTTTATCAGTCAACTCCTTCCGAGGATTACGTGACCCATCGCGTCTTGTTCAATTTCGGGGGCACGCTGGGAAACGCCACCTGGGAACTGGTGAACACCGCCTCTTACATTGACGGCAGCACGACGGGGCCGACCTTCGCCCGTCCTGACGATATTCCAGCCATCGGCGGCATTCCGCTGCGCGACCGCCGCGCGGCCTTCATCTTTCGCAACGGATTTCGTCTGACCGAGCCGGTCGGGAAATGGTTCTTCCGCCCGGTTGCGACGGCTTACATTCACGATTTCAAGACCGAGCAGCTCTATCAAACGCCCGCCCAGAAGACCCTGTTCAGCTACGAGAATTACGTGGACCGCCAGGACATCAACGGCGGCCTGGACGTCGGTTACGAAGTGGTAAAGAAGACCTATCTGGTTGCCGGTTTTCGCTACGGACGCCAGGACCAATACACGCTTCCCGGTGCTGGCGGTACAACCCTGCACAGCCCTTACGACAACGGCTATGAACGCATCCTCGCCGGGGTGGAAGGCAGCCCGGTCAGTTGGTTGAAACTGGCGGTGCTGGCCGGCCCGGACATCCGTCAGTTTAATTCCGGCACGCCCGCCGGGTTTGATCCAACCGAAATATTGGTTTACTGGGATGCCTCAGCGACGGTGCTGCCAACCGCGAACGACACGGTCACACTCAAATCCACGCGCTTCGAACAACCGGCATTCTCCAGCTTCAGCATGTACCAGGACATCAAGACCGACCTGTTATGGCGGCACAAGTTCAGCGACCAGTTCACCACGGCACTTGGATTCACACTTTACATCGGCGACTGGCAAGCACCGGTGAACCGGGATGATTGGATTTACACGCCAAGCGCCGGGCTGACCTACAATTACAACAAACATCTGAGCGCCGAATTCGCCTACTCCTACGATTGGGTGGACAGCAAGGTGTCGGCAAGTGTGGAGCCTCTGACGAACAGCCACGAGTACACGCGCCACCTCATCTCGCTGGCGGTGAAATACTCCTTCTAGGTCGACGGCGACGGCGCGACCGGGAAACAAGAGCCGTTGACCGCGGATGATGCGGATGACACGGATTCTTTTGCCGCGAAAAGGCACATAAGGCGCGAAACGTAGGGCGAGGTCACTGACGAGCCGTTTTAACTCTCTACTCTCAACCTCGAATACCCCATCCCAGCCATTTAATACCACTTTGAGCATGTAATTGCACTATTCTCGGCAGCGATAGCGTTTGCTTGCTCAACGAGCCAGGGGTGAGAAACCAGTCTCCGAACGGCTTCGGCGTTTTCATACAACGGCCGC
>Ga0181523_10002902_pt1 | contig 16066 bp, 10 predicted proteins | sample PEATcosm2014_Bin_43_FD_119752 | JGI IMG/M metagenome (GOLD analysis project Ga0181523, IMG submission 119752) | Peatland microbial communities from MTU Mesocosm Facility, Houghton, MI, USA - PEATcosm2014_Bin05_30_metaG | ecosystem: Environmental > Terrestrial > Soil > Wetlands > Peat | place...
ACTGGAGTTGCCGGAACGATTGGAGCCAATTCAGATCCTGAAATGTAGTGCAGACTCGGCCATAGCCTGAACTGATTCTAAGAGACTTAACTGGACTTTACCCCGTTTCGTGACGAACTTAGGCTAGTCCCCCGCACCAGCCACCCAAATCATAGTCATTCTGAGGAGGGCATCTTCTGCGCGACGAAGGATCTCAACCCTCGCGTCTTACCTCCAAACTCCTCGCTTCCACCCATCCACTCTTGGACTTAAGCTCTTGAACTCTTCTACTTGTTCTCTTTCTCGCACGGCTCACTGAGCCGTCTTCACTTCGATCGCCACCAAATTCCTCACTCCTCTCGCCGGCCTCTTATCCTCCGTCACCACCAACTTGAACGGCCCCGACCGCGCATCCAGAGCCTTCCCATTCATCGTGTCTCCCACCAACACGTCCCCTGGATGAAAACTCGGATCCACCTCCGCCAGCGAAAACACCGCCTTATACCCGTCCGCGCCCGTCGCCACGATGTAATCCCCCAGCGCCGCCCCGTGTAATTCCTTCCCCAGCGGCGCCCCATATTTCGTCAACAAATCGGCCGGCAACACTCCCTCATACATTTCATCCGCATTCGCATGCAGGTTGTGCACCGCCAACGTCTTCCGCGGTAGCGTCTTCCACTCTTCCGCGCCAATCGCGAACGTCACCGTAAAGGGCTCAACCGTCAGCTTCAGTACGTCCTTTTCCCCTTTCGGTGCTTCGGGGAACACCATGGGGCCACCCATTCCCCCAATCTGCAACCTCACCGGAAAAATCTGCGCCTTTGCGCTTTCTTTCACGTTCATCTGCGTTCGCAAACTCTCGAAGCCCGCCAATTGCACAACCAATTCGTGGACTCCCGGGCTCAACTGCAGCTGTAGCTCACCCTTGTCGTCGGTCTGCATTTTCTCCGGCGCCTTCTCCGGCACTGGCGCCACGCGCACCTGCGCTCCTGGCACAACTGCCCCCGCTGGATCCGTCAGCCGGATTTCCACTACCTGCAAGGCTCCCGCTTGCGACTGCTGCCCTCGCGACTCTATCTCGCCCAAGCACACAGTCGCGAAAAAAAATCCCACACCCACCCCCAGCCTGCGAATTCTTATGCTGTTGCCCATGTTCGTCCCCATCCCTCGATCGCTCCTCTGTTCCGTCTTCATCTTCGAAGAATGGAACCGGATGATCGTACGCTTCAACCCTCATTTTCCTCGAGGCCCTTGCTCGGAGCGCCGCAGGCGCGACACTCCTTCGCCGCAAGCCTCTGCCTTCACTGCCGCCCCTCCAACCGCCCCTGCAATTCCCTCCGATACCTTCGGCTCAAACGCAGCCTTGCCCCGGTATTTAGCACCACTTCCGTCCCACCTTCTTCGCCGCTCTCCAATCGCCGCACCCGTTCCAGATTCACGATTGCCGAGCGGTGAATCCTGCAGAACATTTCCGCATCCAGTTCCTTCTCCAGGTCCGCCATGCTCCGCCGCAGCAAATGCATTCGCGTGCCCACATGCAAGCTCACGTAATAATCCGCCGCCTCGATCCAATCGATTTCCGCAATCTTCAGGAACAATACCTCCCCGGCATTCTTGATTGCTACGCGTTCCACGCGCGCGACACGCGCCTTCCCAGCCGCAATTCTTTCCTTGGCCCGCCGCAGCGCCCGCTCGAACCGCGCGTTATCGAACGGCTTCAACAAATAATCCAGCGCTCCTGCCTCAAACGCCTGCAGCGCGTACTGGTCGTAGGCGGTCACAAACACGAGCGCCGGTGGCATATCCGCCCCAAGCTGCTCCAGCACGTCGAACCCATCGACCTCCGGCATCTGCACATCCAGGAACACCAACTCCGGCCTCTTTTTCCGAATCTCTTTTAGCGCTTCCGCCCCACTCCCGCATTCGCTCACCAACTCCACATCCGGATCGCGCCCCAACAACACTTTTAGATTGCTCCGCGCCAGCGGTTCGTCATCCACCACCGCCGCACGAATTTTCTCTTTGTCCATGATCCGTCCGCTCGCCGCCCCGTTTTCTACTCCTTCACTTCCTTTACTTCCTGAACATCGCTGTAAGGCAGCGAAATCGCCACGAAAGCCCCGCTCGTCTCCCCGCTCCCCACCGTCAATTTCGCTTCCTTCCCATACAAACTCGCCAGCCGCTCGCGCACGTTTTTCAGCCCGAGCCCTGCCTGGTGCTCCCAGTCTTCCGGAAATCCCGACCCATCATTCCTCACGCACAACGTAAGCACGCCGTTTAATCGCTCCGCGCGAATCCCAATCGCGCCGCCCTGCACCCGGTTCGCAATTCCGTGCTTTACCGCGTTTTCCACGATCGGCTGCAAGATCAGGCTCGGCACCCGTGCGTGTCTCAACTCCGCCGCCACGTGCACATTCACCTGCAATCGCTCGGCAAACCGAGCTTTCTCAATTTCCAGATATTTCTTCACCATCTCCAATTCCTCTCCCAATTTCACTTCCTGGCGGTCCGACGTTTTCAGCGTCACCCGTAGCAATTCGCTCAGACCTGCGATCATATCCACGGCATCATCGTTTCTACCTTCACGCACGAGACCCGCAATCGTATTCAGCGTATTAAACAAAAAATGCGGCTCAATCTGCTGCCGCAGCGCGCTCAATTGCGCCTTCGTCAGTTGCTCGCTCAACTGGGCCGCCTCCATCCGCTGCCGCGCCAGCCGTTCCCGCGAATCCAGGATCCAACCCACCAGCAAAATCCCGGCGTACAAAATCAGCGAACCCAAAACCTCATTGGTGAATTTCAAGCGCCACAATTCCAGCAACGTGGACGTCGTGCTTTCCGGTGTCCAAGGATTCAACCGCCCCTCAATCACCGTATTCCACGTCGTTGCGCTTATCAAAATCGCCATCCACATCACTCCATGGCGCATCCAGGCCGACGCCCATCCGCGGTGAAACACTGGATAGTCCCGCCCGAGCCGCATCACCGCCTGCGCTGCCACCGCCCACGGCACCCACGACAACAAAATCGTGATGAATAGTTTCGTCCAAGCGTGATGCATCCCTTCCGCGCGCATCACGACGACTGTCTGCGTGGCCTCAAATATCCCCAACCCGCCGCAGATCACCGCCACCCAATACCACTTCGCCATGGCTGTTCTTTCCGTTGTCATGCCGAGCATCATACTCCGCGCCTCACCCTGCAGCGCCAAAATGCAGCCAATCGACCGTTTCCTGCAGCCAACGGTCTTTCCTTTCTCCCTCTCCCGCGCGAAAATCCCGTCCCATGAACATCAAACCAACTTTGCTACTTGTCATCAGCTTCGCAATTCTCGGCTCGGTCGCCAAATGCGCGCATCGATCTTCTTCCACCAGTTCCGCCACCAACGCGCCTTCCTACACCGCCGCTGGCGAATTGAAACTCCCCGAGAATTACAGGGAATGGGTCTATCTCACCACTGGATTCGACATGAGCTACAACCCCGCCATGAATATGGACCACCACATGTTCGACAATGTTTTTGTGAATCCCGAATCTTACCAGGCGTTCCTGAAGACCGGCAGGTGGCCGGACAAAACCATGCTCGTTCTAGAAGTCCGCGGGGCCAAAAGCAAAGGTTCCATCAATCAGGCCGGCAATTTTCAGGATACCGAAGTGATGGGCCTGGAAGTTCACGTCAAGGATGAATCCCGCTTCCACGATCAAGGCAATTGGGCTTTCTTCGGCTTCGGCGAGACCAAAACTTCCACCATGACTCCAACCTCGGCCGCTTGCTATTCCTGCCATGCCCAACACGCAGCCGTCGACACTACCTTCGTCCAGTTCTATCCAACCCTACTCCCCATCGCCCAATCCCACTCCACCCTGTCCCCCGCCTACGTGAAAGAATCCACCCCCGCTGCCAAATAATCCCTGCCCATGGAGCGGCGGGGCTTCAGCCCCGTAAGCCCTCAATCAACCTGCCCATTTTGCCTATAAAGGCGTAAAGCGCAGGAATATCTTCCCGGCGTCCAAAGAACCTCACCACGAGTCCACGATCCTTTCCTTCCGGACACAAATACGCGATTGGCCGGCTTTCCTCCGCACCAAACGAGTGCCGCCGCAAGCTGCAAACTGTCACCTGCCCGGAGTGGGTGCTTTTCCAGCAACCGCTCAACTGATTCCCTTCCGCCCCGGAGATATCCTGTGTTTCCTTTCCGGCACTGCACCGGTTTTGCTTCGGCGGTTCTTTATTTCTTTCCCACAAATCTCAATCGCGCCGTCACGGCTCTCCCCTGCCCTCCGGTGAACATCCCAAAATTCGGCGCATCCACGTTGTTCACCACCACGTCCGGATTCTGCCGGTTCAAAATGTTGATTACCGAAACCCGAGCCGCAAACACCCGTTTCTTGAACGTGAATTTCTTCTCCAGTCCGATCGTCAAACTCGCGTAGTCCGGAAACCGGTCCGAATTTGCAGCCCCAAACAGAAACTGTTGCTGGTTGATTGCGCTGTACGGAAATCCCGTGTGGTAATCGAACAAATACGAAAACAAAATTCCCCAAATCGGCGTGGGAGTGCTTCCCCACGTCAATATTCGGTTCGGCGCATCCCAACTCAACGGTCCCGCCTGTTGCGGCGCAAAATACAGCGAGCCTAGCGCCGGATCGAGCACTTGGTCCGAACTCGCCTTCGATCGTGTGTAGCTTCCGAACAGCACCGCGGTATTCTTGAACGTATGTCGCGCCGTTACGGTCGCCCCGCGATATTTATCTCGCCGCGAACTCTGTAGCAAAAATTCCGACCCGATCTGTCCCGGCGAAAGCGTCTCCCACACCAGCCCGTGGTGCTGGTCGCGCGCCAGCAATTCCACGCTCACCAGCGTGTTTTCTCCGATCCTCTGTTCCCATCCCGCGCTGGCAATATCGAAATACGGTTGCTGCAAACTCTGCAATCCGTTCGTTGGCAACACAAACGCACTTGTCGCTGGCCCCTGAATTGGCACCTTCCCAGGCGTGTTGTACAGCGTGTCCACTTCTTGCTGGTCGTACGCTTGCCCAATCACAGAAAGATTCAGCGGGATATTGTACATTCCCCAGCCAATCGAAAATTTCCCGCGATTGTCTTTCAGCGGCATCCAGTTCAGAGCCAGCCGCGGTTGCACCAGCCCTGCCTGGAACAACCGGTCCCAATCCGCGCGCACGCCCGCCAGCACCACGAAGTGCGCATTCGGCGACCAGGAATCTTGCAGGAATCCGCCCGCCAGCGTATTCGCCACATGAAAATCCGCACTCCCCGCAAACGTCGTCAGTCGGTCCAGAGTCAAGTCCGCGCGCAGCGCCTGAATTTCTCCTCGCGTCGACGCCTGCGTCAGTTCTACTCCCGAGAAGTTCGCACCCGCCGAAATCGTGTGCGTGCCAAACCACTTCAACGGCCCGCGAATCGCATTAGTGAAAAACTGGTAGCGCCGCGAATCGTCTTCCAACCTCTGGAAATAATTTCCTTCGGCGCCATTCACCAGCTGGACGTATGGTGCCGTGCCTTGTGGCGCGGCGCTGTAAATCGAATCCTCCACGCCGATCCCCATCTCAAACACGGTTTTCTCGAAGTAACTCTGTTCCTTCACAAATCCGAACTGTTCTCGCGAATTCGCATTGACCGTGACCGTTTGCGGGTGCAGCGCATCCAGTCCCAAGTCCGAATCCTCCTCCACGTTGGCCAGATATCCGACATGCAGGCTGTTGTTCGCGGACATCTTCCACAACACCCGCGACCAACTGTCGCCGCCCCACTGCTGCGTCTCGTTCGGCGCGCCCGGGGGCAAGCCCTTCTGCACCGCTAACGTGTGCAGCACGTCAAACGATTGCGAAAACCACAATTCATCCGGGATAATCGGCCCGGAAAATGTCACCCGCGGATAGTAATTCCCCAGGTGCGCGCCTTCCTGGATATTGATTCCAGGAATAAAATCGGTGGCGTTAAACCGCCACTGATCATCGCCCTCGCGTGTTTCGTAGCTTAGGATCGCCCCGCCCGGATGGGCATACTCGGCGCCGAATCGTGCCGTCTGGATCTCCGCCGTGCGCACCGCCTCCACGATCATTCGCGAGCTCAGCCCATTGCTCGCCGGGTCGCCCACTTCCACTCCGTCCAGCAAGTACTGCACTTGCGTGTTGCGCGCCCCGGCAATATGCAACAGGTTGGAGTTGTCCATCAGCACCTGCGGCATGGCGACCAGGCTCTGCTGTAGGTTGTGCGAACTTGGCACCGGAAGGTCCAGAATCTCCTGGCCGCTCAACGATTCGCTGCTCTGCGTCGTCGCCGGATCAATCCGGTTTTCCGGCACGGTCACGTCCACCTTCTCGTGCACCTCCTCCTCATGATTCAATGTGAAGGTGAAGTCCGTGCTCTCCGCCCTCAATTCGATCTTCTGGTTCGCCAGCACGAAGTAACCCAACTTCTCAATGCGCGCCTCGTACTCACCGGGAGGAAGATTCGGGAAGGAAAAATAGCCGGCATCATCGCTGGCCGCAGAAAAGGATTGCCCGCCGGCCAGTTCAAGTTTTACTTGAGCCCCGCCAACGGGCAGTCCATTCTCGTCGATGACTCGCCCTTTCAGGACGAGGAGGGTATCCGCAGCACTCCCCGCACCCGCGAGCAGCACCAGCGCGAGCAGAACCGCAAGGACCAATCGAAGTCTCTTCATCTGAGCTCACCCCCGGAGCTCGAGAATGACTTCAAGTTCTACTTCAACTCTGCGTCAAGCGTTACTTCTTCTTGCTCTTCACCTTTTTCTTCTCTTCCACCACGGCTTGCGCCGCCGCCAACCGTGCGATCGGCACACGGAATGGCGAAGCACTGACGTAGTCCATTCCGACCTGGTGGCAGAACTTCACGCTGTCGGCATCGCCGCCGTGTTCACCGCAAATCCCTACTTCCAAGTTTGGACGCGTCTTGCGCCCCTTTTCGATGCCCCAGCGCACCATCATCCCTACACCTGGGATGTCCAGCGTCTGGAACGGATCGCCATGGAATATGCCGGCTTTCTTCTCATCGACATAGTCCGGCAGGAAGCGCCCCGCGTCATCGCGGGAGAGTCCCATGACCGTCTGTGTCAGGTCGTTGGTGCCGAACGAGAAGAATTCCGCCACTTCGGCAATCTCATCGGCAAGCAATGCGGCACGCGGCAGCTCGATCATCGTGCCCACAAGGTAATGTAATTTGATGCCAGCCTTCTTTATTAAATCATCCGCAACACGCCGCGTGGCATCGGCAAGAATGGACATCTCTTTTTTGTCCAGAGTGAGCGGAATCATGATCTCAGGTATAACCTTGATTTTGTTTTTCTGGCATTCGATGGCTGCTTCGATGATGGCCCTCACCTGCATCTCCAGAATTTCCGGATAGGTGATGGCCAACCGGCATCCGCGATGACCCAGCATGGGGTTGGCTTCGTGCAACTGCTCCACGCGCCGCGCCACGGTGTCCGCGCTGATACCCAATTCCTTCGCCAGCTCCTCCTGCTTGGCTCTCTCGTGCGGCACGAACTCGTGCAGTGGCGGGTCGATCAGCCGGATGGTCACCGGAAGGCCGTTCATCGCTTTGAAAATTCCGACAAAGTCGCGCCGCTGGAATGGCAGCAACCGGTCCAGCGCCTTTACGCGCGCTTCCTTATTGTCCGCCAGAATCATTTCCTGGATTGCACGCTGGCGTTCCTTTCCCTTCTCCGGAAATTCGAAGTCGGTGAAGAACATGTGCTCGGTGCGCACTAGGCCAATGCCCTCCGCGCCGAACTCGATCGCCTTGCGCGCATCTTGCGGCGTATCCGCATTGGTGCGCACGTGCAGCCGGCGGATTCCGTCGGCCCACTTCATGATGGTCTGGTAGTCCTTCGGGAATTCCGGAGTTACCAGCGGCATTTGGTCGACGTAGACAACGCCCTCGCTGCCGTCCAGTGTCAGCCATTCCCCTTCTTTGACCACTTTGCCGCTCTTGCCGTCTTTCATCGACTTCGCGCTGTAGTCGATGTTCAACGTTTCCGCGCCGACGATGCAGCACTTGCCCCATCCGCGTGCGACCACCGCCGCATGCGAAGTCTTGCCACCCGTCGCCGTCAGGATGCCCTGCGCCACGGCCATGCCGCCGACATCTTCGGGACTGGTTTCGCGGCGCACGAGGATGACTTTATCGCCGCGCAGAGCCCACTGTTCCGCATCGGCAGCGTTGAAGACCACTTTGCCCACCGCTGCGCCAGGCACCGCGTCGATGCCATGCGTCAGGATCTTTGCCTGCAGCGTCTTCTTGTCGAACTTGCTGTCGATCACCGGGTAGAACAGCCGCTCGATATCCTCCGGCTTGATGCGCAGGATGGCCTCTTCCTTGGTGATCAGCTTTTCGTTCGCCATGTCCACGGCGATTTTGAAGGTGGCTGCCGGTGTGCGCTTGCCCGTGCGGGTCTGCAGCATGTACAGCTTGCCCTCTTCAATGGTGAACTCCATGTCCTGCATGTCTTTGTAGTGCTTCTCAAGTGTGACTCGAACCTTCTCGAGCTGCGCATAGGCCTTCGGCATGAGCTTTGCGAGTTCGGTCAGATGAACCGGCGTGCGGATTCCCGCCACCACGTCTTCGCCCTGCGCGTTGGTGAGGTAGTCGCCGTAGAAAATCTTCTCGCCGGAACTGGGGTCGCGCGTGAAGCACACGCCTGTTCCGGAGTTATCGCCGGTATTGCCAAACACCATCTGCACGACGTTGACGGCGGTTCCGAGTAACCCGGTGATCTTTTCCACGCGACGGTAGGTTACCGCCTTCTCTGCCATCCACGAGCCGAACACCGCGCCAATCGCTCCCCACAGCTGTTCCATAGGATCGTCCGGAAATTCCTTCCCGGCCTTCTCCTTGAAGTACTGTTTGTACTCGGCAACCAACTCCTTCCATCCGCTGGCCGAAACCTCGGTGTCCAGCTTTACCTTCAGGCGATCTTTCATCGCGCGCAGGCGATGTTCGAGGTCTTCCTTGGAAAGGCCCATCACGACGGTGGAGTACATCTGCACGAAGCGGCGGTAGGCATCATAGGCGAAGCGCTCGTTCTTGGTGGCGCCCGCAAGTCCCTGGACAGATTTGTCGTTCAGACCCAGGTTGAGAATCGTCTCCATCATGCCCGGCATGGAGCGCGCCGAGCCCGAACGGACGCTGACCAGCAGCGGATTGTTCGGATCACCCAGCTTTTTCTTGGTCACCTTTTCGAGCTTGGCGACATTGTCGACCACCTGCCTCTTGAGCTCGGAGGGATACTTCTTGCCATTCTTGTAAAAGTAGTCGCATGTCTCCGTGGAGATCGTGAAGCCCGCGGGGACGGGGAGACCGATCTTGGTCATCTCCGCCAGGCCCGCGCCCTTGCCGCCGAGCAAGTCACGCCACTCGCCGTCTCCTTCTGATTTTCCTGCACCAAAGAAATAGACCCACTTTTTCACGTTACGCCTCTCTCTGTATTGTCTGGCTGCCGTAGTGGCTGATCTTTCGATCAGCCTGCCGCATGATACTCTACGCAAGCGGACCAGCCTAAAGACGGGCCACCACGACTGCTGCACCTCGTGCTCGACAGCTCCCACTCAATTGGGTTTGGAGTGGATATCTGGTCGGCGCGCCGACATTTTTCCGAAGAAATCTGTCGCGAAAATCGAAAAGCAATACCTCAAGTAACACTTGACATTATAAGCCTGCCCATCCTGACTCCGCCGCACCTGCTAGCATGTTCGCAAGCTCCGCACTTCAACCGTCACTTCGCATCTCCGGCGGGATTCTTAGGTCCTGAACACCGGTCTTTCAGGATCACTTTCTCAGCCACTTGCGCCCAGGTCGGCGCGCCGACCAAACCCTATTTCTCTTCGCCGCCGAGTTCCGAGAAATCAGCAATGGTGGTGAACTCGCGCAGCAACTCCGCGAGCAGCGCAAGTCGGTTCTTCCTCACGGTTTCCTCTTCCGTCATCACCATGACCTCGAGGAAGAACTGATCGACGGACTTTCGCAATCCGGCAATCTCTTCGAGGGCTTCCTGATAGCGGCCCGCGCGCTTGTCGTCGTGGACCTTGCCCGCGGCCTTGCGCATTGCGGCATACAGTTCCCTCTCCGCATCTTTCTCGAACAGGTCCTTGTTCACGTGCTGCACTTCCTCAGGCAGGCTGGCCTTCTCGAGGATCCTGCGAATGCGCTTAAAGGAAACAGCCAGCGGCTCGAAGTTCTTGGACTTGCGGATGACCTTCAAAGCGCGCAACCGCTTCTCCACGTCCACCAGATCATCGGAACCAGCGCGCAGGACGGCGTTCACTTCATCATAGGCGTAGCCGGATTTCTCCCGGAACACGAACCGTGCGCGCTCCAGCAGAAACTCCAGGACTTGGGCCTCTTGTTGCGGCGTGAGCGCCTTCTTCGGCGGATGGGCGAGCAACGCTTTGGCTGCCGCACCAATCACCAGCGGTAGCGACACGTAAACTTTCTTCTCGAGAATGATCTTCACAATACCCAGCGCGGCACGGCGCAGCGCATACGGGTCGCTCGAGCCGGTCGGTACCACACCGACGGAGAAGCATCCCACGATAGAATCGAGTTTGTCCGCGAGGGCCACGGCACAACCGGTGAGGTTGCGCGGGATGGGATCATCGAGGCCAACCGGCCGGTAGTGGTCGTAGACTGCGTCGGCCACTTCCTCCGCTTCGCCTTGCGCCTTGGCATATAAGCCACCCACAATGCCCTGCAGTTCAGTGAACTCGCGGACCATTTCGGTGGCCAGATCGCACTTGGCGAGTTCCGCGGCACGGTCGGCATCTGCCACGTGGGCTTGCAGGACGCCCAGGTTATACCACTGCTCGGCCAGCCAGCGCGCAATCGTGCGGGTGCGCTCGACCTTGTCGAAGTAACTGCCCAGGCGAGACTCGTAGGTGACTTTCTGCAGCTTCGGCAGAATGTCGGCGAGCCGGCATTTTTGATCGGACTCCCAGAAGAAACGTGCATCGGCAAAGCGAGCGCGCAGCACCCGCTCGTGCCCGGCGCGAACCAGGCCCTTGGTGTCCTTGGCGAGATTAATGACCGCCAGGAAGTGCGGCGCCAGCTCCCCGCTCCTCTTCTCCACGGCAAAATACTTCTGGTGGTCGCGCATCACGGTGATCAGAATCTCGTCGGGCAATTCGAGGAAAGAAGGATCGAAGTCGCCTTCAATGACGCTCGGGTATTCGTTCAGATAGGTCACCAGTTCGAGCAGGTGCGCATCTTCGTGGATGTGAAAACCAGAGCGCTTGGCATGCGCCGCCAGTTCGCGAGAAATCTTTTCGCGGCGCTCTTCTGGACGGACGATGACGCCGCTAGCGCGCAGCTTCTTCTCGTAGTCCGCGAAGCTGGTGACGCGGATTTGCGGCTTCCCGAGAAAGCGGTGCCCCACTGTGGTGTCGCCAGAAGCCACTCCCCCGAAGGAGAACTTCACAGGCTTTCCATCGAGCAGCGCCACAATCCAGCGAATCGGCCGGATGAAGCGCGCGCCCTGGATGCCGGTCCAAGTCATGGTTCGCGGCCAGGAAAGGTCGTGGATTACGCGAGGCAGAATCTCAAGAAGCAGTTCGTGCGCGGTGCGGCCTCGCTTGGCGATACGGGCGGCGATGCTCTCGCCTTTCGGTGTCGTAACGAGATACAGCTCGTGGAGCGCCACGCCTTGCTTTTCGGCGAAGCTGACCGCGGCTCTGGTCGGCGCGCCGACATTGTCATAGGCCACAGACTTCGGGGGACCGGTAACTTCCAGCTCTACGTCCTCCTGTTTGGAGATGATGCCACTGACCCGGGCGGTCAGGCGACGCGGGCCACCGTAGGCTTCGACCGCGGTGCCCTCGCTGAGATTCTCTGCGACGAGGTGCTTTTCTAGGATAGCTTGCAATTCCGCGACAGCCCGGGGCAGCATGCCGGCGGGGATCTCCTCGGCGCCAATTTCGAATAGCAGTTCAATGCGCCTTGATTTGGCGGCGCCGGCAGGCGGCTTCTTCGAATGCTTTGCAGCAGGACTCATGCGGCCACCTCGATCGAGTGGCGCCAATTGGGGAATGTTGGCGTCCCGACATTTCTTTCCTGTACGAGGCATGCCACGGCAAGGAGGCTGCTCGTTCCTGCCCGGATCATGAGCGCACCTCGTGGCCCTTGTCACCCGGCGATGTCGGGGAGCCGACCGCCTCCCTGCCACCGACCTGCTCGAGATAGGCCGAGGCGGCACGGCAAGCAAGGGTGCGGACGCGCTGCATCAGCGCGGCTCTTTCGGTTGTGGAGATGGCGCCCCGGGCATCCATCAAGTTAAACAGATGCGAGCACTTCAGGCAGTGATCGTATGCCGCGAGAATTGGGTAACGGACACGTTCCATGGTCGGCGCGCCGACATTGCCGGGGAGGCGCTTCCAGCCCTCCAGGAGTTCCTTGGCTTCCTTCTCGTGCAAGTCAAACTCCGAGCGAAGCGCCTTGGCGTCGCTGCGATCGAAACTATACTCGGAAAGTTGCTGCTCTTCGGCAAGCCGGATCGCCCCGTAGGTCTTGTCCCTGGTCCATTGGATTTCGTATACGCTTTCCACGTTCTGCAGGAAGGCGCAGATGCGTTCCAGTCCATAGGTGATTTCCACGGAGATAGGGTTCAGGTCGATGCCCCCGCTCTGCTGGAAGTAAGTGAACTGAGTAATCTCGAGGCCATCCAGGAGAACCTGCCAGCCGATGCCCCAGGCGCCAAGCGTGGGAGATTCCCAATTGTCCTCCTCGAAGCGAATGTCGTGTTCGGCGAGGTCAATGCCGATCGCTTCTAGACTGCGAAGGTACAGATGCTGAATATCCGCAGGCGAGGGTTTCAGGACCACCTGATACTGAAAGTGCTTGTAGAGGCGATTGGGATTTTCGCCGTAGCGACCGTCGGCGGGCCGGCGCGAAGGCTGCACGTAGGCGACGCGATACGGCGCGGAACCAAGCACGCGAAGAAAGGTCTCCGGGTGCATGGTGCCGGCACCGACTTCGGTGTCGTAAGGCTGCTGCAGGACACAGCCCTCGAGATCCCAGTAGTGCATGAGTTGAAGGATGAGCTCCTGAAAGGTGAGCCCCCGGCGCTTCTGCGTATGTTCAAGTTTTACTTTAGATGTCACAGGTTCTCCAAAGGCAACCGATTCCAGCAATTGGTTGCGACTGACCTTGCTACAGAACCACTTCCCTGCTGCGCGCAATTTCCAAAACGGAAATGTCGGCGCGCCGACCTTTTGCACTTACGACGTTTCGAGCAGTGAGCGGGTCGCAAGCTTGCGCTCCGTGTGATGCTCGATCCAACTCAATCCGGCTTCGCGCAATTCTTTCACACCGGGAAGCGAGGCCAGCGCATCGTCAAAGCGATCGAGTCGTTGCTTCGCGAAGATCTCCGCCAGTTCTCGCGCTTCGGGAGAAACCGTTTTCATTCCCGGGCGGCGGTGCTCCCCATCATACAGTCCCGGATGGAAGGCATCCTGATAGGCCATCCCCTTCCCGAAGGACTTGCCACAGGACGCACAAACATCGAAGCGCGGCAGCCAACCTGCTAGGCGCACGGTCCAGAACGCGAAGTAACAGATCGGCAGCGCCGAAAGTCCTCGACGCTCGACCTCCCGGGCGGTGAGCAGGATGAGCCGGAACATGGCTTCGTTCACTTCGTGCTCCGGCAGGACCTGTTCGGTCACCTCGCTGACGAGCGCGAGGCCAGTGCTGAGGCTGTAGTCGCTCTGAGACTTGTTGAAGGACTCGAGCAAGTCAGCCTGCTGGATGCGCACCAGATCGCGTGTTTCCCGCTCGAAATACCAGATCTGCACGTGAGACAGCAACTGCAATGTGGAGCCGTAGCGGTTTTTCAGACGACGCGCGCCTGCGGCCACACCGCGCATGCGACCGGAGGTACGACCCAGAAAACTGACCAGACGATCCGCCTCTCCGAGAGGGAATGTCTTCAGGACGATGGCTTCCGTTTCGCGAGCAGGCATGCGCTATGTCGGCGCGCCGACCCGCGTCGCGGGACAGACTGAAACGTCCGCATACCGCAGAAAACGAGCGCGCCTGCAGAACCTAATTACTTACCATACGCGGTGACGTATCGCAATGACAGCGTGGCGGAAACTGTGGAGAAAAATAGCGAACGGATGTCGGTGCGCCGACAACTCCGGGAGGGCGGCAGGTCTTCCTCAATCAGGGCGGACCGGGGCCGCTATGACACTGCGCGGTTAGGCGGCAATGGCAAAGTCCGGAGCGGGACTGCCGAACTCCAATAGACGCGAACTGCTCTGCCACCCAGAAAGCGGTGTTCCGTGAGACCAATCTCGCGCTTTGCGGGACCGCCTGGATCTGACCCGAAATTAGACCTGGATCAAGAAATCGCCAGTGATGATGCGGCGTCGAAGGATGCCCCAGATTCTGTTAATCAGGGTTTCCTGCGGAAAATATTATAGGACACGGCTTGGGTCGCTTCCCTTCCCGCGGTGCCTGGACGGAAATCGGATACACTGTCGTGAGCACGGTGACTCAGAACGGAGAAATCACACCCCAGACGAGATGATCCCGCTTAAAGACGACAATCCAACGCGCACATTTGCGCTCGTGAACTGGGCCTTGATTGCCCTCAATGTGGCGGTCTTCTTTTACCAGGTGAGTTTGCCGCCGCATGCCGCCAAGGCCTTTCTGATTGCCAATGCCACGGTGCCAATGAGGATTCCGGCGTTTCTGGCGGGTGAATTGGGCTTCAAGATGGCGTTCTATCCGATCTTCACCAGCATGTTTCTGCACGGGGGGTTGATGCACCTGCTCGGAAACATGCTGTTCCTGTACGTTTTCGGGGATAACGTCGAGGATTACTTCGGGCACGTTGGATACCTGATCTTCTATCTCTTCTGTGGCGTCGGGTCGGGACTGATTCATTCACTGTTCAACTTGCACTCTTCCCTGCCAGCGATTGGAGCCAGCGGAGCGATCAGCGGGGTAATGGGTGCGTACCTCATCCTGTTCCCACGGGCGAAGGTATTGATGCTGTTTTTCATTTTCCTGATCCCCATACCAGCGGTGTTTGTGCTGGGGTATTGGTTCGTATTGCAGTTCCTGTCGGGGATTGGGGAGTTTGGGGTCGCGGCAACCGGGGGCGTGGCGTGGTGGGCGCACATCGGCGGATTCTTGATGGGGATGGCCGTGGCGTTCGTGGTGAAGGGGGATTAACTGTGACGATTGCTCGCATAAACGCAAAGATTTGGAGGCTCACAACGCTATCCTTATATATCCAGTTTGCGGCGCTCGGGCTTCTGCTGGCGGGAAGGAGCCCCTCTGCCCTGGCCGGTCAAGAGCCGGGCAGTTCCCTGAAGCGGACGATAGGGGAGTTACAGCAGGAATGCCGGTGCTCGATTGGGTTCGCGACGGGGATGGTGGAGGCCCCGGGCCAGATTTTCTCGAATTCGGATGAGACCTTTCCTACGGCGAGCGTATATAAGGCAGCCATTGCCGCGGCGTTCCTGCACCAGGTGGACGAGAAGAAGTTCTCTCTCGATCAGGAAGTGGAAGTCCTCCCAGTGGACATCATTGTCCATGGCGCAAGCCCGCTGGCTGAGAAACATCCGCGCGGGGGCAAGTTTCCTGCGAGGGAGTTGCTTGAGCTGATGATCATCCAGAGCGACAACAGTGCCAGCGATGCGATCCTGCGACTATCGGGCGGCCCGGAGAACGTGACCGCCTTCCTGAACACTAGGGGATTGGCGGGCTTCCATGTGGGCGCTCCTGAGAGCAGGATGGGCGACCCGAAGCTATTTGCCAGTAATTCGACGGCGCCGCAGGCCGCGATTGCTCTGCTGGAGAAATTGTTTCGGCAGGAATTGCTGAGCAAAGAGAGCACGGCCTTTCTGGTTCAGAAGTTGGAAGCGGTGACTACGGGTCCCGGAAGGATTAAAGGACTGCTACCTCCGGGCAGCGTCGTGGCTCACAAGACGGGTACGGGAAATACGGTGAACGGAGTTACCTGGGCAATCAATGACATCGGGGTGATCCAGATGCCGGATGGGAGACATCTGGCGGTAGCGATTTTCCTGAAGGACACGCCGCTGAACG
>Ga0181523_10002903_pt1 | contig 16065 bp, 12 predicted proteins | sample PEATcosm2014_Bin_43_FD_119752 | JGI IMG/M metagenome (GOLD analysis project Ga0181523, IMG submission 119752) | Peatland microbial communities from MTU Mesocosm Facility, Houghton, MI, USA - PEATcosm2014_Bin05_30_metaG | ecosystem: Environmental > Terrestrial > Soil > Wetlands > Peat | place...
CGATACGTCACGATCGTGGAAGGAAAAGGCATCACGGGCTAGGCAGTGGGCAGGTCGGCAGATGGGCAGCACGCGCACGACGTCAGATGCGAGATTTCAGATTTCAAAAGAAGAGCTGTAGGTGAGCAGTGCAAAGTCGGAAACCAACGTGCGTACGGCGGCGCAGAGAGGTTTTGACTTTTGCGTTTTACCTTTTGCCTTTAGCCCTCACTTTGTTCCTACTCTCTTTGTGTCTTGTGGGTAAGCCTTGCCCGCCAATCCCCGGCCTGCCCACCGAAGACACTGCGGAAGCGCACTTTCAGCTTGGCAGGCAATTCTTCGAGTCCGGCAACTATCCCGCGGCCGTTAAGGAGTTGTCCCGCGCCGTCGAACTCAATTCCAAGCTGCCTCAACTTCAGTCCTATTACGGCCTGGCGCTCCTCAACACGGGAGACCCTGTCGCAGCGGAAGCCGCTTTCCGGCGGGAACTCGGCGAGAATCCCAATGGCTATCCCGCCAACCTGGGGCTCGGCCAGATCTTGATTGTCGCGGGACAATACTCCGAAGCCACGCCCTTCGTGAGCGCTGCGCAGCCATCCCGAATCCATTGAGGCGCGACTGGCGTGGGGTAAATGCCTGAGTGGCACCGGAAGACTCGAGGCGGCTCGCGAACGTTTGGAGGCTGTCATCTTGGCCATCCCGGAGTCGCTGGAGGCCCACCGCGAGTTGCTGTCGGTATATACACGGCTTCACCTGCGCTCGGAGGCGGCGCTGGAGAGTGACACGGTGCGCAGGCTCCAACAGGATGCGGAGGCGAAGGACCCCGGGCCACAAATCAACTCCTTCGCCCCCGAGTTCGATTTGCCGGAGGTCGGCACGGGACAACACGTGCGGCTGAGCGAGTTCCGTGGAAAGATTCCCGTCGTGCTGGTCTTCGGCAGTTACTCATGCCCGAATTTCCGTTCTTCACCCGAGGCGCTCAATTCATTATTCGAACAATACGGACGGCGAGCGCATTTCTTTCTCGTCTACATCCGGGAGGCGCATTCGGCGGGCGACTGGGAGAGCACCCGGAACGTACGGGAAGGAGTGGCAGTAGCGCCCGCCTCAACGATGGGCGATAAAGAAGATCATGCTGCCATGTGCACACGAGAACTCCACCTCAAGTTTCCCGCCCTCGTGGATGGCATGAAGGGCAGCGTAGAGGCCGCTTACTCCGCCTGGCCAAGCCAAGCTTTCGTGATCGGCGCCGACGGCCGTGTCCGTTACAGCACCCGACTGACTCAATTGGACTTTAGTGCCCAAGCCATGGAAGCGGCACTGCGCGCGGCGATTGCTGGCCGGTAACAGTCTCCTATTGCACGCTGACTCTTGTGGTTGCTTTCAGTACGTGGCCATGACACCGTGGACGGTTCCGGGTCGCAGGGAGGGACCAGATGCGGTAGACTAAGAACGCCTGATCGCTGTCGATCGGACGAAGGAGAACCTTGATGTCGACCATCAACCCGAGCCCTCAAGAGGCCTGGGAAAACCCTGTCAAGAAGTTGCTGCGAGAGGGGAAACCGGTGGTGGGAATTACTCTCACCGTGGGAAGCGCTGAAATCGCCGCGCAGGCAGCTAGCCTCGGTTTTGACTTCTTGTGGATCGAGATGGAACATAGTCCCATCACCCTGGAGAGCCTCCGCAACATGGTTCTGGCCACGCGGGGACTAAAGGCTCTGCCCTTCGCGCGGGTTCCCGTAAACGAAATATGGACCGCCAAGCGCGTGCTGGACGCCGGCGTACTGGGCGTCATGTTTCCCTTCACCAGCACACCTGAGTTAGCTCGCCAGGCTGTGGCCGCATGCAAATACCCACCGCAAGGCCGGCGCGGTTCAGGAGCCGGCCTGGCGAAGTTTCGTTGGTCGGGTGCTGAGAATTACTTTGATTTTGCCGACCAAAACGTTTTGGTTGTGGTGATCGTCGAAGAGGCGCGAGCCCTGGAGCAGATCGACGCGATTGCCGCGACGTCCGGAGTCGACGTGATCTTTGTAGGCACCAGCGATTTGTCATTCTCGTTGGGCTGCCGTGGCCAGGTTGACCATCCGACGGTTCAAGAGGCTTTGAAAAAAGTCGTTGCCGCGGGGCAGGCGCACAACAAGATCCTGGGCGCACCGGCCATGGACGCAAGCCTCATGCAAAAGTACAGGGAGCAGGGCTTTCTGTTCTTTCAATCGACAACGGAGCTGAACTTGATGGCTCGCGGCGCCCGCCAGGTTCTCGACCCACTGGGCAAGCTGGCAGCCGAGACGACGCCAAAAGCCCTGTACTGAGTGTGAAAAGAGGTCGCATGGCAAGCTTTCTGGTGACAGGAGGCGCAGGATTTATCGGCTCAGCGCTGGTCAGCCGTCTCGTGAGGGACAGTCACACCGTCAGAGTGGTGGATGATTTCAGTACGGGCTTCCGGCACAACCTCGAGGACTGCCTCGATCGCATCGAGTTGATGGAAGGCGACCTTGCAGAACTGGCTGTTTGCAGGGCCAGCGTCGAAGGAGTCGAGTACGTGCTCCACCAGGCAGCAATTCCCTCAGTCCAGCGCTCCGTGGAACGGCCCGCCAGCAGCCATCGGGCGAATGTCACAGCCACCCTTAATATGCTGGTAGCGGCCCGGGACGCCCGGGTGAAGCGGTTTGTATTCGCCAGTTCATCCTCCGTGTATGGAAACAGCGAGACGTTGCCAAAGCTGGAGACTATGCCGGAGAATCCGCTATCTCCTTACGCAGTTACAAAACTCACGGGAGAGAAGTACTGCGCGATCTTCCATCAGATTTACGGCTTGCCTGCTGTTTCGCTTCGCTACTTCAATGTGTTCGGTCCGCGTCAGGACCCTCACTCCGCGTACTCAGCAGTCATCACGCGCTTCATCGAGGCGGCGCTCCAGGGCAACCACCCGGTGGTGCACGGCGACGGAGAGCAATCGCGCGATTTTACTTATGTCGACAACGTGGTCGAGGCGAACCTGCTCGCCTGCATCGCGGAGGGCGTGTGCGGCATGACATTCAACATCGGCACCGGACACCGCTTTACGCTCCACGAGATCCTCCGCTCCCTTTCCTCCATCGTAGGCTATACGATAGAACCGGTCTCCGCGAGCCCCCGGGCGGGCGACGTGCGCCACTCTCAGGCCGGAATTGAAAAGGCCGGGCGCTTCCTGCGCTTTGAGCCAAAAGTGAGTTTTCAAGCAGGATTGGAGCGCACCGTCGATTGGCGGCGGAAGACTATACGACAGCCTGCCGGGAAAGCGGTGTAAACGAACAGCCGACACGCTTTTTCCCATTCAGAACCGGGCCGCTGTGAACTCTATACAAGGTGAGCTCAGAATCAGGCAGGAACGGAACCTGGATCAGGGCCGAAAAACTCTCTGGCACCTCAAAGTCCTCCATCAGTAAGCCGACACCTCCGCGGCTCATGTCCAGGACGATGACGAATCTGGACCTTCCCTGAAGACGGATCAAGCCCACCCGGCGAGCGCCTTCCACCGGAATTCGTTCGTCGCGGCGGCGGTTCGGAAGGCCACGGTGGAGTCGGGCGCCCTGAGCCGCGACCATGTAACGCGGAAGCCAGTGGGAGCGGTCTGAAAAATCCTCACCAGCCAGGTGTGTCGCACCGGCAGGTTGAGGCAACGGCCCGCCAGATTCGGCCGAGGAACCCGAACCTGCGGGAGCGATCGGCTCGCTCACTCGAGAGGACTTCGGCTTGTTTTCATAAAGGTTCTTGTCCGCAGTTTGGAACAGTTTTGGCGCGTCTTCACCGTCTTCAGGGAAGATGGCGATGCCGTAGTCAACGCCCACCGGCGTATCGGGTGCCAGAGGTCTGGCGTAAGATTCGAACTTCCGCGCGATCCGCTCGGCAAAGGCTTCGGCGCTCGACCGATCGGCTTGGGGGAGAAGAATCGCAAACTCATCGCCGCCAATCCGGCATGAAATATCAGATCCGCGGATGGTCTCGGCGCTGGCGCGAGCCACGCTGCGCAGAATCTCATCGCCGACTGCATGCCCATATGTGTCGTTGGCGCGCTTGAACCTGCGCAGATCCAAGAGCAGCATCGCGAACGAAGCGCCGTAACGCCGGGCGCGGCTAATCTCGCGACCCAAGTGCTCTTCGAATGTGCGCCGGTTCTTGAGGCCTGTCAACGGGTCGGTGGCGGCGTTGTGGCGTAGCTTTTCGAGCTCTTCGTACTCCAACAGGATGGGCTTGCGCAAGAGGTGCAATTCACCGAAGTAATCCACCGCCGCTGTCCTGAGAAAGACCTGGCGGCCGAGTTTTTCCATCAACTCATTTCGGCGCGCCAAGATCCTTTCCCAATGGACGATGCTCTCCTTCTCACTGACCTCGATGCTGGTAAGACCCCTCAGAAGTCTCTGCAAAAATGCCTCGTGAGGAGCTTGGCCGAGCTGCTGCAGATTGTGCACAATCAATTCCACCAAATAATCGGAACCGGCCTCGATGTCGAGAGCCAGCAGGGCTTCGGCATTCCGCGCCTCCTCACCTGAAGGCAACGCCCGCAGGGAATTCAAGGGCGATTCGTCACTAGCTTGTAATGCCTCGTCTTCCACTGTTTCACCAGCCGACACGCCTGTTCCGCTCATGGCGCGCTCCGCGCCCTAACACACTCGCTACGACTCTTCAGTTCCAGTTGACTTCGTTCGAGGCCGGGGACCCGCCAGACCATGACCAGTGTGCACGCCTTCTACAAACTTAAGGCTCAAGTTAACATTAGGAGATTGCCAAGAATGCTTGCAAGGGGAAAACGGGTAGGGTTACTCCGATCACCACCCAATGTTTACCAATAGGTTAGCCTCGCCTGGAGCTTCGAATGGCGCTTCCTGGAGCACCGCCGCCTCTGCGTTCGTGTCGTTCTCTGCGTCTTGATCGGTAGGGGCGATTCCTTTTTTGGCCGCGTCGATACTGCACGTAGCGAAGCCGTCGTCATCCTGGGCCGAGGGCGCCAAAGGAAGAAAGTGGAAAGCAAGCGGAGGGTAGCGAAAGGCGGGCGAAAGGACATAATATCCCATACGACACTTTGTCACTGTGTCAAGTTGTCTTATTGACATCCCTATGACATTTCGATGACAATAAGAACTATGGGAGTAGCAACCATCGATCATGTGGGGCTCATGGCCCAAGCCGACACATGCCGTTTAGTGGTACGAAAAGAAAAGGGCCTTAGCGAAATCATACAATTCGTAGTGCCGGGGTTGGAAATCGGCCAACAGGTTGTAGTCGTTGCCGACCCGACCTTCCTGAATAATATTGCGCGCGGCCTGAGCGAATATGGCTTAAGGCCGGACGTGTATTTGCACAGCGGGCGTTTGGTGTTCCTTACTGCTCCGGATTGCCTCAACGAGCTTTTGAGAGCGGGCGATCCTCTCCAACGCAGCCCCTTGCACTTGCACGGAACCGTCATGCGCTGGGTTACCGATTGGTCGTGGGCCCTTTCCAAAGGCGATGGGCTCAACATCATCGGGGAGTACCAGCGCCGCCTGCACGAATTTGTTCGTCCCCTCAATGCCATTTCACTCTGCTCCGTGCATTGCGAGAAAATCGGACGGGCATCGCTTCTGGCGATTCTGGCGAACCACCGGCGAACTGCGCGCACGATTCAAGATCTTCCAGCACTCCCGCGCACGGCACACGCGTGAATCGTAACTGACCGCGCCTGGGTACGACTCCAGCTCGAGGGATGCGTGTCTCTCCGCTTTGGCGTCGCGCACATCTCTCCTCGTACCTGCACATCGAGTTTCGTTCCTCCAGCCTCAAATTCCCGTCATCCCGCTTCGAATCCTACAAGATAGCTCTTAAACCGGGGGTAGCGCATACATTGAAGTCAATGTATGCGCCACCCTCCCTATCGCAAGGAGATGACCAGGACAACATACTAGAAGACAAACCTCAAGCCGAGCTGAATTTCCCGTTCGGCAGTGGCGGTATAGCCCGTAACTCCGAAGCCTGGCGAGCTGACGGTCGAGCCCGGCGCTCCAAACGTTGCCGTGTTGAAGATGTTGAAGAACTCGGCACGGAACTGCACCATCTTCGTCTCAGTGATGCGCGTGTCCTTGATGACCGAGAAATCCAGGTTATACCACCCCGGAGCTGTAAACGTATCTCGACCCAGGGTTCCCGGACCGGGCATCACCGCCCCCACGTTGGCTACCGGGCTGATCACCGTCGGTATAGCAAAGTAGCCTGTCCCCACCCCGTTATTGCTCCCGATGACAGCATTGGAGAAGAACTGCGTGCTGGTGCGCTCCGTCGGATTGAGGGTTGCCTTTTGCAGGTAGAATGGCCGGTCACTGGCGCCATTCCCGTACTGGACGGTTCCGTAGGGCGAGCCCACCGTGAAAGGGTATCCGGTCTGTGCCTGGAAAATGCCCAGAGTCTCCCAGCCGTCCGTGAGCCGTTTGGGAAGGTGTGAAAGCGCCTGCCAGTGGGCAAAGGGCACGTCGTACTCAAAATTGGCCACGAACCGGTTGACGATATTGTAAGCGGCGGGAGCGTACTCGCACTTGAGGCAGTTCGGATTCTGCATGTTTGTCGCTCCGGTGTTCCATACGGAATCGGCATCCGTCATATCCTTGGCCCAGGTGTAATTGGCCTGGAACTGAATGTGGTGTGACGGGGAAATCTTGCGTGCCTGAATTTGCAGGGCATTGTAGCTGGAGTAGCCCCCGTTATAGAAAACCTGCATTTCTCCCAGGCCGGGAGTGATGTTGCTGTAGGGAGTGTACTGGGATTCGGCTCCGCTGTACGCATTGGGGTACCACTGGTTGTAAAGAGAAACGCCGTTGTTGGCAACGTAGGCGGCGGAAACCGCGATGCCGCCGGGGAATTCGTGTTCCAAGGTGACATTGCCGTTAATCGTATAACCGTTTCTCATGGCGTCCGACGGATCGTCCACGAAAAGGTTACCCAGGATCGCCGCGTACGGGGCAAGGTTCACCGGAGTGTTCTTGGGAATGGTCTTGGTATTTCCGTTGGCCGCGATCGCCTGCCCGGAAGTGCTCGTCAGCACGGGAAGTGCAATGGAGAATGGAGTAAGGGAATACGGCGCGTCGAGCAAATAGTTTTCACTGGCCAGGGGGAAATTCACCAGGTCCTGGTCAGGATAAACCGTGGGAATCATATTGGTAAAAATCCCGAAACCGCCGCGGAAGGTGGTTTTGTGCCCAAGGTCGGCTGCTATGCCGATACGGGGGGCAACATTGCCGGCGAGATAGTCCGCCTTCCACAACGGGTCGGGGTTCACCACAAATGTTCCGTAGAGATTGCCTTGGTCTTCAGGGCGCGCCATACGGTTGCCGACTTCCCAGGGAACGGAGGTGTATTCGTAGCGTAGGCCGAGGTTCACGGTCAGTCTCCGCGTGACTTTAATGTCGTCCTGCGCGAACGCCGCCATGGTCCACCGGCGCAATCCCCACCACACGCCGCCTCCTCCCGCTCCGGGAGGACCAAAGCCTGGTACCGTGGTCGCGCGCTCATATTGGTAATCAGAGCCCTCCATCATGCTGATCAGCGGGCTGGGGCTGGCGAAGCCAACCGGTAGGGACGTGCCACCATTGGTCGAGGGAACGGCAACGGGCAGGAGCGTTCCGGCATTAAAAACGTATTGGCCGCTGGGACCCGTTCCCGTGACGCCGGTGCCGTTGTCCCATTCGCGCCGAAACTCTCCGCCGAAGCTGAAGGAATGGCGACCCTTGGTCCAATTGACGATGTCCAGCGGATCGAAGACTGTGGTCACGTATTTGGTCTCAAAAGTGTCAGGCCCCCAGCAGTTAATGGATAGGAGGCCACCGCCGAAGCAGGTCTGGGTTGTGGTGTACTCGGCGGGCGTTTCCGGCACCCCCTCAATCCCCCGGTTCAGGGCAAACGTGAAGTTGTTCACCACGGTGGGAGAGAAGATGTGCGTCTCGCCCACAGCGTAGTTCCGCGCGTCGCCAATGTTGCTGCTGGAAAAATTCCCCCCGCCCAGTACGGCAGCCCAGGAGTCAGTATCCCTGATAATGTGGTTGACGTAAGATGCGCGAGCGAAAAAGGTGTCGCTGGAAGTAAAATGATGATCCAAACGCGCCGACCACTGATCGTCGTTGACCGGCTGGGAATACTCGTAGGTGTAGGTATTAGCCCCGTAAGGTCCGCCCGGGTTGTTGGGGAGCGGATACCGGCCGAGGATGCTCTGGGCCACAGGATTGAGCGGAACCTGAAGGTCATCCGGCGGTGGGGTCGCCGACGTTGAGCTCGGGTCCGGGATCGTCACCGCGCCCGTTCTTTCTGCCGCGGTGGGAACGGAAGCGTTGTTCGGTTCGCCCAGCCGCTGACGCAGGCCCGCATATTGCACAAAGAAGAAAGTCTTATCCTTCTTGATGGGCCCGCCAAATGTTCCGCCGAATTCGTTCCGGCGGAAAGGCGCCACCGTGCTGCCAAAGAAGTTTCGCGCGTCAAACGCGCTGTTACGGACAAATTCGAAGAGGCTGCCGTGGAACTGATTGGTGCCGGATTTGGTCACGATCTGCGTGATGGTGCCGGCGCCCTGCCCAAATTGGGCGGAGTAATTGTTCTGCTGGACCTTGAATTCCGCAATGGCGTCGAGATTGAAATTGGTGAACTGGAGGGTACCCATCTCCGCGTCACTCGAGTCGGCGCCGTCCAAAGTCCCTACGGATGTCTCGCCTCGATTGCCGTTGCCTGCCAGCTCATTGCTCATCCAACCCATGCCGCCAGTGTATCCCACGATGCCGGGCTGCATGGTCATCAAGCCCTCAATGTTCCGGCCATTCAGGGGAAGGTTTTCCACCTGCTCGGTGGACACCACCTGGGCTAGCGTGGCGTTCGTGGTGTTCAGTAAAGGCGGGGCCGCATTCACTTCCACACTTTGGGTCACACCCGACACCACGAGGGTGAAATCCACAGAGCGGGTTTGGCTGACGTCCAAAGTAATTCCGGCCGCACTCCCGGTCTTGAAGCCCGTGGCTTCGCAAGCCAGGTTGTAAGTGCCCACGTCCAAGCGCGGGAGCGTATAGGATCCGGTGCCGGTAGTCACCGTGGATTGTGAAACTCCCGTATCAATCCGGGTGGCCGTGATCTTGGCGCCCGCCACCACAGCGCCGGTAGGATCGGTGACGGTCCCGGTGATGGATCCCACCGCCTGGGCGAATAGGCAGGGAGAGTAGGCAAGAAGAACTAAGACCATCGGGCAGACGGATTTCAGCACACGCTTCTTCATGTTTCCTCCTCGTTGGTTAGACCGCTGGCTGGACCCGACGCGAGTTGACGCAGAAACCAGGATTTTTATATTACCGTCCTGAACAAAATTCAGGATATACCCAACTCTGCTCAGATGCAAGGCGGATCAATCAATCCGCAGGGCCGCGTCGAAGTCTTCGAATGGCAAGATCCTAACGCGGCGCCGCCTCGAAATGACCCTTCGTTCCGCGCCGAGTGCCGCTTTCTCTGTCCAAATTCGTAGGGGTAGGGCTTGCCTTACCCCGGATCGTGTAAGACCGCTCCGGCCCAGGGGACGGCAAGCCGTCCCCCTCCAATCTCCGAAATGAGTTCGTTTTGAGGCCGCTATTTCAGTTATCCCCTGTCTTTGCAATAAATCTTTGAGTTCGTTCCCACGATTTTTGATACTCGTGAAGACAGCGAGGACCGCGGCGAGCAAGGAAGCGCGGACCCCCGGTGTTGGGGTCCGCGCTACCGCCCTCATCCCGTTCTGCCGTCCCGCCCGCGATGGGCGGTCCAACCGCGCCTGTCGGCAAAGCAGCAGAGCGATGCCTTCCACCAGGGCCATTTCCAGGGCGCCCACGGGCCGACGCACCTCAACGAGATCCTTCAGCAGGCGCTGGAACTGCCGCGGGTCGTCGCCCAGTTCCGGGGCAGCGCCCTCCAGGAACCGCTCGTCCGTGTAGAGGCCGTGCCTGCGGGCGTTGTGGCACGAACGCCGCTTGCCCTCGGCCGTGCGCGGGCCGCCGGAGCGCCTGGCTGATGGCGATGGGCGATGGGTGATGGGCTTATCGCCTGGTTAGCATTTGAATCTTCCATGTCCGTTTCCTTTCTAATCGAGCTAGTGCTGAGTTGCGTTATTAAACGCGCGTGTGCACCATCCACGCTGTCAACCTTAGCGCAGCGAAGGATCTCTGTAGTTCGTCCCGGGCCGCGGACGAAAAAGGCAACTGCGGAGATCCTTCGCTGCGCTCAGGATGAAAGGTGGGGCGGTTGGCTCTGCAAAAACAAGCTATTATTGCAATGGAATCAGATGGTTGAAAGTGTTATAGAAGTAGTGAACCAGACCCAAAGTGTGGCATTTTGACACATATATGCAAGAACCTGCATATTTAGGCCCCGGCGCATGGGTGGCCTTTGTCACGAGATTCCGGATTGCAGATTCCAGATTTCAGATTTCAGAATCCCGATGACTGGTGAGTGTTGAATGGTAGGCTGGGAACCGTCAATCGACCATCGGCAGTCGTCAATCGAAAATCGTAAATAGGATTGCCTCTTCATCTGAACATCACCCTACCCCTCGCTGGCTTCGGGCCCCAAAACCCGCCCGATGGCTGCCGCTAACCGGCGCCACCTGGTGGTTTCTCTGACGAGCTGTTTTCGTCCCGCCGGGGTCAGCGTGTAGAAGCGAGCCTTGCGGTTATTCGTGGAGGTTCCCCACTCCGCCGAAATCCAACCCTGTTCTTCCAGACGCTGGAGCGCGGGATAAAGGGCTCCGTGCTCGACCAGCAGTTCGTCCTCGGTTGTCTGGTGGATGGCGTGGGCGATGCCCTGGCCGTGTTGGGGGCCGAAAATGAGTGTGCGCAGGATGAGCAGATCCAGCGTGCCTTGCAAGAGTTCCAGCCGGTCTTTCCGCTTTTGGGTAGACATATAACCCAAGTATAGCGGTCTTGGGTGAGATGTCAACCCCACAAATCAATCTGTTTGTCAGGCGGCCCATACTCTCTTACGGCAAGCGCCGATTTCAGATCGGAGATTTCAGATTTCAGACTCACGGCTAGCGCGGATTTCAGATTGGAGATTCCAGATTTTAGATTCAAGATATCAGATTTCAGACCACAATCGACTCTTGGTCGCTGAGAACTGATAGCTGACGGCTGACAGCTTCATTCATATCTCAGCGCCACCAAAGGATCGACTTTCGTTGCTCGCCGGGCGGGAATGTAACTGGCGGCAAAGGCCACGCCCGCGAGCAGGAATGGAACCAAGAGGAATGTGGCCGGATCGGTGGAACTGATTCCGTACAACAGGCTGGCAAGCGCCCGAGTAGCGGCAAAGGCGCCACCAACCCCAATCGTAATGCCGATGAGTGTCAGCAGCATGCCTTGCCCGACCACAAGCTTCAGTACGTCGCGCCGTTCGGCGCCAAGGGCCACGCGCACTCCCATCTCGTGCGTGCGTTGCGAGACTGCGTAACACATAACGCCGTAGAGTCCTCCCACAGCCAACGCCAAGGCCAGTACGCCAAGCGCACCCAACAACAGCCCGGCCGTGTGCGCGGGAAACAACGGAAGCGCCATGTACTCCTTCATGGTTTCGAGGTCCAGGGCCACCACGTTGGCATCCACGCTCTGAATTGCGCGACGCACCTCCGGCAGCAGGCTGCGCGGGTCCGCCGCCGAACGAACCACCAGCGTGCAGCGCGGGCGGTAATCCTGAAGGATCGACCGATAGAGGAAAGGAAGCGGATATTCGCTCAGGGTTCGGTACTTGCCGGTGCGCACGACTCCGACGATTTCCAGGTGGCTCCCGGAAACGACGAGGCGGCGCCCGATGGCATCCTTGCCCGGCCAAAAACGCTTCGCCAGAGCCTCATTGACGATGGCAACCCCCGGCGCGCCCGTGCCCTCTTTTGCCGTGAATTCACGGCCGCGCACGAGGGGAATGCCCATGGTCCGGAAATAATCCGGCCCCACCTCGGTGGTATCAATCCCGGGGCCCTGTCCGGGCGCCGCTAATTGATCTTCCGAGTTCACTTCCTGAACCGTCCGTTCGGTCGTCAAGGGCAGGTAACCCGCCACGCTCGCCGACGCGACGCCGGGCAGAGCGCGGACGCGATCGAGCAACGCATTGTAAAATGCCCGGCCCTTCGCTTCGGAATAACCCAGGCCGGACGGATCAAGCACCGCCAGCATCGCATGCTGCGTATCGAAGCCGGGATCGATTGACTGCGCATTCATCAAGCTCCTAGCGCATAACCCGGCGCTGATCAGGAGCAGAGAACATACGGAGATCTGCGCCACCACAAGGATGTCCCGTAACTTGGACGCGCGGCCCCCCGCCTTTGCAGTGCTCCGTTTTTTCTCACGCCGGCGGAATAGCCGCAGACCCCAAAGTTGCGGGACGACGCTGCCCCACGCATCGCCCTTCAGCGCCGTCGCAAAGCCTGCCCTTGCGCCCCTCAAGGCGGGTGCAATTCCAAAGACTATTCCGGTGAGAAACGAAACCCCCAGTGTGAAGGCAAGCACCCGCCAGTCCAGTGGTACATCCACTTTGATGGGCAGACTAGGCGGCTTGAGAGCCCGTAGCGCAGGAGCGAGCCAACCGGCCAGGAGAAAGGCCACCCAGCCCCCCAGCAGGGCCACGAGCGTGCTTTCAATCAGCATCTGGCGGACCAGGCGGCCACGTCCGGCTCCCAGCGCGGCCCGGATTGCCATCTCCCGGTGACGCCCCGTCGCCTGTGCGAGCAGAAGATTGGCGGCGTTCGCGCATGCGATGAGAAGCACCAGGCTGACCACTACCATCAGGAGTCCGGTAAAGGCGATAACGTAACCGCGGAACGGGGCCGGAACGAGAGTCGTAGGAAAGGTCACGGCTTCCAACAATTTGTTGCTCTCCGGATAAGACTGCTGGAGCTGACGCGACAAGACCCTCAGGTCCGCCTGCGCTTCGAGCGGCCTTACTCCCGGGTTTAACCGGCCCACTCCGAACAGCCAGAAGCATTGGCGGCTAGTAAGGTAGATCGGATCGTGCGTGAATGAGAGGGTCATCGCCAGGGGTGTCCAGAAATCAGGCTGAAGCCCCACGAGGACCCCGGTGAAGCCGGCCGGCGCAACACCCACAACCGTGAAGTTCGTTCCATTAAAGTTGAACGCTCTTCCCAGCACACGAGGGTCGGAGCCCAGGCGCTCGGCCCAGAATGCATGGCTGAGGACAATCACGGGGTGTGCGCCAGGAGCTTGGTCTTCCTCGGCGAGAAATGCTCTCCCCAAGACAGGCTTGACTCCCAGGACCGAGAAGAAATTGCCGGACACCAGCGCGCCTTGCGCCCGTTCACCCTGCCCCGCCCTGATCCAGCTCACGATGCGAGGGTCCCCGTCGAACGCCAGCAGGCCGGAAAACGCGTGATTGCGGTCCCGGTAATAAAGGTAATCAGGATAGGTCAGCGGTGTGTAACTCTCGATTCCGTGGCCCCGGATATTCTGATTCCAGACCTCCAATAGCTCGCCCGTGCCCCGGACGGCAGGCGGCCGGAACAACAAAGCATTGACGAAACTGAAGATGGTGGTATTCACGCCAATCCCCAGCCCCAGAGAGATCACCGCGACCGCTGTGTAACCCACGTTCTTTCGCAGCATCCGCAAGCCGTATCGCAAATCCTGCCAGACACTGGCGAACAAGTTCCCGCTGCCTCCCCCGCCCGGCACGACGGGCTCCTGCGTCGTTTCCTGCTCGACCCGCCGCAAGCCCCTCGCCAGCAAGTCCGCGTCGCTCAACTCTTCCAGTGCCAGGCGACGAGCCTCCTGGGCCGCCGTCCCGCCAGCCACCAGTTCCTGATAACGATCTTCGAGGTGCTGAGCCACTTCCTCGACAATCTCCGCCTCGCGCGCCGGAGAGAGATTTAAGCTTGCCAGTCGTTTCAGTATTTCTTGATTCCACTTCTGCATAGGCTGCCCCTGTCGTCGCTGGCCACATCCTGCCCTCGAAAAGCAGTAGCGACGCTATTTAACTCCCGAGCGCGGACCTTCGCTCGATGCGAATACCGACCCCGCAAGACCCACAGCGCCAGTCGGCGATCCGAGCCGCCAGGGACAGCCCGCGCCGATCACTTGTTCTTAACGGCCGATTTCTGGCACTCCCACCCACCCTCGGCTTCCTGGCTCTTCGACCAATGGCCGCTCAATTGGCCATGGCCTAGCCTCCCCGTGGCTCGATACTTGCCGTCCGGGGCCACAACCTGGAATTCTAGTTCGCCCTTCCTGTAGCTCGCGGAGGCCAGCGGGTACTCCCCGGTAGAGTTAACGAATTTCCCAGACACTTCCTCCCCGTCCTGCTTAAGGCCCAACGTAAACGACAGGTCATTCTGGACGCTGCTGTGCGCTACGCACTCCCAGGTCCCCGTCAGAGGGCCTGACGGGTGCTCCCTTCCATTGGCAAGAGCCATAAAGGCCGCCCCCGCCACCAGCGGTAGAACGCCGATCAGGGTCCACTTACGTCTCATTGGTGCACTCCTTTGAAGGTTCGATATCAACTCAAAGAAGTCCTTTATAACACCAGTTACGAGTCAAATCACGAAATTCAGGTCACAGATTTCAAACACCGGCCAGGGGCGATGCCGCGAAGCTGAACCCTCCGCCCATCTGCTGCGGCTGAGGATTGCGCGGGCGGCAGGCTTCACTCTTTCCTCACGCGTGCTCAACCTCCGTGATGCGCTTGATCGCGTCGACAAACACCTGCCAGCCACGCCGCTGCGACGCGAGGACCTTTCGCCCCGGGCGGGTGAGACGATAATAGCGTCTCCGCCGCTGACCCTCCTTCTCCACCCATCGTCCTTCGAGCCAGCCGCGCTTCTCCAAGCGATAAAGCAGCGGGTAAAGCGAAGCGACATAGAAACGCAGGGCGCCGCCTGAGCGCTGCTCGATGAGCTTGCTGATTTCATAGCCGTGCCGCGGCCGGGCTTCCACCAGGGAGAGTATCAACAGCTCGGCGCTGCCCTTCTTCAGTTCGCGATCGGAGAATTGTGATTCAATATATGGCATTGCCATATACTAGAACGCCAGCTATGGGCTGTCAATGGGAAAGTGGAGGCGCCGCACTTCCGATCGATACGGTACCCGTTTGAATCGGAATTGCAGTTCAGTCTGAGAACGGGTATGCTGAAACTTCGGGGTGGGCTTTCCAGATTTACGCAACGATTGAATGACGCCCGTCTGCGGGCGCATCCAGCGCGCGTCTGCATTGACGCAGAAAGGAACGAACCATGTCTCTCCGTCCCATTAAACGAGTGGCGTTATCAAAGCCGACATTGGAAGGCGCGGGTGTGCACTTGCGCCGCGCGTTCGGATTCGGCACTACGTCCGACTTTGACCCTTTTCTTCTCCTCGACGACTTTCGCAATGACGTGCCCGATGATTACCTGGCGGGCTTCCCCTGGCATCCCCACCGCGGCATCGAAACCGTCACTTATGTTCTGGCCGGAACGGTCGAGCATGGCGACAGCATGGGGAACGCCGGAGTCATCGGCTCCGGCGACGTGCAATGGATGACGGCAGGCAGCGGCATCATCCACCAGGAAATGCCAAAGGGCGATCACGCCGGCCGCATGCACGGCTTCCAGTTGTGGGCGAATCTTCCCTCTTCGCTCAAGATGACTCCGCCTCGCTACCAGGAGGTGAAGTCGGGCGAAATCCCGGAGGTCAAGGATGACGACGGTACAGAAGTCCGCATCGTGTGCGGAAGCTTCTGGGGAAAGAAGGGGCCAGTGGAAGGCATTGCGGCGGACCCCACGTACCTTGATGTCTCGGTGCCGCCGGGCCGCAGGAAGGTGCTGCCCGTCGAGACCACCCGCCACGCCTTCGCCTACGTCTTCGGGGGTGCCGGAAAGTTCTGCAACGCTTCGGGCCCTTTGGCAGTTCCCACTGAGTCGGTGGGCTGGTTGGACACAACCCCTCCTGCCGATGCCGAGAACCGTGCACTGATTCTTTTCGATCGCGGGGATGAGGTCGTCGTTCAGGCCGGCGATGAAGGAATCAGGTTTCTGCTTGTTTCCGGCAAGCCGCTCCAGGAGCCGGTGGCCTGGTACGGACCCATCGTCATGAATCCGCAGGC
>Ga0181523_10002904_pt1 | contig 16058 bp, 20 predicted proteins | sample PEATcosm2014_Bin_43_FD_119752 | JGI IMG/M metagenome (GOLD analysis project Ga0181523, IMG submission 119752) | Peatland microbial communities from MTU Mesocosm Facility, Houghton, MI, USA - PEATcosm2014_Bin05_30_metaG | ecosystem: Environmental > Terrestrial > Soil > Wetlands > Peat | place...
CGCGCACGTCAATCACGCCGCAGCGCGCGAGCGCATCGCCGGCCTCAATGCTTTCGAGCTCATTCGGGAACAAGCCTACGTGGCGCTTAATGCCATCCGCACAGGGTGCCGCGAGGATCACAATCGCTTCATAAGCCGCGTGGACGCGGCCGATGCAATACTGCCGACCCACGCCGACAAACTCCTCGCCGCGGCCGCGGCGCTTGCCCCCCGAGCCTAGCCTCGCCGACGTCGGCTCGAACGCGGATGCGCGCTGGCACATGGTAATGCTCGATGGATGCTCTTAAGGCGAGTGGCACGAGCACATGCCCTGGGTGTTCTACCGTCATTTGGAAAAGACGCCTGTGCATCAGGCGGACGCTGCGATGCTACTAGGGCATGCGCGGGGCTTCACCTTCGACCATTACTCAGGCGGCAAGGGCCTTCAGAAATTGACAGTGATCGTTGAACGTGTAGAATATCCGGGGCTTGCGCTTGATCACTTGCACCTCGATTAAAAGGGCGGCAAAACGACATTGGCCGCCCCATGATCGTACAACTCAGAAATCCTTGATCGTACAACTCAGAAATCATCGAAACCTAATGCATTTCTAAATGTTCGAACGCGTTCGCCCCTGCTGCTAGTGTTGTCATTGTGGATTATAGTTTGTTGCATTCCGGAGCGAAAACAAATAGATGCCTTTTGCCTCCGGCAACTGGAAATGCTCCTCATCCCTTTCAACGCAATCACTCCAAAATTCCTTCTGATATTCTCTGTCGTATACCTTTTGCTTATCCTCAACTTCAAAAGGTCCAAAGATTTTAAAAGGCACGTCCATGGCCATACCCCCCTGGGAGCTGTTCCAAGCGATGCCAACAGGCCGATGGCCTCCCCGATCCGCGTGAATACTGCCGCTTTTCTCGACGCCGTGCAATCCGCTCGATTAGCTTAAGCAACGAGTGATATACTGCGAATTGGCTCGAATATGCGAGGCGAAACAATGCAACAAGACAGACCCTGAGGATTGCAGAACGATACGCTTATTTCGGCCCGACAAATTCGGAGGAACGCACTGCCGCGGTGAGGCGGGAAATTTTCGATACGGCATCCGTGCTCCTGGCACATGCGCGCGGCAATTCATTTCTCGTTCGTTGCTATTGCAGGTTACTGCGATACGACCTTGAGGGAGCCGCGGCGGGTCTGCGTGGCATAGGCCAGATGGCTGGTGATACCCGTAGCGAAGACACGCGAACGAATACTCTGACCCATGTGTATGTGTCGCTACACGCTGACCGCCACCTATCAGCAGAAACGCTGCGGCGGTATCGAGCGGCACTCGCGGCGGAAGAGCGGTGAAATCCATCCGGTACTGCGAGGACCATTCCGACGAACGCCGCACCGCAAGCGGGCTGCGCCCGTGAGCCGAACCTATATAGCGCGACCGCCGAACGCTGCGCCCCCTGACATGGTGCGGGGCTGGCGTTGCGGGATCGGTAATCCGAAGGATGAACTTGCCGCGCAGCTTCCCACAGGTGCCATTGTCTGGCGCGTGCAAACGCTACAGACCCCTTCCCGGAAGACACCGGAACGGCTGCCATCCTACTCATGCTGCGGGCGGACCAATTTGACGGCCCACGGCTCGACTAGCACGGCGCGAAAACAGACTTCATAGGGCCCGCTGCCGTGGGTGCCGGGATTGCCCCGCAGTAGCGCCGTCACCTGCGAGGCGCCGGGCACTTTGCCGGATAGTGTACGACACCGCGCTGGATCAAAACGCTCACCGCCTGGCGCGAGCGCGAGCGGCGCATCGGAGTGGCACACGAGAGCGTAATGGCGATCCTTCATTGCGGCGCCGCGACTGATAACTTTGGCGTGCGGCGGGATGTGGTGAATGCGGCCGGCTTCATCCTCCCAGCCCGTCCATCGCCATAGCATTTCTGGCGCATTGTCGGTGGCTTTCGGTTTTCCGAGCATTACCGAAAATAGCACGGGCAGCCTGCCGCCTTGCGCGCGCACGGTCTCGCGAACCGCCGAGCCCAGACTGTTGCCGATACCCCACCAGAATTGGCCGTTTCCCTCGACTCGTTCGGCCTCCTTCCGGCGCACGATCTGCTCCAGCCCTTCTCCGGACTCCACTCCCATCTTGGTCCAGACGAATACATCCATAGGAGAAACCTATCCGACGCGAACGCCACGCCCACGACACGGTGCGGGGCTGGCACATGGTAACGCACTATGGGCGCTACGAGGCGGCGGAACCAACCGTACAACCTTGAAACCATGGTACCGTGGCCATTGCGGGCGCGCCTAATTTCGGTTTCAATTGATGCACTTTAACACACAGACGCAGAGACACGCCGAATGACGACTACGCTTCTGTCCGTCTTTCCAAATCCTGAAGAGTTGTTGGCGCTTGAACCAGAGGAGCTTGGTGGCGTTATTTTGGAGATTGCGCCGGGCGTAATTCAAAATGGGATGTTCGGCATACATTCGCTGCTCGCCCAATTGTTTCAATTAGTTGGCAAGTCCTAACCGCCCGACGTCAATCGGACGGTGGAGTTGGCATTAGCGGAAGCACTGTCATGGCTCGTTGCTCAAGGGCTGCTCGTAATTGATCCGAGCCAACCTGCACAATGGTACCTATTAACTAGGCGAGCAAAGTCATTGCGCACGAGGGCTGACGTGGACGCCTATCGCAAGGGGCGAATGTTGCCCGTCGAATTAATACAGGAAGCACTTGCAGCAAAAAAGTATGGCCGCAGTTCTTGCGCGGCGATCACGATGTAGCCGTCTTCCAAGCCTTCAAAGAGGTTGAGGTTGCGGTCCGCAGCACCGCAAACAAGAAAGGAGCGAACTACCCGGATGACCTTGTAGGCGTGACGCTAATGAGGAAAGCATTCCATCCCGATAGCGGCCCACTGACTGATAAGTCTCTCGTAACAGCCGAGCGCGAAGCTGACATGCACCTTTTTTCGGGAGCTATTGGCCACGCAAAAAACCCGACTAGTCACCGTGACGTGACGGTCGCGCCACAGGAAGCCGCCAAACTAATTCTCTTCGCAAGTCACCTGCTTGACATTGTGAAGCAACGCTCGCCGTAGTGGAGGTCTAGCACCCAGCGATGCGATGCCCAAGGGGCGGAATGTGTTGGACCAATTTCAAAAGATGATTTGGTCGCCATTTTATCCAAAGTGTCGCACGCAAACGAAGTTCTAGTATGGCGCGACGGTTTCTCCAATTGGAAGCCTGCTGGCGTTGTCAGCGAACTTGCACCACACATTTTGAACTCGCCGCCTCGTCCGCCTCCACTGCTGCCGACCCCATCACCTTTATCAGACGCGGCCGGATCAATCGATAATGTGATACCGTCTCAAGAGCGCACGAGACAAAATCCGCTATCAACGCCGCGTTTCAATAACTTCATTGCAATGCATTGGAGAGGCGAATTACCGCTGTGGGTCTCCTATTGGATCGTAGCATTTTTGGCAAATTTCACAGTGCTGCTGTTTGCGATCTTTGTAACAGGCGTTCTCCCAGCGGAAAGTGGCTACAACCCAATTAACGTTTTTTCGACTTTGTCAGCCATCTGGTTGGGCATTGGAGCTATTACCATCTGGCAACTAGTTGGAGTTTGGCGATCTGCCAACAAATACATTGCTAAAAAAGCTACTCAGAATAAAACGGGGCGCATGGGGCGGATTAGCCAAGCTGGCAGTCATCATCGGTGCTTTGCGGGCCATTGCTTATCTCGTTCAATCTGGCTATCCGCAAATCGAAGCTGCCGCGAAAATCGCATTTATGAACGATCCCACCCTGCCAAATTACACACTGCGGATAATGCGAAACGGCACAGAAGTCGAAATTTCCGGCGGCCTCAAATATGGATTGAACGATGACTTCGTTCACATACTCAATGCTGCTCCAGGTGTTCGCGTAGTGCACCTTAACAGCCTCGGAGGCCGTATTGGCGAGGCGGTTAAACTCAACGAAACGATCAAAAGTCGAAATCTTGACAGTTACACTTCATCCGGTTGTTACTCGGCTTGCACAATTGCTTTTATTGCTGGCCATGAGCGTTGGTTAAATCAAAACGCAGAACTTGGTTTCCACGCCCCTGCGTTTCCCGGCATGTCCCGCGAAGAATTATTAGACGCCGCCGAGGGTCAGCGGCGATTAATGCTTGCGGCGGGTATTCCCACGTCCTTTATATCTAAGGCGCCACGCTTTCATCGATGCCGGGTGCATGACCTGTGAGCAATGCCCGTTTCCGCGTGATCTCAAGACACGAGCCTTCCTGTCCCGGAAAGAACGTGTCCAGCGCCAGCGCATGCACCAGCGCCAATAGGGCCGTGACCGGATGGTTCCGGCCGCTCTGCGGCTAGAGCGTGACCGAGCGACGCGAGGGGTCGCCCAAATACCGCGCGAATTCAATTGTAGGCAGTTGGCATGCATTGCTTCGCCATCGGGAGATTTACGTGAGCTGGGAACACGAATTTGCACTGCCGTTCATCAACGAGGGTCATTTTTACGTGACAGCACCGGGCCGGCTGCGCGCGCCGATCAAGGATTTTTCGTTACGGCGCGACGAGGGGCTTGAGCTGATCATCGAGACACGGTGTCCGCCCGATGCAAAATCGACCGAGCCGGAGCGTCCTCCAGGCACGGTGCGCCTGAACGTCGAAAGCGCGGAACTGGAAAATATTGGAGGAATGAAAGCTAAGCTTCAGGGTGTCATACCTTATCGGTTCTGGACCACGGATAATTACAGAACCGGCGAGAGCGAACTCACTGAAGAAGCGCAAATACACGAGATTTCCGCCGTCGTGCAGGCCGACGGAGAGGCGCGCTACACGATCGACTGGCTGGAAAATCTGCCGGCGCGTCCTTTCCATTGGCCGGGATCAATCGACACAAAGACCGAAATCATGACGACGCGCAAGATCGGGACCGATGATGACGACGTGATCACGCTTTTCAGCAAAGAGATCGAACAGTCGGGCGCGAACCATGCCGTCAAGATTGTGGTTGACGGCGTAGGCATCCTACCTATGCGCTCTCGAACGGAAGGACGGCAGCCAATTGAAAAGACCCGGCTGCATCGTTTACGTCGGCACCCCGGACGATCTATTTCGAAAAAAAGTAAGGACGGCGGTCTCCTTCGCACTGAACGTTTATCTCGTGGAGCTGGGGAGCACCCTTTACGACAAGGACTGGAACCCTACGTCGCTGAAGGCTCGCAGCGCCTACAGCATCGACGGGAAGGTTCTCGACCTTCCGATTCTGCCGCCGGCCCCGCTCGGCGGGCGCTGGCAGCATGAGATCGACCGTGTTCCTTTTACGCGGCTGGTCAATACTATTTTTCATAATTATGAGGCTCGCGACTTCGGCAATCTAATTATAAGCTGGGCGTACTGGCATGCGCTGTGCGCCACGCCGCACATCGCGGCCGCGCATTTCGGCGCCGCGATCGAAATGCTGATACGCCGGTATGCCGCAATGAAGCCTGGTCAATTTCCGCAAAAGATTATCGACGACGGGAACGTTTGGAAGGCCTTTCGCGCCAAGGTGGATGAGCTTATCTCAAGGCTGGAAATCCCCGAGGAAAAGAAAACCGTGAGGCGCGAGGCCGGCGTGGCAGCTTAGGGCCCCATAACCGGACATCAGATCATTTCAGCATTTCTGGAAATATCTCTTGACTCTCGAACATCATTTCCATATCCATTGAAGTATGAAAAAGCAGAATGTCGTGGCGGCATTGGCCGCTCTCGCGCAGGACAATCGTCTTGATGTGTTTCGCCTGCTCGCGCAGGCCGGTCCGGAAGGCAGGTCTGCGGGGAGTGTCGCCAGCGCGCTAAAGCTCGCGCCGAATACCCTTACATTCCACTTCGATCGCTTGCGCGAGGCTGGGCTGGTCACCGTTCGACGCGACGGCCGCTCGATGATCTACGCTGCACGGTTCGACACGATGGATGCGTTGCTCGGCTACCTGACCGAGAATTGCTGCCGGGGCCAAACTGACCCGTGCATGCCTGCTGAATGCAAGACTCTCTTATCGTCGGTAACACCCCCCAAGGAGCGCGTGTGATGCGGCTCTATATGTTCGAGCACTGCTCACTCTGCTTTCGCGTTCGTATGACCGCGGCGCTCAAGCGCCTGCATTTGCAAGAGACAGTAGTCCTCGACGACGATTCCGACACGATGGTTGGACTCGTCGGCAAGCGTGTAATCCCGATATTGGTGAAGGATGATGGCCAAGCCATGCTCGAAAGTATGGATATGGTCGCATATGTCGACAGTCACGGCGAACGCATTCTGACCGGCCCGCAGCGCGGCGAAATCGTTGGATGGGCTGACAAAGTCGTTGCCAAGACCGCGCCGCTGACCATGCCGCGCTATCCGCTGCTTGGCTTGCCCGAGTTCGGTACGATCGCCGCGCTCGACCACTACAATCTGCGTAAGCGCAAAGCCTTCGGTGATTTCGTCGAGCTTCGCGCAAATACTCGTCACCACATCGATGCGCTTATGCCCGATCTTGAGGAGCTTGATCGTTTGATCGAAAGCCCATTGGCGGTTAATGGCAAATTGTCACTCGACGATATTCGCGTGCTCCCTCTGCTTCGCTCCGCTGCCATCGTCAAAGGGCTTCGGTTTCCGCAGAAGGTCCGGGAGTATTTTGAATCGATGATGAGCCGCATCGGATACCAACCGTTGCCCGCAGTATGAGGAGCCCCACCATGAAGCGCATGCACGTCCACATCGCCGTCGATGATCTAAAGCGTTCCATCGACTTCTATTCGGCCTTGTTTGATGCGGAACCTTCCGTGGTAAAGCCGGACTATGCAAAATGGATGCTCGATGATCTGTGCGTGAACTTTGCGATCTCAACACGCGGTCGCAAACCGGGCCTCGACCATCTTGGGATTCAGGTCGAGAACAAAACAGAATTGCATGAGGTTTATGCCCGCCTGCGTAGAGCGGGGGGCGCGGCCATCGAGCAGGGGAAAACGGCGTGCTGTTACGCCAAGTCTGAGAAGTCATGGATCGATGATCCGGCCGGCATTGCGTGGGAGACGTTCCACACGACAGGCAAAAACACCGTCTACGGCGACGGCACCGGCGAGCACGAGCCCGTGTAGCCAATGCCAAAGCGTGCTGCGTATCGCAGCCCGCCCTGCACGAATAACTATTTGGCTGCGCCCCAATCCTTGTTACATTCGAGGTGGCGGCCGACTTTTGCCGGGCGTCGGTAGGGCCTTTGTGTGCCAACCGCAATTAGAGAGTAAAGCGAAAAACATATGTTGATGCGTTGCGATTAACGCGGTTCTGATCGCGAAATGACAGCTCAAAAGGGTAGCTCCGACTGAGAACCCACATCAAATAGAACAGCACTACTACTGCGGTGATCAACAAAAACAGTGGGACCATTCTCTTTCCGAGCATTGTTTAATCGCCTACGTCTCGCAGGTGCGCGCCCTACTGAGGGGCCGAAGCGCTATGTGACGAAAACGACTCCGACAGATCGAGTTATACGACCGCGTATTCCAACGACTTAGAGTTCAGCTACCCGCGCCCCTTCGGGCGTATCAGAGAGCTTGCGAATCGCCGCGCAGAAAAGACCGCGCGCCCGTGCTGGCCGGTCAGTTGAGGCCTACAAACTGAGCCTTCCAATAATTTTCGATCCGCTTAACGAGGGAATCTGGAAGCGGCACATAGTCGAGGTCATTAGCCTGCTTCTGGCCACTTTCCAGCGCCCACTTGAAGAATTCCATCGCAGTGTTGGATCGGGCGGCGTCCTTCGGTTGCTTGTACATGATCATAAAGACGGTCGCGGCGACCGGATAAGCGTCGTCGCCCGGCGCGTCGGTGATGACGAGGTAGAAGTCCTTCGCGTTTCCCCAATCTGCGCTCGCCGCAGCGGCTTGGAAGCTTGCCGCATCCGGCTTCATAAACTTGCCGGCTTTGTTTTGAACTAGGCCATACGTCATTTTGTTCTGCATGACATAGGCGTACTCAACATAGCCGATCGAATTCTTGGTTTGGTCGACGTACGTAGCCACGCCTTCGTTGCCCTTGCCGCCAACACCCACAGGCCATTCGACGGCTGTGCCTTCACCCACATTGTCTTTCCACTCGGCGCTGACTTTGGACAGATAGTTCACCCAATTTAAGGTCGTCCCGGACCCATCGGACCGGTGCACGACGGCAATGCCCGCGTTCGGCAGCTTTAGGTCGGGGTTGATTTTTGCGATGGCAGGATCGTTCCAGTTCTTGATATTCCCCAAATAGATGTCGGCGAGCACTTGGCCGGTAAATCGAATCTGGCCCGCTTGCACGCCGTCGATGTTGACCACGGGCGCGATACCGCCGATCACTAGCGGGAACTGACCCATACCGAGTTTTTGCAGGTCCTCCGGCCTCATCGGGGCATCCGAGGCCCCGAAGTCGACTGTTGCTGCCTTGATCTGGGCGAGTCCGCCGCCTGAGCCGATGGACTGGTAATTGACGTTGATCCCTGTTTTGGCGCTGTAGTCCGCTGACCACTTCGACAAGATTGGATACACGAAGGTCGAGCCGGCGCCGGTTATTTCCTGGGCCTGAACGGATGCCGTCATCGCGAGGGCGGTAAGCATAGTCATACTGAGCTTCAGTGTTCCTGACAGAAGCATGTTGATCTCCTTGATCCGGGCTATTACGGGGCGGTCGAAATTCCCAACTTCTTCAACTCCTCCTCGCGGATTTCATTGGTGATTGGGTAAAACCCGCCTTTCTCTGTCTGGGTCTGGCCATCTTTAGATAGAATAAATTTGATGAATTCGACGCGCAGAGGGTCGAGCGGCTGATTCGGTCTTTTGTTCAAATAGATGCGCAGGTATCGTGCGAAAGGATATTTGCCAGAAAGAGTCGCTTCAGCGGAAGTATCGTAGCAAGTCCCGCCTAAGTACAAAGCCAACGGGACCGTGCGTACACCGTCCGTCTTGTAGCCGATGCCGGAATACCCGATCGCGTAACTGTCGCTTGCAACTTCCTGAACCACCGCCTCAGAACCGGGTTGTTGCTTGACGTCCGCCTTGTAGTCGCCACTAAACAAAGCCATTTCTCTAAAAAACTCGTAAGTTCCCGAAATGGAATTACGGCCGTAAAGCGAGATCGGCTTTGTCGCCCAGTCGCCGGTCAAGCCAACCTCGCCCCACGTTTTGATGTCACCGCCCCCAGCGGTTCTGCGGGTCGATGAGAAAATCTGATTCAGTTGCTGCACCGCCAAACACTGAATGGGATTATCCTTGTTGACATAGACAGCCAGGGCATCGACCGCGACGCGGAAGCTGGAGACCTTGTAGCCATATTTCTTTTCAAACGCGTTGGACTCTTCGGCTGTCATTGGACGCGACATTGGACCGAACTGCGAAACGCCTTCGAGAAGCGCAGGCGGCGCCGTAGCTGAGCCCGAGGCCTCGATATCTATTTTCACATCGGGATACAGTTCCTTGAACGCTTTGGCCCAGAGCGCGATCTCGAGGCCTAACGTATCGGACCCAACCGATTTGATGTGACCCGAAATGCCAGTGACGGCCTGATAGGCGGGAAGGCTCTGATCCAGCGCGATTGCAGCGGGTATCGCAATCATATTCGCCGCAAACGCCGCCACACCCAGCTTCAGTATTGCTGGTACACGCATGTTGATGTCCCTGCCCTGGGTTGCTATAGTCAATATATCGAGAATTCCAGAACTATGTAATCTATTTGTGACAATCGCGCGATAGGCTCGATTCCGCTCACAGGACAGGTACGGAGGTTTTATGGGGACGAGCTCACTAGCCGTGGTTGGCCATGTCGGCCCTGGCTTCAGCGGGGGAGCCATGGCGGCGCCGCACGCACTGGCAGCGCTCGCTGCGCTAGGCCAGCCGACCCGGTTGGCAATATTCCGGCTGCTGGTGCGGAAGGAACCGACGGGGCTTTCCGCAGGCGCTCTCGCCGAGGCCGTTGGCTGTCCGCACAACACGCTTTCCACCCACATCGCCATCCTGGCGCGCGCCGGTCTGGTGAAAGGCACTCGCGAGGGCCGGACAATCACGTATCGCGCCGACGCGGTGGGCATGAGCGCCCTCATCGCTTTCCTTGTCACCGATTGCTGTGATGGCCGTCCCGAATTGTGCCCCCTGCCGGGGCCCACGCAACAAGCGGAGTGCGGCTGCCCTCCAGCTCCCACTCAGAAAGCGAAACACAAGCGATAAATGATGATGCCGGTGAAACAACCCTTCAATGTTCTTGTTTCTCCGCGCCAGAAATTCAACGTGAGCGCGCGAGATCGCTGTTATTTCGTGCGGTAGCATAAACGCCAACAACAGAGCGAGACAGCGATGGCCTGGACGACTACAAATCTTGTAATTCAAATCATCGCCGGCATTCTCGGCGGGCATGGCGCAGCGCTCGTCGTGAAAGAACACGGCTTCGGAGCGCTGGGCCATACCATCGCCGGCGCGGTGGGTGGCGCGGTTAGCGGATACTTCCTTCAAACCATCGTCGGGACTGTGGTCAACGCAACGGGCGGCGTCCAACAAGACGCCGACCCTGTCACACAGTGGGTTTTGCAAGGCCTCGCGGGCCTCGCCGCCGGCGCAATTTTATCTCTGACCGTAGGATTCCTGAAACACAGCGTTGAGCAACACAGGATTGGCAAAGTCTAATTTCAATCCTCCCGAGACGACGCTTATGGAGCGCAGGGGCAATGGTCGACGTTATCATCTATCACAATCCCGATTGCGGCACTTCGCGCAATACATTTGCGCTCATCCGCAACGCCGGCATTGAGCCGCATGTGATTGAATATTTGAAATGCCCACCCAGCCGAGTGTTGTTGAAGTCGTTGATCGCCCGAATGGGCGTTTCCGTTCGGGATGTTGTCCGCGTGAAGGGTACCCCGTATCACGACCTTGGGCTGGATGATCCAGCCGTTACCGACGACCAGCTGCTCGATGCCATGATTGCTCATCCGATCCTTATCAATCGACCAATCGTGGTGACGCCACTCGGCGTGAAGCTATGTCGTCCTTCGGAAGTCGTACTCGATTTGCTTCCGGGCCCTCAACTCGGCGCGTTCCGAAAAGAGGACGGTGAACTGGTGGTCGATAGTGCCGGGCATCGGGTTTCATAAATCGTGTCGCTGCCCGCCGGAGCAGCAACGCCAAGGGCAAAATGGCCCGCAAAGGGAGGACGCGAGTATGATTAAAATGGTCGAAAATAGGGTGTTCAACGTGTTGTTTATCTGCACCGGAAACTCAGCGCGGTCGATCATGGCTGAAGCTGCTCTTAATCGCGCTGGACAAGGGAGATTTCGAGCGTTCTCGGCCGGAAGCCAGCCAAAAGGGCAGGTACACCCCTATGTCATCGATCTGCTGCGACGATTGAATTACGATATCAGCGGAGTTCGGTCGAAAAGCTGGCTGGAGTTCTCCGGTCCGAATGCACCCAAGCTCGATTTTGCCTTCACGGTCTGCGACGCCGCCGCCGCAGAAACGTGTCCGGTCTGGCCAGGGCAGCCGATGACAGCCCATTGGGGCTTACCCGATCCGGCTGCCGCGACGGGGACCGAGGCGGAAATTCGGTTCGCCTTCGCTGACGCGATGCGCATGCTTACGAACCGCATCAATATCTTCGTGAGTCTTCCGATGAAATCGCTCAATCAGCTCACCCTGCAGAAGCAGTTGGATGCCATCGGCAAGACGAAGGAAAAAACCAGCAATCCTGCATCGGCGGCTGGCCGGCTTTCTTAATCACGCATCCGCAGAGCTCACCCCAATCGAAACGAGGCTGATCATGTCCACTTTCGAGCGCTACCTCACCGTTTGGGTCGCCCTCTGCATCATTGTGGGAATCGCGTTTGGGCATTTCTTTCCTACCGTATTCCATAGCATCGGTTCGGTCGAGATCGCTAAGGTCAACCTGCCGGTGGCAATCCTGATCTGGTTGATGATCATTCCGATGCTCGTGAAGATTGATTTCACCGCTTTGTCGCGGGTCAAGGAGCATTGGCGGGGCATCGGGGTGACGCTCTTTATCAATTGGGCAGTGAAACCCTTCTCCATGGCGTTATTGGGCTGGATATTCATCGGATGGCTGTTCAAGTCGTATCTCCCATCGGATCAGATAAGCAGTTACATCGCCGGCCTCATCCTACTCGCGGCAGCGCCATGCACAGCGATGGTGTTTGTTTGGAGCAACCTCTCGGATGGTGAGCCGCATTTCACGCTGAGCCAAGTCGCGCTCAACGACGTGATCATGGTTTTCGCCTTCGCGCCGATCGTAGGCCTTCTGCTTGGCATATCGGCGATCACTGTGCCATGGGAGACTTTGCTCCTGTCAGTCGTTCTATACATTGTCGTGCCGGTCATCATTGCGCAGGTCATTCGGCGGAGCGTGATCGGGAGCGGCGGACGCGACGCACTCACGCGACTCTTGTCCATACTGCAACCGATTTCCCTCGCGGCCCTGCTCGCCACCTTAGTGCTGCTGTTCGGCTTCCAGGGCCAACAGATTCTGTCCCAACCTTTAATCATCGCAATCCTAGCAGTGCCAATTTTGATCCAGGTCTATTTTAATGCTGGGCTCGCCTATGTTCTTAATCGCGCAGCCGGCGAGGCGCATTGTGTTGCCGGTCCATCTGCGCTCATCGGCGCGAGCAACTTCTTCGAATTGGCTGTCGCTGCTGCGATCAGTCTCTTCGGCTTCAACTCAGGGGCGGCACTCGCGACCGTCGTCGGCGTTTTAATCGAAGTCCCAGTGATGCTTTCAGTAGTAAAGATCGTGAACAACACGCGCGGCTGGTATGAAGCCGGCGCGATCGTGCAGCAGCGCATTGCGAGCGAGAAAGCAAGAGGTTGAGAGGGTGGATATCGCGATCTCCCACCCCGCACCGGCCTTCATCGCCGCAGTGCTCGTCGGCATGCTTGGGGCGGTCGTTCTTGATCGCTGGCTTTGGCGACCATCAATAGGCGACGGCGCGATCATCGAGCGCGCCGTATTTCCGACAGAGGAACGACACGTTTAAATGGCTATTAATGTCGTTACGCGGGTTAATTCCTCCGATGCCGACCTTTTCCGGTTGGGGCACAGCCGCCCGTCGCTTTGCGTATCGCAGACTCAAGATCGCAGAGTTCCGGATGGCCATCGCAGCAATCGGTGATTAGAAAGGAAACGAGTGCTCGAACACCATCGACGTTGGCGCGATAGATTATCGAACGGCCGTCGCGCGCGCCCCGCACAAGTCCAGATCGAGCAAGAATGCTCAGGTGCGATGATAATGTGTTGTGCGGGCATCCGATTAACTCCGCGAGTGAGCCGGCCGCAAGACCGCTGGCTTCAGCCCGCATGAGAGCACGAAAAATCTCCAGCCGAGTAGGCTGACCAAGTGCCGCAAGGGCCGCGAGCGCGTGCGGGGCCGCCATTGTGCCTCTCTTTTGCTCCGGTCCGATGTGACCGACAACGGCCAATGAGGCTTTCGTCATTCGTCTGATCTCCCGCAGACACTGTGCCAAAGAGGTAGGATGACAGGCGCGAACAACTGTACTATCGTTCTGTCCAGAAACCTCGACATATTGTTGTCTAGCGCGTGACGGCGCTGTGACAAGCGGCGTGCCAGAAGAAGGTATTGCGCGTAGTTTCGGACGGGCCGCGGTGATGACCCTGGCCACGCGATCTGCGCGAGGGAGGATGCCCATGATACCAGCCGTTTCGCGGCGCTCAATCCTATTGGGGACCGCGGCAGCGTCAGTGTCGAGCATACTGCCAGCCGCGGGAGCTAGCGAGGGTTTCAACTTTGGCCTGACCCCCCTGTTCCTGGACAATGACATCGAGCTCCTCGCGATGGTGGGGCGCTACCTGACGAAGCGGCTTGAGCGGCCGATCGCGCTCATCAAGCGACGGACTTACCATGAGATCTCCGCAATGCTACTGTCAGGTCAACTTGATGCCGCTTGGATTTGCGACGATCCGTACGTGCAGTATCAAGACAAGTTGGCCTTGCTCGCCGTCCCTCTCTATCGCCACAAGCCGCTCTACCAGACCTACGTAATCGTCAACGACAGCAACAGCGCCCAATCATTCGACGATATCCGCGGCACCGTTCATGCGTTCTCGGACCCCGACAGTACGTCCGGCTACCTGGTCACACGCTGGATGCTGGCGCTCCGCCAGACCACACCCGCTCTCTTCTTTCGCGACTCATTCTTCACTTATGGCCACCGAAACGTCATCCGCGCGGTCGGAGCCGGGCTGGCACAAAGCGGCAGCATCGATGGCTATGTCTGGGAAGTCATGACCGAGAGGGAGCCGGAGCTAGTGCGCCGGACGCGGATCGTCTTCAAGTCAGAATGGTTAGGCTTTCCACCCATCGTAACGCCGATGGTGATCCGAGATATGCCGGCAGTGAAGGCGCTGGGGCGCGGCGCTGCTCGACATGCCTACCGATCCGCTCGGTCAAAAAATTCTGAGCGTGTTGGCGCTCGACGGATTCACTACCGGAACGCCGGATATGTACGAGAGCACTAAAGAGAAATGGCTGATCGTAAAGGCGCAGGTCTAATGTCTCGGTTTCCGCGCCTTCCGGCTTGGCCGCTTACCCTAAAGGTCCCGTTGCTTGTCGCAGCACTAATGATCGCGGTCGCGGTGATAATCTCGCAGATTGTTCTAACGCGCCTCGTCAAGGACCAGGAGACCAACCTCACTCTGCTGGCAAACGCCTATCTTGACGGCCTCTCGGCGGCCGTTCTTCCGGCCGTCATCAGAGGCGATGTCTGGGAGACCTTCGACGTGCTCGACCGCGCGCGTGGGCAATACTCTGGCGTCGAAGCTCGCTATGCAATCGTTGAGCTACCGGATGGATCGGTGCTTGCCGCGTCTGATCCAACTAGCTTCCCAATTCATAGTCCTGTCCCGGCTGAGCTCCGCAGCAAATTCTTGAATAAAGATGGTCTGGTTATCAATGACGACGTAGGTCGCGCGTGGCTCACGAGGGGTTTGCGCGCTGAAGGCTTTTCCGTCGGCCAGATCCTCGCCGAGATCGACATTGCCAGTCTCCTGCGTATTCGTTCGCAGGTCGTGCTCACGCTCATCCTCGTTAATGGCGCTTTGGCTATCGCATTTTCGCTGATCGGGTATTTTGCCGTGAAGCACATGCTTCAGCCACTTGGGGTCCTTTCGCGTTACGTCGAACGGGCCCGCGAAGGGCGCGTCGAGCCGATTCCTGAACGCTACCGTAAGAAAGTTGCCAGTGAGTTTGGGCAGCTCTTCGATCGGTTCAATGCGATGGCTCGTGCCGTAAGCGACCGTGAGACGCTAGCGTCGCATCTCGCAGAACAAGACAAGTATGCCATGCTCGGGCGTCTGGCGTCGGGGATGGCGCACGAGGTCAACAATCCGCTTGGCGGAATGATGAATGCGATCGATACGATTCAATCGCACAGCGAAGACCCGGAGGTGCTGTCAAAATCCTTGGATTTTCTCAAGCGCGGCCTTGCTGGAATCCGCAACGTCGTGCGGGCTGCCCTGGTGACTTACAAAGGAGGCTCCGACACGTCACTGCTGACGCCAACCGAGCTTGATGATCTCCCGTTCCTCGTGCAGCACGAAACCGGTGTGAGACGGCTTCGCCTTGATTGGCGGAATCGCGTCCCGGAGCCACTTGCGATCGACGGCCCGGCGGTCCGGCAGATCACACTAAACCTTTTGCTGAATGCCTGCGCCGCATCACCGTTCGGCGGTGCGGTTGCGGTCGAGGCGTCACGCTCAGATGGCGCGCTGCGGATCGCTGTGTCGGACGAAGGACCAGGGCTTCCGCAGGATATGGCAGCCCTTCTCACCTCTGCTGGGCGAATTGCCGCCCCATCCCGTGAGAGCAAGGGTCTCGGGCTCTGGACGACGGGCAACCTTATCAAACGGCTCAATGGTGTAGCAGCGGTCGAGCGGCGGGAGACCGGCACGCGCATCGTGGTGACGCTCCCCGTCAAAACCGAGGCAGCGCGTCATGCCGCATGAACAATCGCTGATCGGCGTAGTCGAGGACGATCCCGTAATGGGCGGTACG
>Ga0181523_10002906_pt1 | contig 16052 bp, 15 predicted proteins | sample PEATcosm2014_Bin_43_FD_119752 | JGI IMG/M metagenome (GOLD analysis project Ga0181523, IMG submission 119752) | Peatland microbial communities from MTU Mesocosm Facility, Houghton, MI, USA - PEATcosm2014_Bin05_30_metaG | ecosystem: Environmental > Terrestrial > Soil > Wetlands > Peat | place...
CCCGTAGGTGTCTGGACCGTGTCTCAGTTCCAGTGTGGCTGGTCGTCCTCTCAGACCAGCTACCCGTCTTAGCCTTGGTGGGCCGTTACCTCACCAACTAGCTGATAGGCCGCGGGCTCATCAAGAAGCGTCAGGCCTTACGGTCCCCAACTTTGAACATCAAACGATGCCGCCCAATGTTCACATCCGGCATTAGCTCGCCTTTCAGCAAGTTGTTCCAGACTTCATGGCAGATTACCCACGTGTTACGCACCCTTGCGCCGCTCCGACCACGGAATATTGCTACCCCGTAATCAGCGCTCGACTTGCATGTCTTATCCACGCCGCCAGCGTTCGTTCTGAGCCAGAATCAAACTCTCCGTTAAAAACGTTAGTTTAATTCCTGTCCGATGATTAATCGGACGAATTACAATTTTTAAAACTCTCCAAAGCCAGCCACTAACCGGCCGGCCTTGAAGGGGCTCTCACTTATCGCACAATTCAATTTTCAATGAGCAGCGGGTGCCTAAACACCCGAAAATTCAATCAAAACATCCCCTGTCTTTGCCCATTCAAAGGACAAAGAACCTGCCCGCCGAATTCTTTTTCTTCAACTCGGCATCCAGATTCGAGTTTTGAGGGCACAAAGTGTATCACTTTTGCGCCGGTTGTCAACAGGCTTTTTTGCCAGTTATCCTTCCGTCAGACGGAAGCGCTTGAAACATCAATTTACCAGCGCCCCGAATTCATGCAAGAGTTTTTTTGTCTTTTTTTTACGATGTCAACGCCAGCGAATTCCCACCGATTTTGCCATGACAATACGGCCGAAATTTCTTAATATTGGAGGGAATGGCCAAACCGCCCTTGATTCTCGTTTCGCCCGGCATCGAAAGGCGTGGGGTTGAGTTTCTCGATTTGTCCATCTGCCTTTCGGTCAAATACGATTTCGCCATCCTTCAGTCCGGCGGCATTCCGGTCACGGCACCGGCAACCACCGACCGTGCCCCGCTTGCCGAGTCCGTGCGCCGGGCAGACGGGTTGTTGCTCACCGGCGGCGACGACATCAACCCCGATCTATACACCGACCGTCTGCCGCGCGCCGTGGGCAAAACCGTCGGCATGACGCCGGACGGTGGCAGACGCGATTTACGCGAGTTGCAGTTGATTGACGAGGCCTTCCGCCAGCGCAAGCCGTTGCTGGCGATTTGCCGCGGGCATCAATTGTTGAATGTGGCGTTCGGCGGCGATTTGGTTGCGGATATCCGCCGCCAGGTGCCCGGCGCGATTAATCACCAACGCCTGGACAAGGCTGGTGAATTAGTGCACGAAGTAGCGTTGACAGCCGGCTCGTTGCTGTCCAAGATTACGGGCACGCGAACTTTGGGCGTGAACAGCTCGCATCACCAGGCGGTGCTCCGGCCGGCGGAACCGCTGGTGGCTGTGGCGCGAAGCCGTGATGGAATTGTGGAAGCGATGGAATTGAATCCGGAAGCAGCGCGGGTGGTGCCGTTTTTGTTGAGCGTGCAATTCCATCCCGAGCGGTTGACGGAGCGATACGCGAAACACCGCGCCATTTTTGAGCGGTTCATCCAGGTTTGTGCACAACCCAAACACCGCGAATTATGAATGGAATAGTTCTCATCGTTGATGACGAGGCCGATACCCGTCGTCTGCTGGCCCAGGTTCTGGGGGAAGACTATGTGGTCGCCGAAGCCGAGAGCGGCACGGCCTTGAAAAAGGCCTTCACCCAAAGCCAGCCGGACGTGATTGTGCTCGACGTGATGTTGGGCAGCGGGCCGGACAACAACGGGCTCGAACTGTTGCCCCAGGTCAAAAAACGCTGGCCCGACACCGAAGTCATCATGCTCACGGGCAAGGGAACGATGGAGATGGCTGCGGAGGCCGGCAAACGCGGCGCCTACAATTTCCTCTCCAAACCGTTCGAAAACGAAAAGCTGCTGGCGGACGTCAAGTGCGCCATCGAGCGCAAACAGCAAAGCGAGGAAAACAGCAGCCTACGGCGGGCGCTGGAAACCATGAGCGGCACCGCCTCGCCGATTTTCCGCAGCGCGGCCATGCAGGAGGTCGTGCGCACCGTCGAGCGACTCGCGCCCAGCGACGTGACGGTGCTCATCACCGGCGAAAGCGGCACGGGCAAGGAAGTCATTGCCGACCTGCTTCATGCACTCAGCCCGCGCAGCAAAAACAAAATCATCAAAATCAATTGCGCCGCCCTGCCGCGCGAATTGATTGAAAGCGAATTGTTCGGTTCGGTCAAAGGCGCCTTTACCGGCGCGCATTCGGACCGCGAGGGCCTGTTCCGCCAGGCCGAGGGCGGCACGCTGCTGCTCGATGAGATTTCCGAGATGCCCGTGGACACGCAGAGCAAACTGCTGCGCGTGTTGCAGGACCAGGAAGTCCGGCCGGTGGGCGGCAAAACGAGTTACAAAACCAACTGCCGTCTGCTTGCCTCCACCAACCGCAAGCCGGAAGAGGCCATCCGGGACGGCAAACTGCGCGAAGACCTTTTCTACCGCATCAGCACTGTTTCCGTTCATTTGCCGCCGTTGCGCGACCGGCGCGAGGACATCCCGCCGCTGGCCAACTCTTTCCTCAAACGTTTTGCCGCCCAGGCCAACCGCATCATCCGTGGCTTCACCGCTGCGGCCGTTGAACGACTGACCGCCTTTGATTGGCCGGGGAATGTCCGGCAACTGCAAAATGAAGTTCAACGCGCGGTGCTCCTGTGCGAAGGCGACACCGTGGGCGCCGCTGATCTTTCCGTTGCCAGTGCCCGGGTCGAATCCGGCGAAGGGGGCGACACCAGTTTCACACTGCTCGAAGGCGTCGAACGCAACACCATCATTCAGATGCTCAAGGAAACCGGCGGCAACAAGCTGGAAACCGCCAAACGCCTCGGCATCGGCCGCCAGACACTCTACAACAAAATCAAGGCCTACGGCATCGAAGTGTAGCCGCGTTTGTAAAAACGCGGATTCCGCGCGCGGCTACGCGAAGAATTTGCTGGATAGACATTTACGTCCAGAATGCAGTTCAACCGTGAAATTGGATAGGCTGCACAATGCGGCGTCCGTTATCTGTTAGGCATCTATGATACGCCAACCAAATAGAGACCGTTTTTCTCAGTGGCTTGGCTTGATGTATGCCACCGGCGCTCTTTTGATTGTGTGCGGAATTCCGGCGACAGTCATTATCTCCTTCATGTTTATGTTTGCGCACGATAGATCGGTTCGTTTGGATCGCTCGGAAGCATTACTTTTTGGGGGTTGTATGATTGCTGCGGAAGTTGTTATCGCAGTCATCTTGCTATTTGTTGCCGAGAAGATTACCAAGCGTAGGCACAAGATTAGCACTAAAAAGGACGACACGGATGCCTAATATGCGGATAGGCTGCAACAGGTCCCAAAGCAGGTTCAAAGTTTTTCCAGTTCTTCCCGCAGCATTTTCGGAATCGGTTGAATAGTCTTTGCGCTGAATTCAAATTGGCAGCCATCCGCAGGAAACAAGCTCCTCACCCCGGCCCTCTCCTCGCGTGGCGAGGAGAGGGTGACGAGCCGCGCGCGAGAAAGACGGCCACAGACGCTTTGATTCCCTCTCCCCGCCAAACGGGGAGAGGGTCAGGGCGAGGGGTTTGTCTTCTCTCCAAATTTAATTTTGCCCAAATCCGGCGGAACAAATCTCTGTTCGGCGGCGTTTTTCATTATCCGAACGCAGCCCGTCCGTTGTTACAACGCGTTCCAGATTTCCAGCAAACATCCGTCGCGATTTTCTTGCCACTGATAATTCCAGAACCGAAGGGTCTCAATGCCTTGCTCCACCAGAAAGTTTTCCCGCGCTTCATCCCGTTGAATTCCTTCGGGCAGGCCGAGTTGAAAGCCGTCGAGTTCGACATCCAGCTTCGCGTCAGCGCAGTAAAAATCCAGGATATGTCCGCCAAGTGTGTGCTGCCGACGAAATTTGAAGCCGGCGAATTGTCTTCCTCGCAATGCCCGCCACAGCTCTTTCTCCTCGTCGGTTTGAGCGCGACGAAGATTACGGGCGATTTGTTTGAGGCTCACGCTGCAAGGATGCGGATTGAGAGAAAAAATTCGAGCTCCTCACGGCGGAGGTCATCCTTGCATCCATCAGGTCGTGGCTGCATCCGAAGAGTCCGGGTTCACGCCCTGTCACACACTGAAAACACCGGAGAAACGGAACTTTTTTCCCGGCTGGCGTTCGTGGGGAAATCAGATATGCTGGGCGTATGGAACTGTTTTATAAAATCCTCAAAACCGCGGTCGAAGGCGGCGCATCGGACGTGCACCTGAAAATCAGCGCGCCGGTCATTTACCGCATCAACCGCGAATTGATCGCGGTGGATTCCCCCTTCCCAACGACGGAATGGATGAACAAAATCGTCGAAACCATCACGCCGGTGCACCAAAAAAAGCGCCTCGAGGAGCAGCGCGAAATTGACTTTTCCTACTTCGTTCCAGAGGTTGGGAGATTCCGCACGAATTTGTTTCAACAGCGTGGAGAGTGGTGTCTGGCCATGCGTTTCGTCAAAACGCGCGTGCCAGGCTTCGAGGAGCTCGGTTTGGTGCCGCAAATCAGGCAGATTGCGCAATCGCCGCGCGGCATCGTGCTCCTGGCGGGATCCACCGGCTGCGGCAAATCCACCACCCTCGCCGCAATGATTGAGCACATCAACTCCAACTTCAAAAAGCACGTCATCACGCTCGAAGACCCGATTGAATACGTCTTTGAGGACAATCAATCTGTCATCGAACAGCGCGAAATCGGTCTGGATACACTGTCCTTCCACCAGGCGCTCATACACGTTCTGCGTCAGGACCCGGACATCATCATGATTGGCGAAATGCGCGACGACATCAGCTTCACGGCCGCGATGAGCGCGGCGGACACCGGACATCTCGTGTTGTCCACCGTGCATACCACCAACGCGTCGCAATCCATCCATCGCATACTCGATTTTTTCAAGGCCGAAGAACGCGAGCAGCTTCGCCGGCAGCTCGTCGGCTCGTTGCGCGCGGTAATTTGCCAGCGCATGATCGGCACGGTGGACGGCAAGCTGACCCCGGCATTTGAGATTTTGCTCGACACACCGCTGGTGCGAAAGCTCATCGAGGAAAACCGGCTGGACAAACTGCCCGCGGCCATTGAAACCGGTTCGGAAGACGGGATGATCAGTTTCAATCAATCACTCTTCAATCTGGTCAAAGCGGGCCGCGTGACGGAGAAAGAGGCACTCTCGAAAGCCAGCAATCCGCAGGCGCTGGAGATGAATTTCAAGGGCATCTTCCTTGACGAAGGCCGGCGAATCCTCACCTGAGAAGGCCTGCGGTTTCCCGTTGGCGCAGTCTCACCAGGCTTGACTTAATGCCGACATGCCTTATCGTCTTTCCTGATGCGAGTATCGAAGAAAACCGATTATGCGTTACGCGCCCTGTTCACATTGGTGGACCATTTCGGCGGCGCGCCGATTCCAATTCGTGAACTTGCCCGCCGAAACGACGTTCCGAAACGATTTCTTGAACAAATCATGCTGGCGTTGAAGGCCCAGGGCTGGGTGGACAGCGTAGTGGGAATCCGTGGCGGTTATGTGCTGGCAAGAAGCCCATCGAAGATCACTATGGGCGAGGTGGTGCGGCATTTTGACGGGATTATTGCACCAATTGACTGCGTTTCCGTCATGGGTTACAAACGATGTTCACAGGAACCGGTTTGCCGGTTTCGCCGCGTTTTTCTTGACGCACGCAATTACGTGGCCGGTTTGATGGACAGGGCAACCCTGGCTGAAATCAACCGCGGTGCCCCGGTATCCAAACAGGAGATTTCATCCGGATTTATCGGCGGAGAAGGCATTTAGAAAGAATTTCAAAAAAGCAGTTGACAACGGCAAGCATTTGTCGATAATGACGACATAACAGGTCGTTATTTGACTGGCAAAAATTAAATCTGATATTTGTTGAGATGGGCGAAAATAGAATAAAACCTGCCGCCAATGGCGGCGAAAGGTTGGACTGGCTGGACATTGTCCGCCGGCAGGTCGGCTCATTGCGCCATGGCATGGGGCAAATCGTCGTGCATGATTCACAAGTTACGCAAATTGAAAAGACCGAGCGCGTGCGGCTGGACAAAGTTGCGGCTCAAACCAAAACGATTTGGCCCGACCGGAAAGCCGGAGCCTGAAACAGATGAGTGCCTGCCGGACAGCCGGAGGCGAAACAAACGACAAACAACAAACAAAGACAACATGAAACTAAATCAGTTGATTCTAGTAAGCTTTGCCGGGTTGCAATTTATCTTCCCGGCATTGGCTGCCGATGACACAGTCACCAATTCCGCTGGAACTGTGCCGGCAGAAATTCCCACCACGACCGCGGTGAGCAACGCACCCGCCAGTTCCGCAGAAGCCGCGGAGATCGAAGCCTTGAAAAAGGAAGTCCAGGAGCTTAGCCAGAAAGTCAACACCCTTGAACAGCAGCGCGAGTTGAACCAGCAAACCAACGCGGCAGCGTCCCAGGAACAAATTGAGGCCCTTGATCAAAAGGTGCGGATCCTCGGGCGCCAGCGTGAACTGGATCAAGAGACGGCGGCGGCCGCCGCCAAAAACCAGCCCCGTATCTCGGCTGGCGCAAATGGTTTTAGCTTCGGTTCCGCCGATTCGAATTTCGTGGTGGCCCTGCATGGCGTATTGCAGGTGGACACTCGCACCTTCCAGAAGAACGACAACGTGCCGGGCAATGACAGTATTTTGTTGCGTCGGGCGCGTCCGATCCTTTCCGGAACGGTTTACCGCGATTTTGATTTTCTGTTCGTGCCGGATTTTGGCAACGGTACCCCCGGGGCTTCCAGTACGGCGACCACGCCGAGCATCTACGACGCCTATGTGAATTATCGCTACTCGCCGGCGTTCCAGATCCAAGCGGGCAAATTCAAGGCACCGGTCGGGCTGGAGCAATTGCAGCAGGACGTCAACATCTCGTTCAATGAACGTTCACTGGTCACGGATCTGGTGCCAAACCGGGACATGGGATTTGAATTGCACGGTGATATTGCCGGCGGAGTCTTAAGCTACGCAGCCGGCATTTTTAACGGGGTCGGCGACGCACGCAATTCGAGCAATATCGGTTTTCAGGACAACCGGGAGTTTGACGGTCGCTTGTTCGTACAACCGTTCAAGCAATCCGATCTTAAACCGCTGCAAAATCTGGGCCTGGGTGTCGGCGGCAGTTGGGGCCAAGCCTCCATCACGAATACGCTCGGTCTGCCCAATACCACGGGCGGTTCACAGCCGGGATACTTCACCGACGGACAACAGCAGTTCTTTGCCTACACCAACGGGGTGGTGGCCGCCAATACTCACTGGCGGCTTTCGCCGCAGAGCTATTATTACTACGGCCCGTTGAGTCTGATGGGTGAATATGCGATTTCCGACCAGGATGTCCGCAATGGCACCCACTCGGCGAGTTTGCATAACACGGCTTGGGAAATTAACGGCGGCTGGGTGTTGACGGGTGAAGACGCGACGTTCACCGGTGTGACACCGAAACATCCGTTCGATCCCCACAACGGTCAATGGGGCGCGTTGCAGGTGGTGGGACGTTACGCGGACCTGGACATCGACAACGCCGCTTTTCCATTTTTTGCGAATCCGGCGGTCTCGGCTTCCGAGGCACACGCGTGGTCGGCGGGTTTGAACTGGTATTTGAACCGAAACATCCGGGTGAACGCCAGTTATTCCCATACTTCGTTCACGGGCGGCGCCGGCGGTTCGCCCAGTACGGTGCCGGGCAGTGTCAGCAGTCACTCGGAAGATGTGTTCTTCACCCGCGTGCAACTTGGCTTTTAACCAACATCGTGCAATATCGTTGCGGTAAACTATGAAAACATTTCTCAAACTTCTGGTTCCGCTGGCCTGCTCACTGGTCGTGGCGGCCAACGCCAGGGAGGTCAAGCTCCTGAATGTTTCCTACGACCCGACGCGCGAGTTGTATCAGGATTACAACACCGCCTTTGCCAAGTACTGGAAGGCGAAAAGCGGCGACGACGTGGTTGTCTCGCAATCGCACGGCGGTTCCGGCAAGCAGGCATTGTCCGTCATCAACGGCCTCGAAGCCGATGTGGTCACGCTGGCGCTGGCCTACGACATTGATGCCATCGCGCAACAGGCAAGATTCCTGCCGGCCGACTGGCAGAAGCGTCTGCCGGACCACAGCACGCCCTACACTTCGACCATTGTGTTCCTCGTGCGCAAGGGAAACCCGAAAAACATCAAGGATTGGGACGACGTGGTGAAGCCAGGCGTAATCGTCGTAACACCCAATCCCAAAACCTCCGGTGGGGCGCGATGGGCTTACCTTGCCGCGTGGGCTTACGCGCTCGACCAATACGGCCACGACGACGCCAAGGCGCGCGACTTCGTGAAGCGGCTTTACAAAAATGTGCCCGTGCTGGATTCCGGCGCGCGCGGTTCGACGACAACGTTCGTTGAGCGCGGCATCGGCGACGTGCTGCTCGCCTGGGAAAACGAGGCGCATCTGGCCCTCAAGGAATTCGGCGTGGACAAATTTGAAATCGTCACGCCATCGGAGAGCATCCTGGCCGAACCGCCGGTGGCCGTCGTGGACAAGGTAGCCAAAAAACACGGCACGGCCGATGTGGCGAAGGCTTACCTCGAATACCTTTACTCCGATGAAGGCCAGGACATTGCCGGCCGGAATTTTTATCGTCCGCGCTCGGAAAAGGCCGCGGCAAAATATGCAGACCAGTTTGCCGGGTTGAAACTCGTCACGGTGGACGAGGTTTTCGGCGGCTGGCAAAAGGCGCAGAAAACCCATTTCGCCGACGGCGGCACGTTTGACCAGATTTATCAGCCGTGATTTCTCCAATGGGCGGCGGTCGGCGCGGAAGCCGGACTGTTGCCCGCTCAAAAACCAAAGGACATGACCATGACCATCGCCGCCGCTCCATCAAAACTTGCGACCCCATTGCCGCGCGCGCGCCGGCGCTCTCTCGCCGACCTGCTCGCGCCGCTGGAAAAAATCGCCGCGCATTCGCCAAATCTGGTGGCGAATCACGAAGCGCGTTTTGAAATCGGCGGCGAGACTTGCGAATTGCCGCGCTACTTGTTCGTCGGGCCGAAGGGCGGCGACACGCCCATTCGGGTCGGTATTTTCGCCGCCATCCACGGCGACGAACCGGAAGGCGCGCACGCGATTGTCCAATTCATCAAATTGCTCGAAGCCAGGCCGGAACTGGCCGCCGGTTATTATTTGTCGTTTTATCCGATTTGCAATCCGACCGGCTTTGAGGACGACACACGCCACTCGCGCAGCGGCAAGGATTTGAGCCGTGAGTTTTGGAAGAATTCCAATAAACCGGAAGTCCGGCTGTTGCAGGCCGAACTTATTTCGCGTTCATTTCAGGGCATCATTTCGTTGCACACCGACGACACGAGCGCTGGTTTCTATGGCGTTGTGCGCGGCGCGACGCTGACGAAGCATCTCATCGAACCCGCGTTGCAAGCCGCCGAGAAACTGCTCTCGCGCGACGAGCGTCCAGTCATTGACGGTTTCCGGGCGCGCAACGGCGTCATTTACGACGCGTACGACGGCATGTTGAGCACGCCCCCGAAAGTGCGCCCGCGACCGTTTGAAATCATCCTCGAAACGCCCAAAGCGCCGCCGGCGTATTTGAAGGAATACGCGTTTGTCGCCGCGTTGCAGACGATTTTGGCCGAGTACCGCAAATTCATCGCTTACGCACCCAACCTATAACCGTTTATGAGTCGAATCTTCAATGACATCACAGAAACCATCGGCAACACACCACTCGTGCGGCTGAATCGCACGGCAAAAAAACACGGCGCGGTCGCCGACGTGCTGCTCAAACTTGAATTCTTCAACCCCCTCTCCAGCGTCAAGGACCGCATAGGCGTGGCGATGATTGACGATGCGCTGAAGTCCGGCGCAATCAAGCAAGACACCGTGCTCATCGAGCCGACCAGCGGTAACACCGGCATCGCACTGGCCTTCGTTGCCGCCGCGCGCGGATTGAAATTGATTTTGACGATGCCCGAAACGATGAGCCTTGAACGCCGCAAGCTGTTGAAAGTGCTCGGCGCGAAGCTCGTGCTCACCGAAGGTGCCAAGGGCATGAAAGGCGCCATCGCCAAGGCCGAGGAATTGCACGACCAGATTCCGAACAGCATCATCCCTCAGCAGTTTTCCAATCCGTCGAATCCGGAAATTCATCGCAAAACGACTGCTGAGGAAATCTGGCGCGACACCGACGGCAAGGTGGACTTTGTCGTCGCGGGCGTGGGGACCGGCGGAACCATCACCGGTGTTGCGGAAGTCATTAAAAAGCGCAAACCAGGTTTCAAGGCGATTGCGGTTGAACCGGCGAAATCACCCGTGATTTCCGGCGGCCAGCCCGGCCCGCACAAATTACAGGGCATTGGCGCGGGATTCATTCCCGTAAACCTCAACACCCAAATCGTGGACGAGGTCATCCAGGTGAGCGAGGAAGATTCCGGCCCGATTTCCAAAGAGGTTAACCGGTCCGAGGGCATACCCGTCGGCGTCTCCAGTGGCGCGGCAATTTGGGCGGCGTTACAAGTGGCGAAACGCCCTGAAAACAAGGGCAAAACGATCGTCGCCATCGTGCCGTCTTCGTCCGAACGCTACCTTTCGACATGGTTGTTCGCGGACGTGGATGTCAACTCGGACAATCTGGCCGGATTGGTTCCGGCCGCGGCGTAAAGAAATCCTTTCACAACATCCTGACAAACGCTAAAAGACAGCGCGCATGGCAAGCAAAAGTTTCCGCGTGCTGCCGGGCTTCCGTTTGACGCTCGGCTACACGCTGCTTTATCTCAGCTTGATTGTGCTGATCCCGCTGGCGGGCGTATTCGTTAAAACGAGCACACTCTCGTGGGAGCAGTTCTGGCACATCATCACCGCGCCGCGCGCGCTGGCATCGTATCGCCTGAGCTTCGGCGCGTCATTTCTCGCCGCGTTCGTCAACGTCTTTTTCGGCATCATGGTCGCGTGGGTGCTGGTGCGATACGAATTCTTTGGGAAAAAAGTGGTGGACGCGCTGGTGGACATGCCGTTTGCGTTGCCGACTGCCGTGGCGGGCATCACGCTGACGGCGTTGTATGCGCCGCACGGCTGGATCGGGCAATTGCTCGCCCCGCTCGGCGTCAAGGTCGCCTTCACGCAACTCGGCGTGTTCATCGCGCTCACCTTTATCGGGCTGCCGTTCATCGTGCGCACGGTGCAACCGGTGCTGGAGGATTTCGACCCGGAAATCGAGGAGGCCGCTGCCAGTCTCGGCGCCAACCGCTGGCAGACGTTCTGGCGCGTCATCCTGCCGATGCTGTCTCCGGCGCTGCTGACCGGTTTTTCGCTTGCGTTCGCCCGCGCGCTGGGCGAATACGGCTCGGTCGTCTTCATCGCCGGCAACATGCCGATGAAAACTGAAATCACGCCGCTGCTCATCATCACCAAGCTGGAGCAGTTTGATTACGCCGGCGCGACCGCGCTGGCGGTGGTGATGCTCGTCGGCTCGTTCGCGATTCTGCTGGCCGTCAATTTGCTTCAATGGCGGAGCAGCCGCCATCAAGCACAAGTTTAACATGGGCGATACCACCACATTTTTGCGCGCCACCCGCCGCGAGCCGCACCGGCGGGCGACCGCCGAGTCGCCTTGGGTGCGCCGGCTGCTCATCACCGGCGCGTTGTTGTTTCTTGGAATTTTCCTGGTCATGCCGCTCGTGTCGGTTTTTGCCGAAGCGTTGAGCAAGGGCCTCGGTTATTGTTTCCACACGTTCCGCGATCCGCTGACCTTGAGCGCCATCAAATTGACGTTCATCGCCGCGGGCATTTCCGTGCCCTTGAACTGTGTCTTCGGCGTGGCAGCGGCGTGGGCGATTACAAAATTCGATTTCCGCGGCAAAAACATTTTGATCACGCTGATTGACCTGCCATTTTCCGTTTCGCCGGTGATTGCAGGATTGATTTACGTGCTGCTCTTTGGCGCACCGGGACCATTTTGGACATGGTTGTCCGATCACAACGTCAAAATCATCTTTGCCGTGCCGGGCATCGTGCTGGCAACGACGTTCGTGACCTTTCCGTTTGTGGCGCGCGAGTTGATTCCGCTGATGCAGGCGCAGGGCCGCACGGAAGAGGAAGCGGCGCGCGTACTCGGAGCGAGCGGCTGGCAGACGTTCTGGCGCGTGACCCTGCCTAACATCAAGTGGGGTTTGCTCTACGGCGTGATTTTGTGCAACGCCCGGGCGATGGGCGAGTTTGGCGCGGTGTCGGTCGTGAGCGGCCACATTCGCGGGCTGACCAATACCATCCCGCTGCACATCGAAATTCTTTACAACGATTACAACACCACCGGCGCGTTCGCCGTGGCGTCGTTGCTGGCGTTCCTCGGCCTGGTGACGCTGGTGTTGAAGACGTGGATTGAACGGAAGAAAAGCGCTGCGTTGCGCGCGGCGGAAATGGATTTGATCGCATGAGCGTCGAAGTCCGCAACGTCACAAAAAGATTCGGCAAGTTCACCGCCCTCGACAACGTGAATTTGAAGATCGAGTCCGGCGAACTTGTCGCGCTGCTCGGGCCGTCCGGTTCCGGCAAGACGACGCTGCTGCGCATCATCGCCGGTCTGGAATTTCCCGATCCCGGCCCCGCGCAAGTCCTGTTTTACGGCGAGGATGTTACGAATATTCCCGCCAGCGAGCGCAAGGCCGGTTTTGCCTTCCAGCACTACGCGCTGTTCCGGCACTTGAACGTATTTGAGAACATCGCGTTTGGCCTGCGCGTGCTCCCGCGTTCGAAGCGGCCGAAGGAACCCGACATCCGCGCGCGGGTCGAAAAATTGTTGCAACTCATCCAGCTCGACGCGCACGGCAAACGTTTTCCGACGCAACTTTCCGGCGGCCAGCGCCAGCGCGTCGCCCTGGCACGGGCGCTGGCCGTGGAACCGAAGGTGTTGCTGCTCGACGAGCCGTTTGGTGCGCTCGACGCCAAGGTGCGCAAGGAATTGCGCCGCTGGCTCCGGCAATTGCACGAGGAAATCCCCGTCACCACGCTGTTTGTCACGCACGATCGTGAGGAAGCGATGGAGGTGGCCGGGCGCGTGGCCGTTTTGCATGACGGAAGCGTCGAGCAAATCGGCACGCCCGAGCAGATTTACGACCAGCCGGCTTCAGCGTTCGTTTATGATTTTCTCGGCAATGTCAATTTATTCCACGGCCAGTCTCATGGCGGCTCCGTAAAAATCGGCGACACGGAATATGCCGTGACCGAAAAGGGCGGCCCGCCCGAAATGCCCGCCGTCGCATTTGTGCGGCCGCACGACATTCGCATCAGCCGTGAACCGGGCGGACACGCCACGCTGGCGGCGCGCGTCATCCGCTGCAACACCGCCGGTCCGTCCGCGCACCTTGAACTGCGGCGGCTCGACAACGATGGCTGGTTCGAAGTGCAATTGAGCAAGGAACAATTCAATGAGTTGCAATTGAACACGGGCGACCAAGTGTATGTGGAGTTGCGAAATGTCCGCGTTTTCCCCGAAGATTATTCCATTTGAATTTTGCTGCGAGCTTTGAGACGCTGGGCTCATGAACCGTTTTTTGGGGAGATTATTGTTTCCGCGCCTCCCGTCCGATTTGCAAAGGCGCAAGGTTAACATCATCCTGGCGGTTCTTTTGGTGAGCCTGCTCCTGGGTGCCCTTCTTGCGCTGGTGGCGGTGGTCAGCAACAAGGTAGGCACCCGTTGAAACCGTTGCCGCGCGGCGCCGATGAAGGTTGGGGTGGCCGACGGGATTTGAACCCGCGACAGCCAGATCCACAATCTGGGGCTCTAACCAGGCTGAGCTACGACCACCAACCGGTTGTCAGGTTAAATTTTTGAATGCCGCGCGTCAAGTTTGCGCCGGACATGGCGCATTTTGCTTCCCTTCCACGCCCTTGAGATAGCCGAAAATGAGTTCGGGCAGGTCGTGACTGTAACCGCCTTCGAGCAGGCTGAACATCGGCACGCCGAGCGCACGCAGCGATTGGCCGAGCCAGTAAAAATCGTCCAGCACCAGCACGCCCTGCGCAAGCGGGTCGCGCACGTAAGCGTCGAACCCGGCGGACACGGCGACGAGGTCAGGCCGGAATTTTTTCAAATCGCCCAGCGCGCGAGCAAGCGCGGCACGGTAGGCCGCGCGCGGGGCGTCCGGGGCGACGGGATAATTGAAACAGTTTTTGCCGAAATTCGTCGCGCCGGTGCCGGGATAAAATGGATACAAGTGGATTGAAAAAAACGCGACGCCGGGCCGGTCGAGCAAAATGGCTTCCGTGCCGTTGCCGTGATGCACGTCGAAATCAAAAACCGCCACGCGCTTCGCGCCGGTGGCCGCGGCCTCGAGCACGGCGATGGCGATGTTGTTCAAGTAACAAAAACCCATTGCGCGATTACGCAGGGCGTGGTGGCCGGGCGGGCGCATGAGGCTGAAAACATTTTCACCGGCACGCGCGGCGCGCATGGCATCCAGCGCGGCGGCGACGGACGCACGGGCATAGTCGCCGATGTTTTCGAAAAACGGCGTGTCGGCGTCGAAATCCTCCGGCTCATTCAGGCGCGCGAGATGTCCGGTCGAATGTGCGCGGAGGATTTGCGCCTCGCTCACCTGGCCCGGCGCGGCCCAAGTGATGGGCAGTTCGGCCTGGTTTCGCAGAAGCCCGAGCGTGGCGAGGACGCGCAGGGGGCGATCGGGATGACCCGGAAGCGAATAACCGGCGCAGTGTTCATCTGTGATGATTTTCACGAGCCGAAATTTAACCACGAAGGGGCGCGAATGAACACGAATTTTGGTTTGGCGGGCGGGCGTGGGCGCACCTCGGCGCCACCACCGGAACGCCGGATTTATCTGGCGGCAACACGCGCCGGTTGCACACCTGCCGGATGAATCCGGCGTTCCATGCGGACGAGGCCTGGTGCATCGGCGCCAGCGTCCCGCCAGCACATTTGACAGAAATTTCACAAACGAGAGAGCGGATTATTTTGGCAACCGTGAATCCTTCCGCTAAATTGGGCGGCAGGAATTTGATTATGAAAAGAGAATTGGTCGCACTGGCAGCCGCGCTTGGCGCGTTCACCTTCAACGTTGGCGCGTGGGATTACGAGGGGCATCACGCCATCAATGAACTGGCGCTCGCGTCGTTGCCGCCGGATTTCGGCGGATTCACACTGACACCCGCCTTGAAGCATCGCATCGCGTTTCTCGGGGGCGAGCCGGACCGCTGGCGCAACGTGGGTGATTTGCCGCTGAAAAATTTCAACGGGCCGGACCATTACATTGATCTGGAGGATTTGAAACTTTACGGACTGACGCCGGAGACCCTGCCGCTCATGCGTTACGATTTCGCCGCCGACATCGCGCGGGCGCGGGCGGCGCATCCGGAAAGGTTTCCATCCATTGACCCGGCCAAGGATGCCGATCACACCCGCGAGCTGGACGGATTTCTGCCGTGGGCCATTACGGAGTATTACGAAAAATTGAAATCGTGTTTCAGTTATCTCAAGACCTTCCAGAAATACGGCGGCACGCCGGAGGAAATCGCAAACGCAGAAGCGAACGTCGTCTATGTCATGGGGGTGATGGGGCATTTTGTGGGCGACGGTTCGCAGCCGTTGCACACGACGGTGAATTTCAACGGCTGGGTCGGTGACAATCCGCACGGTTACACGACCAGAATGAATTTTCACGCGTGGATTGACGGCGGCTACTTTCGCCAGACCGGCGGAATACAAGTCGGAGCGCTGGTCGGCAAAATTCAACCCGCCGGGCGCATCGCGAACGCGGACGCGCCGGACGGAATGTTTCGCGCCGTGGTGGCTTATCTGGTCGAGCAAAACAAATTCGTCGAGCCGCTTTATGAACTGGAAAAGGAAGGCAAGCTGACCGGCGAAGGCGACAAGGGCCTGGAAGGCCGGGCATTTCTGGAAGGCCAGCTCGTGAAAGCCGGCCAGATGCTCGG
>Ga0181523_10002908_pt1 | contig 16046 bp, 12 predicted proteins | sample PEATcosm2014_Bin_43_FD_119752 | JGI IMG/M metagenome (GOLD analysis project Ga0181523, IMG submission 119752) | Peatland microbial communities from MTU Mesocosm Facility, Houghton, MI, USA - PEATcosm2014_Bin05_30_metaG | ecosystem: Environmental > Terrestrial > Soil > Wetlands > Peat | place...
AGCAACGCCGAGTAGGCGTGGCCGAGATGCAGATAGCCGTTCGGGCTCGGCGCGAAGCGAAGGATACGGGTGTACATCGTCTGTCGTGCCGATCACTGTCAGGGTTGACCGTCCGGCTCCGGTCGATCACTCACATAGGCGCGCGGCGCCGCGGTGCGAAGAGCGAGCCTGAAACGACCGATCGTCATGACGCAGACCCACATCCATACCGACGCCGATCTTGACGTCGGGATCGCCGCGCTCCGCCGCGCCGATCCAAGGTTCGCCGCGCTGATGGCGACGGCTGGACGACCGCCGTTGCGGCGGCGGCCCGATGGCTTCGCCGGCTTGGCCGCCATCGTCGTGGCGCAACAGCTTTCGACCGCCAGCGCCGGCGTGATCTGGGGACGGCTGTCGGCGGCTTTCGATCCATTGGAGCCGGCGGCCATTGTGCGGGCCCGCGCGATGCGGCTGGCGCGGCTCGGGCTGTCCGCACCCAAAATCCGCGCGCTCAAGGAGATTGCCCGCGCCGTCCTGCGCGGTGAGCTCGCGCTGGCAACGCTGGCCGACCTTCCCGCCGACACGGCGCACGCCGCGCTGACGGCCGTTCATGGCATCGGCCCATGGACGGCCGACATTTATCTCTTGTCCTGCCTCGGTCATGCCGATGCCTGGCCGGCCGGCGACCTTGCCTTGCAGGAAGCGGCAAGGCTCGCCTTCGCCCTGCCGGCTCGGCCGACCGCCAAAGAGATGCAAGCCCTGGCCGAACCCTGGCGGCCGTGGCGCGCCGTGGCGGCGCGGGTGTTGTGGACCTATTACCGTGCGGCGGCGGCCACAAAGCCCGCCGCCGGCCGAACGCCACGCGGGTAGGCGCCGTCAGGACGCTGCAACTTTAATTTCCAGTTCATCGTAACGCTTGAATTTGTAGAACAAGACTGAGCCACCCCAGCTCAGCACGAAAATACCGATGATGACATAACCAAGGATGCCGAAATTATCATTGACGCCTCCGATCGTGCCCCAGAAACCGCCGCCGTCGGTAAGACCAAGCTGATCGCCGATGAGATTGAGCGTTTCGAGGCCGCCGATTACGACGGCGACCACGACGGAAACCGCCGTGATGGTCATGTTGTAATAGAGCTTGCGGATGGGCTTCATGAATGCCCAGCCATAAGCGCCCAGCATCAGTACGCCATCGGTCGTATCGACGAGCGACATGCCGGCCGTGAACAGCGCCGGGAATACCACGATGGAGCTGAATGACATGCCGTTAGCTGCTTGAGTGGACGAAATGCCAAACAGCGCCACTTCTGTCGCCGTGTCGAATCCGAGCCCGAACAAGAAACCGATCGCCAGCATGTGCCAGCTCTTGGTAACGAGACGGAACAACGGACGAAAGATGCGAGCGAGGAATCCCCGGCTATTGAGCAAGATGTCGAAGTCGTCCGCCGCAAACGGTTCACCGCGTTTGACCGCCTGAAAGGTCCGGTAGACTGAAACCAGCACCAGAGCGTTGACGCAGGCGACGGCGAACAAAAACAACGCCGAAGCGCTCGTGCTGATAATGCCGCCGACGGCTTTCATCGAGTCAAAGCGTGACGTGAGTTCCGACGCGGCGAAGGCAACGCCAACCGACAGGGCCACCACCACGGTCGAGTGGCCGAGCGCAAAGAAAAAGCCCACGCCGACCGGCCGCTGGCCTTGCTGCATGAGCTTGCGCGTGACGTTGTCGATCGCCGCGATATGATCGGCGTCAACCGCGTGCCGCAGGCCGAAAGTATAGGCGAGCAGCGCCGTGCCGAGCATCACCACCCTGTCGCTCAAAGCGACGAACGCCCAAAGCCCGACCAGAACATTGCCGCCGATCAGAACGGCGTAAATAGCTATCAGCCGGCGCTGCAGATCGGCGCCGCCCTTGTTCAAGACACCTGATGCAATTCCGAGCATGACACCTTCGCGTGCTGTTGGCGGGAATAGCACGATCGCGGGACATGCCGCAAAGGAGACAGATCATCGGGTCACCTCGCCCGCGATCGGCTGTACGAGTGATGGCAGGTCTCCTGGCTCGCGGGTCATCACCTGACTGCCGACCTTTCCGGTTTCCCAGTGGTCAAAGATTGGCGGACAGGCTCGCCGCTCACAGTTGCGCGGTGGCCGTGGCCTCAAGCGTCGCCGCTCTCACCATGTTTTGATGCCCGAGGGGAACCATCGCGGGCAAGCCTATGCAGCGTCGCGTCGGCGCACAAGCCCTCGCCGCGCAGAAATTCTTTTGGGTTGCAAAATCTCGATCAAAACCACTCTTGCGCCTTCTATGCGAAATTATAAAAGTGATCTTACTAGGCATAATGTTCTGCTCAAGCGTTGCCATTCGATCGGCGCCGATACCGCCCACACGGCGCTAACGGCTGTTCATGGTATCGGCCCGTGGACGGCTGACATTTATCTCTTGTCATGCCTCGGTCACGCCGAGGCGTGGCCGGCCGGTGACCTTGCCTTGCAGGAAGCGGCCAGGCTCGCCTTCGCGCTGCCGGCACGGCCGACCGCCGCGGACATGCCTTGCCGGAACCCTGGCGGCCGTGGCGCGCTGTGGCGGCGCGAGTGCTGTGGAGGTATTATCGCGCGGCCGCGGCAACAAAATCCGCCGCCGGCCGAACGGCGCAATTGAGGCGGGACCGCATGATCAAGCGCGGGGTGTCGATGTGGTTGTTAGCCGCTCTGCTGTTGTGCGGAGGGCAGGCACGGGCCGAGGAAAAGGAACCCGCTGCAATCGTTGAAATAGGGGGTGCGGGTGATTGGGGGCTCCATGGTGGCGGCTCGAGTTTCGGTCCCTCGGCAGCCGTGGAGTTCACCCCTATCAAGGAGTGGCTGGAAATCGAAGCCGGCATTGCGCCCCTCTTTGGCGGCGGTCATACGGAATGGGACACCGACCTTCTGTTCAAAAAACCTTTCACCTTGTCCGATTCAGTCGAGTTCATGATCGGGGCTGGACCGGAATGGACGTACACAACGAGCGGCGCCGGACAATTTGCCGGTGAGGTCGCGCTCGATTTCATGTTCTGGCCGTCGCCGGAGCGAAAGCTCGGTTGGTTTCTAGAACCGAGCTACAGCTACTCGTTCAGTAAAGATCATGAACAATCGCTCGGCGTAACGGTGGGCGTGCTCATCGCGATTCCGTGACCAACGCGGTCAAAACGGAATCGATTTCGTTGACAATGCCGCGCACCTATCAACTGCGATGTAAGCTTTGCGACGGTCTCACTTCACAACCTTATATCCAATCACTTTCGATCTACTTTAATTCCAAACTGCAGAAGTTGACGTTGCTCTTGATCCGATGTTTTGATCTTTCGGCCGCACTGATTTGGCGGCCAGACGATGTCAAGGTTTGGCAATAGCAGGGCCAATGTGCCCCTTGAGTATCTTCCGTAGCTTGACGACTAATGGGTTTTCTGTACCGTTGGCTACATTATGCCACCCAGGCTGAGAATTAAAGCCATTGGAGAAACGAGCGTGTTTTACCGAAGACATGAACGTGACAATGTCTATTGAAATTGCGCAAAAGGAGCTGAGTGGGGTTGTGGGAGTAAAGTTCATCCTGGGGGCAGTGATTGGCGTTACGCTGGCGACTGCGGAGCAAGCGCGCGCGGCCGACGACATCATGGTGACGAAGGCGCCGCCGATTCCATCTGGCATTTCCTCCGGCTATGAATGGACCGGCTTCTATGTCGGCGGTCACGTCGCCTATAGCCTAGGCCGCGCGGATAGCACGCTGTCCGATCCTGCCCCGACGCCTTCAAGCAATGCGTTCGGCAGTCTCTATGGCGGCTTGCAGGCAGGCTATAACTACGTCTTGCCATCCCGGATGCTCCTTGGGATCGAAGCCGATATTACGTTCCCGTATTTTTTCGAGGATGGCACAATTTTTACTGGAGGAACGGCGCGCGGCAGCACCGTTTCCGACCAGATCGATTATATCGCGACCGTGCGCGGTCGCTTCGGCTACGTGTTCGATCGTTGGCTGATCTATGCAACCGGCGGATTGGCCTGGTCGCAGGCGCGCTTCGGTGAAACGCCCGGCGTCGCCAGCGATGAGGATCTTGTCCAACTCATCCGCGTCGGTTCGGCGATCGGCCTCGGCGCCGAGCTTGCGATTGCGCCGGATTGGAGCGTGCGAGTCGAATATCTCTACGACCACTTCGGAAGCGTCGCCGGCGTCTTTCCCTCGGGCACGGGGTACCAGTCGGTGTTCGATATTCAGACGCTGCGGCTCGGGCTCAATTACAAGCTCGGCGCGGCGGACGCCGGCACACTGGCGAATGCGAGCGGCGATCAATGGCCGATCGCGCGCGACGCCTGGAATGTCCACGGCCAATTCACGGCCATCGAGCAGGGTTATCCGGCCTTCCGCTCGCCATACGAAGGTCCGAACAGCCTCGGCGGCGCCAGCCAAGCCCAGGATACGGTGAGCTCCACGGCATTCATCGGCGTTCGTGCGTGGGACGGCACCGACATCTACGTCGATCCGGAGATCACTCAAGGCTTTGGTCTCAGCACCACTCATGGCATCGCCGCCTTCCCCAACTTCGAAGCGCAAAAGGCGACCTTCCCGATGCCGCGCTTCAACTTGGCGCGCGTCTATGTGCAGCAAACGTTCGGCCTCGGCGGCGAACAGGAGACCATCGCGGACGGTCCCAACCAACTAGCAGGGAAGCAGGACATTTCGCGGATCACCATTACCGCCGGCAAGCTCGCGGTCACCGACTTCTTCGACAACAACACCTATGCCCACGACGGGCGAACGCAATTCTTCAACTGGAATTTCAATTGCTGCGGCGCCTACGACTGGACCATGGACCAAATCAGCTACACATGGGGCGCCATGGCGGAACTGAACCAGAAATTCTGGGCCTTCCGTGCTGGCTACTTCCTCGTTCCCGTCGTGTCCAACGTCGACGATTTCGACACGCATGTTCCGGACGGCGAATATATCGGCGAACTCGAATTGCGCTATTCGCTCGCCTCGCAGCCCGGCAAATTGCGGCTGATGGCATGGGCCAACCGCGCTAATATGGGCAGCTATGCCGCGGCCCTCGCCGAGCCGACTACAATTCCGACCTATCCCGACATCACGCTGGTTCGCCAAGTAAGAACCAATTACGGCTTCAACGCCAATATCGAACAGGCGATCACCGCCCATCTCGGCGTGTTCGCGCGCGCCAGTTGGAGCCCGGGTCTGGACGAAATCATCGGCTGGACCGACTGCGACGAAAGCGTTTCGGCCGGTGCCGTGCTGAAGGGGACATCCTGGGGGCGGCCCAACGACAAAATTGGCGCGGCCGGCGTCATCGATGGCCTCTCGCCCGAGGCGCGCGCCTACTTCGCCGCCGGCGGGCTTGGAATATTGATCGGCGACGGCGCGCTCAATTACCGGCCGGAGAAGATTCTGGAAACTTACTACTCCTATAGCCTCAACACGTGGTCGGCTCTCACCTTCGATTATCAGTTCGTCGCCGACCCCGCCTACAACGCGGACCGGGGGCCGGTTCATATTTTTGCCGGCCGGTACCACGCCGAGTTTTGAACCGCGCACACGCGCTATTCCCGGTTCGCGGCTTCCTGAAAACCTGCCGACGAGTACCTTGATGATCCGACATTCAGCAATCACACCATGCCGGCACTGACGCAGCAGAGCGTCGAGTTCATGGCGCAAAGCCTTTAGATCGGTTAGCTTGCGATCCCTGTAGTCGCTACAGGGTGCATACGACCGCTGGCCCCTTACCCGTGCAATAGGCTCCGTTCCGTGATGAGTTGCCGCGATCACAATTGTTGCTCCCCGACTGAACAAGCGCTGGACAGCGTGGCTTGGCGCCGCACACTGTGGATCGCGCTTGTCCTAAACGCCGGGATGTTCATGGCCGAGATCGGTGCCGGTCTTACCGCCAGTTCCAGCTCTCTGCAGGCCGATTCGCTCGATTTTCTCGGCGACGCGGCAAACTTCGCCATCAGCCTCAGCGTCACCGGTATGGCGCTCAGTAAGCGCGCCCGCGCCGCTCTGCTCAAAGGCTGTAGCCTGTTCGTGCTCGGACTATGGGTGGCGGGAACCACGGCACTTCACGCCTACAACGGCACCCTGCCGAAAGCGGAGGTCATGGGCATTGTCGGGCTGATCGCCCTCATCACCAACGGAGCCGTCGCCGTCATGCTCTATCGGTTTAGCGGTGGGGATGCGAATATGCGTTCGGCGTGGATATGTTCTCGCAATGATGCGATCGGCAATCTCGCTGTCCTTCTTGCCGCGGCAGGCGTTTTTGGGACGGGTAGCGGATGGCCGGACGGGATCGTCGCCTCAATCATGGCGGTGCTTGCCATGTCGGGCGGCTGGCAAGTTATGCGTCATTCATTGTCCGAGCTTCACGGCGAAGCACGGACACTGCCGCAACTCACAGGGCACAATCCCTGATCGCACCCAAAGGCCTCGCGTTAAACGTCGAGGGGACGCGCTCCTGGTTGCCGCAGCGTCACTGGTGGGGAGTGACCGTATCGTCGCGCGCAGACCGTGTTTCAGCTATGGGATGTGCGAAAATGTCCTTGCGAGAAATGCCATTGTCACGATGGCCATAGAAAATGGGGCGAGGGTGCTGGGCGGGGTTGCGGTGAAGAAGTTGGTCGTCGGGGCTATTATTGGCATGACGCTGGCGTCTGCGGGCGGCGCCGCGGCCGACAATATGATGGTGACGAAGGCGCCGCCGCCATCGTCAGTTCCTACCGATTTCAACTGGACAGGTTTCTATGCGGGGGGCCATCTCGGCTATGCCTGGGGCAGCTCGAATTGGACAGGGCCCGGCGTCTCCGGCTCACTCGACCTGGCGCAAGCCGTCGATACCTTCGCCGAAACGGGAAGCTTTTTCGAGGGTCTGCAAGCCGGTTACAACTACATGCTGCCGAACCGCGTGCTCATCGGCGCCGAGATCGATGCATCGTTCCCGGCCTTCCAAAATCTCGCCGGCATCTCCATTGGCGGCATCTCGAACTTCACCTCGCCGACGCTCGGCCCGGTGAGCTACAGCGAGACGGTGCTCTCTTCCGGCACCATGCGCGGGCGCATCGGTTATGCCCCCGGCAACTGGCTGTTTTACGCAACCGGCGGGTTCGCCTGGAGCTACGATCAATTGACGCTGACGCAACTGGCCAGCGGTACGGCCGACAAGCCCTTCTTGTGGCGATTGGGCTGGGCGGCCGGGGCCGGCGTCGAGGTCCCGGTGGCGCCGCACTGGACCGCGCGGCTCGAATATCTATTCACCGACTACGGCATCAGCAGCGTGTCGTTCGCGAACGCGGGGCAGCGGTTCAATTCCGATTTTTCGCTGCAAGAGCTGCGCGCCGGCTTGAACTATCAATTCGGCAACGATCCGCTGGCGGCGCTCGCAACAGCGCCGGCCGCGCCGCAAACTGACCGCATTAACTTCCACGGCCAAACCACATTCGTCTGGCAAGGCTATCCTGAGATCCGATCGCCCTTTGCGGGCCCCAATAGTCTGCCCGGCAGCGGCGAGGGCCGCGACACCTTCGACGCGACGCTCTATGCCGGCGTGCGGTTGTGGCAGGGCGCCGAGCTGTGGGTCAATCCCGAGATCGATCAGGGTCACGGTCTCGCGGACTCGCACGGGGCGGCCGGGTTTCCCAGCGCCGAGGCTTACAAGCTCGGCGACAATTACCCCTACGCGCGCGTGCAACGCTATTTCGTCCGACAAACGATCGACCTCGGCGGCGAAACCGGGAAGGTAGACGCCGATATCAATCAGTTCGCCGGGTCGCAGACGGCAAACCGCCTGGTGCTGACGGTCGGCAAGTTCGCCGTCGTCGACATCTTTGACACCAACAAATATGCGAACAATGCCCGCAGCGATTTTCTGAACTGGTCGGTGGTCAATGCCGGCTCGTTCGACTACGCCGGCGACGGCTGGGGCTACACCTACGGCGCCGCCGCCGAATGGTACCAGGGCCGCTGGACACTGCGCGGCGGCATTTTCGACCTGTCGGCGACCCCCGCGGGCGGGATAAGCCCGACCGGGGCCGATCTCGATCCGACCTTCGATCAGTTCCAGCTGGTCGGCGAAATCGAAGAGCGGCACGAGCTGTGGGGCCAACCCGGCAAGCTCAAGATCACCGGCTTTCTCAGCCGCGGGCGGGCGGGAAGCTTCCAGGATGCCATCGACCTTGCCCTGGCGAGCGGTCAGCCCGCCAACATCAACGCCGTGCGCATGTATACCAGCCGACCCGGCGTGAGCCTCAACCTGGAGCAGCAAGTTTCGGAGAATTGGGGCGTGTTTGCCCGTGCCGGCTGGGCCGACGGCAATGTCGAGCCATGGGATTTCACCGACATCGACCGCACGGTATCAGCCGGCGTGTCGATCAACGGCAAGCAATGGGGCCGGCCCGACGACACCATCGGGATTGCCGGCGTCGTCAACGGCATTTCCGGCGTGCACCAGGCGTTTCTGAATGCCGGAGGGCTCGGCGTCCTGGTCGGCGACGGACAATTACCGAATCCCGGTCTCGAGCAGATCGTCGAGATGTATTACAGCTACGCTCTTTCCGCCTCGACGAAAGTCAGCTTCGACTATCAGTTCATCGCCAATCCCGCCTACAACGCCGACCGCGGGCCGGTGAATGTCTTTGCCGGCCGGTACCACACCGCATTCTGAGCTGCATCCGCGTGCGCCGCGCTGACGCCATATTCGCACCGACGCTTTGCCGCATCCGAGCGGACATTCAGAACTTCTTCGATACGCCAGCAAAGAAGCCGAGGTGCGGACCGTATTGCGGCGCCAACACGCCGATGCCGCGTTCGCCGCGGATGAAAGAGACGGGGTCGAACATCACCAGCCGCCGAATTTGTAGTTAACCGCGACGGTCATGGTTGAGATGCTGCGATTGTTGAGCGTGATGACATCGCCACCGAAAGTCGTCGGCCCCGGCGCTACCGTAAAGGTCTGATTACTCAGCCCGATATAGTCGTATTCGGCGCGCAGCGACCAGTTGTTCCAGACAGCCCACTCCAGGCCGAAGCCGGCGGTCCAGCCGAAATCGGAGTTGCTGCTGCTGGTGAGGGCAACCGGGGCCCCACCCGCTGTCATTCCAGAACTGCCCGGACCACCAACCCAGGCACCGCCGCCTTTGCCATAAAAAAGCACGCGGCCCCACGCATAGCCGAGCCGGCCAGTGGCGGTGTTCAGCCATCGATTGTTGATCGTGTCTATGAAGGCGGCAGTGCCATCGGGAGCAGTCGCCGTGATCTGCGCGTTCTGGGTGCTGGGAAGCCAATCGAACATGACCTCGGCGCCGATGACGACGCCGTCCCAGAACTGGTAGTTTACGCCGACTTGGCCGCCACCCGTGAACTGCACGTTGGTCGGCGCCGTAAAGGTGCTTCCGAGCGCGTCCGAGAAACTTCTTCCGCTTAGCCCTTGCCAGGCTGCGCCGATGTTGCCGCCGATATAGAAGCCCGTCCAATTATAGACGGCTGGAGGCGCCTTGTAGATCGGCGCTAGGGCTTGTCCCGGAAGATAGGCCGCCGATGCCGCCGATGTATCGCCGAACTTCTTCGATACGCCGGTAAAGAAGCCGCGGCGCGGGCCGTATTGCGGCGCGAACACACCGATGCCGCTGCCGTCGCGGATGAGGTAGACGGTGTCGAACAGATTGACGATGTCGAAGCGGACCGTCATCGGCATTGGATCGTTCGGCAGCAGAAATTCGCGCGCGATTCCGACATTGAATTGCGTGTATGCCGGCACCGTCGAGATATTGGCGTCGCCGTCGCGCAGTCCGCTGCCGTAGATCATGTCGCCGCTCAGTCTTATGCCGCACCATGACGTCCCGCCGGTTCCCGGCAGACCGTTGAACATCTCGCCCGCATAGGCCGGCCGGCCGCAGAACTGATAGACGGCGCCGGCCGAGCCGGTGACGAACTGATTGTGGTCGGTATAGATCCAGTGCGTCTGCAGATACTGGAACTGGGTCAAGCCGCCGAGATCGGCGAGCGGCGTGTTGCCGAATAGATATTGATTCGAGACCGGATCGGTCGCGTTCTGCTGGGCGATGGCGATGTTGGCGTAAGCCTGAAAATTGCCGCTGTGAAACTTTCCGCTGAGCTCGACGCCCTCGTTGACGCCCCGGGCGTAGTTGAAAGCGCTCAGCACGTAAGCTTGGCCGAAAAGACCGTTGTCGATGAGATCGGTTGCGATTTTGTAATAGGCGTCGACACCGAGATCGAGGTCGGTGCAGTCTTTCGCCGCCGGTTTGCTGCACCCGAACGGAATATTTTGATCGACACCGACGTCGAAATAATGCGACCGCTCCGGCAGAACCGGACCGTTTCCCTGGTCGGTAGGCACCGCCGCGGTGGTGTTGCTGAACAAACCGATATTGGCCGGAGCAGCCTCGACCAGCACCGGCGGGGTAAAGTAACGGGCATACCCGGCGTGGAACTTCGTATACTCCAAAGGTTTGTACGTGAAGCTGAGGCGCGGGCTGAGCTGGTTGGCGCTGACGAATTGCCACATCTGGTCGAAGCGCAGGCCGCCATTGACAATGAACTTGTCGGTGATCTTCCATTCGTCCTGCGCATAGACGCCGGCAAGATAGCCGATCGTCGAGACGTTGTCGGTGATGTTGAAAGGTGCATCGACCGGCGTTCCACCGACCACGGGCTCGAGCAGCGAAGTATTGCCGACGAAGGCCTGTTCGCCGCTGAAGAAAAAACCGGTGCGGATGGTGTTAGCAGGATTGATTCGATACGAGCCGTCGGCCTGGATGCCATTGGTAAAGGATTGGCGCACGACGTCCGAGGCGACGCCGTTGATCAGTAAATCACCGAGTGGGTCCGGCGAGTAGTGCAAGCGGTCATAGCGGGTGAAATAAGTAATCTGCCCGTCGAAGCCGTTGATCGACCGCTGCAGCGCCAGCATGCCGTATTGGGTGTCCTCGAACTGATTCTCGTTGAGCATCGCCGAGTTGAACGTGGTGACGCCGAACGCGCTCGTGACACCGCCGATCAACCCGACCGGCTGCCCGGGACTATTGGGAATCTGAAACGCGCTTGTCGAGGTTCCTGCGATCAAGCTGAGCCGCGTATAGGGGTCGACGAACGTCGACATATAAGCGAAGCCTTTCTCCTGTTGCGAGAAGTCGTGGATCGGGCTGTATGTCGGGAGCGGATTTTCGAGGCCTTCCTGGGTTTGCAGGTAACGCCCGACGAAGAAGTACTGGACGCCCGGGAAGCAATCCGCACCGGGCAAAGCGCGGGTTCCCGGAGCCGGAGTTGTCGTCGGACACGTGCTGCCGAATGTACCGCCGTATTGGATCGTCGACGTGAACGTTCCTTGACTGCCACCGTAAAGGCTGACTTGACCGCTGTTGTTGAAGATGTCGGGGCGGGTGGTGATGTCGACGAGGCCGACGGTTCGCAGGCCGTATTCGGCCGGCAGCGCGCCCGTGACCAAGGCGATGCTGCCGATCCAGCTGGCGTCGAGAATGCTGCCGAAGCCGGTCAGTCCGTCTGGCAGCATCACGCCATTGATGCGAAACTGCACGTTGGCGTGGTCGTTGCGCACGTGCAGCAGGCCGCTTGCGGCGGAATCCTGCGAGACGCCGGGAGCCTGCAACAGGATTTTCTCCACCGGCTGGTTGTCGCCGCCGGGTAGCGCTTGGATGGTCGACTGGGTGATGGTGGCGGACGTTGTGCCGATCGTCGTGTAGAGATTGCTCCGCGACTGGTCGAAGGCGTCGGCCTTGGCGTTGAGCTGCGCGGCCGGGGTGACCGGCGCCGCCGGTGCGGGCGCGGCAACGTGCACGCGCCGCGGCTTCGGCTTCGGTCTTGCCCCTGAGACGACGACTTCGGGGAGCTTGGTTGGCGCGGTTTGCGCGCCTGCAAGATCCGAAAGTCCGATCAGAAGCAAACAGGCACAACTGCCGAGAAGAGTAGTGCGGTAGGCACGAATAGACATGACGCTTCGCCGCTGAATTTCTGCAAAAGAATGGCCAATCGGCCGGCCCGTCGGGGTCGTGCTGACGCGACACGTCGAGATGTCAAGGAAACGGCCGCGTTCGATCCTGCGCGCATCGCCGGCGCAAAGCAGAAGCCAGCGCCGGCATGCCGAAGATCAGCAACAACCTGTCAGGCGAGCGGAGGAGCGCGTGATTGAAATGGCGCGCGCCGCGGCACGATGAAATCGACCGCGACGGGAGCGAAATGCTCGATCGGTCGAGAAACGAACGGCACCGGCAGTTGCGGCGGCGGCGGGAGGAACGAATTCGCGGCAAGAAAGATCGTGGCGCAGATCGCGCAATAGTCGTCGTCCGCGCCGTTGCCGGGTTGCGGCCCGGGCAGCTGCGACGCCTGGGCTCCCGAGCCGCTCAGAGCCAGGGCAGGGGAAGCGCGATGAACGCCGTCGAGATGGACATGCCCGAATGACATGACGAGTTGCAGCGCCAGCGCGGCCAGCGCCAGACAACTGCCAAACCGCCTGTTGTGAATCCAACGCATCGGGCGAAACGATCTATCGCGGCCAGCGGCGGCCATACTGCATTAGTCTTGCGCGAGAGCCGACCTCGCACAATGCAATCCACTGCCGCACGAGCCGATTGGCGCGTCCTGTGGCGCCGCAGTAACAGTACCCAGGAGGCAAATTGCGGCGCGATCCGACGTGGACAGCTCACGACCACCCCGGCTAAAGCACAGCCGAGAGCATCTCCGATCGCGCCGCTTGCGCACCTGGCAGTGCGGTCCAAATTGAAAAGGCATGGCAATGGCCGTTGAGCTCGATGGACCGCGGCTGTCGCCGCGCTCGGGCAGCGCGCGACAGCTGGTCGTATTTCTCCATGGCTACGGCGCCGACGGCAACGATCTCATCGAGATCGGCCGCGCCTGGCAACAATACTTGCCGCAGGCGGCGTTCGCCTCACCGCACGCGCCGGAGCCGTGCGGGCAGGCGCCGGTCGGGCGGCAATGGTTCGCGCTCACCTTTCGCGATCCCAACGAACGCTGGAACGGCGTCAACAAGGCGGCGCCGCTGCTGGAGCGATTTTTCGAGGCTGAGCTCGCGCGCAACCGCTTGCCGCCCGCGGCGCTAGCGCTGGTCGGCTTCAGCCAGGGCACCATGATGGCGCTGCATGTGGGGCTGCGCCGTGCCGTGCCGCCGGCGGCGATCGTCGGCTATTCGGGCCTCTTGGTGCTGCCGCCGGACCGTAGCCCGGAAGCCGTTGCCGCGGAGATCAGATCGCGTCCGCCGGTGCTCTTGGTCCACGGCGATCAGGACGACCTCATTCCGCCGCAGGCGCTGTTTCAGGCGACCCAGGACCTCGCCGCGCTCGGCGTGCCGGTCGAGTGGCATTTGTCCGCCGGCGTCGGCCACGGCATCGACGGTGAAGGCCTCCGCCATGGCGGCGAATTTTTGGCGCGCCGCTATCGGACACAGGGCTGATCCTAACCCGCGGGACGGGCTTCACAATCCTGTCACGCCTGCCTATAAACTGTGGCCACCGCCGCACTGCGGCAATTCGAGTCGAGGTAGGGGGCGTCGTCGTGAACGCTCATGTATCGCCATCGGGCTTTCCGGCACTTGTCCTCAACGCGGATTTTCGTCCGCTGAGCTATTACCCGCTGTCGCTGTGGTCGTGGCAGGACGCCATCAAGGCGGTGTTTCTCGAGCGGGTGAACATCGTCGCCAATTACGACCGCGCCGTGCACAGCCCAAGTCTTGAGATCAAGCTGCCGAGCGTGGTGTCGCTCAAGACCTACGTGAAGCCCTCGACCAATCCGGCGTTCACGCGGTTCAACGTGTTCCTGCGCGACCGCTTCTCCTGCCAGTATTGCGGCACGCGGGACGATCTGACGTTCGATCACCTGCTGCCGCGTTCGCGCGGCGGCCACACCACCTGGATCAACGTCGTCGCCGCCTGCTCGCCATGCAATCTCAGGAAGGGCAACCTGACGTCGGACGAATCGAAGATGTGGCCGTCGCAAAGACCGTTCCAGCCGACGGTGCAGCACCTGCACCGCAACGGCCGGCTGTTCCCGCCCAATTACCTGCACGAGAGTTGGCTGGATTATCTCTACTGGGACACCGAACTCGACCCGTAGGCGCGGCGCCATCGGCGGCGCTTGATCATGTTGGTGTGGCGGCGACCGCTTTCCGGTTCGGCCGCTTACCGCAATTTCACTGCCGGGCGCCAGCCGCTGCACTTCTTCTCAAGGAGGTCGTAAACATCGACACCGCCGATGATGAAAAACTTGGGCGGAACTTCCACATCCTGCAGCGTTTGGTTTTCAGCGGTGCCGATATCGAAGGTGACCGGCCCCTTGACGTACCAATGCCCGCGCTCGTTTTTCGTGAATGCTTGGCAAGGGACGGCTTTTGTTGAAGGCGGCGACCCGCTTTGCCTCGCCGCCGCGGCTGGCCGTCTGTCCGGCCTCGTCGGCATCGGCTTGGTCTCCTCGGACGGCGGCAGCGAATATGACTTGGTCGCCCAACCCTGCTGCTCGGCATAGGCGACGATCTTATCGGCGATCGCTCGGCCGAGCCCGCGTGCCTCCGCCTCTACGCCCGGCGACAAGTTGACGTCGGGCGCACTTTTGGAGGCAAGGACCGTGGCGATCGCCGCGTCGAGTGCCGCGCCTTCGGGCCGGCGCGCACTCTCCGCTTGCGTCGTGAAGGTGAGCAATTGGCTCTCTGTACCAGCGGCAACTTGCGACACCGTCATGTCGGCGACAATGCTGCTGCCGGTGCTGAAGCTGACCGCGTTGCGCGGCTGGCGGTTGTTCTGATCGGGGGCGTGCACGCGGCCGTTGATAATGAGGGCATTCTTAGGTGGGGCTTCGTCCGGTCTGGCCGGCCGCACATTGAACCCGGTCGCGCCGACGAGGACGACGACCGTGGCCACGATCTCGTCATCCACCCGCTTGGCGGTGATCGCTTTGATGACATCGCCGGTCATGGTGCCCAACTTGCTCTCCAGCCGCACCGCGAAGTCGCGGTCGAAGACCGCCACATCGGGGGCGAACACGAGATCGCTGACGACTACCGTTTGCGGCCGCGGCGGCGCGCTGCCGGCCGGACTTGACGCTTGCTGCACGCTGTTGCCGGCACAGCCGGCAACAGCCAGCGAGATCAAGCAGATGAATAGACGGACGGCGCTCGGATCAAACATTGCCGCAACATTACCATACTCCCCCTGCCACGCGAGAGACTGCAGTCGGGCTTGCATTCGCCAGGAGCTGGCGCCCGACGTGCGGCGGCGCGACATGCTCCTTAGGGCGGCGACTGCGGTCGTAGCCGAACCTCGACCAGCGCTGCGGCGAGCGTGTCGATCAGGCCGTTATCGTGATAGGGGCCGACACGGTCGACGGGTTATTCGCCCTCTAAGGCGCCATGGCGCCGGATCGTTTGGCAGGTGGGATTCATCGACTGCTATGCCGCAAATTTTGCTTGCTAGTGAGGGGAAGAAAGCGAATCTTGTCAGGGCAAAACCGTCGTCGTAACTGTCAATCTCAAAGGGAAAACTCATGAAGAAGGCAAAAATCATGCTCTTCAGCGTGGCCGTCGGCGGTCTTGCGTTGGCTGGGGCAACGGTTTTAGCGCCGATTCAAAGCGCCTGCGCGCAACAAGGAAAGATGAGCTACGCCGAAGACATCGCCCCCATCTTCAAGGGATGGTGCGCGTCGTGTCATCAACCCGACGGCGAAGGCTACAAGTCCAGCGGGCTGGATTTAACAAGCTACGAAGGATTGATGAAGGGTACCAAATTCGGGCCGATGGTGATTCCGGGCCAACCCGACAACAGCAACCTCATGGTCCTGATCGAGGGCAAGGCCAAAATCAGGATGCCGTTCGGACATAAGGCGTTGCCGAACTGTCTGCGCAATAACATTTGGAGCTGGATTTTCCAGGGCGCCAAGAACAATTGACCGCATGCGGCAGTCGGGCTGAACAAACCGCGAGCCGCGACACGTCCTGCGCATCAACTGAATGTATCGGTGCGGCCGCGTCGCTTCCGGCGCTGCCGCC
>Ga0181523_10002910_pt1 | contig 16041 bp, 14 predicted proteins | sample PEATcosm2014_Bin_43_FD_119752 | JGI IMG/M metagenome (GOLD analysis project Ga0181523, IMG submission 119752) | Peatland microbial communities from MTU Mesocosm Facility, Houghton, MI, USA - PEATcosm2014_Bin05_30_metaG | ecosystem: Environmental > Terrestrial > Soil > Wetlands > Peat | place...
ACATCGACCCAGGCGCCGTGGCTGAGGTGCGTGCGCTGCAGGCCGCTCTCCAGCCGCCGCGGGCCGGGCTCCTCGACGAGGTCCAGCAGCGAACCTTGCAGCGCCACCATCAGCCGTGCAGCCTAGCAGCTCCATCGAACATACGTTTGTACACCCGTCTACGCCTGCAGTTCTGCCCGCACCGCCGCCTTCTCCCTCGTTCATCCTAAGCCCTAGATTCTTTGTCGGACGTCCGTCTAATATCCCGACAACATCAGTCGCAGGGGAACCGCCGTCTCGGGGCCGGCGGGGAGCGGAGGTGCCTAGGGGTGGATGCCTGCTCGTCGCTCGTCGCTCTTCGCCGGCTCTCGCCGGCGGGAAGCTGAACGCCCAAGCACCTCAGCACGTGTGACTCAAGGGGGGAAACCAACCATGTCAGACACCCTGTCGAGAGATCCGCTCGGTGGACACACGCCGGCCCACGCCCGGCACACAGGCCACACCGGCACCGAGACGCCGGAGCAGGAGGCAGCCTTCGTCGAGCGATCGGGTTACAAACCGGAGCTTCGTCGCACCCTCCGGTTCTTCTCGATGTTCGCCATCGCCTTTTCCATCATCTCCATCACCACCGGCATCTTCCTCAACTACGGCTTCGGGCTCACCCATTGGGGCCCGGCCTCCATCTGGACGTGGCCGATCGTGGCGGTCGGCAACACGCTCGTCGCTCTCATCGTCGCCGAGCTGAGCACGCGCATCCCGCTGGCCGGCTACGCCTACCAGTGGAGCGCCCGGCTCGTGAACCCGACCTACGGGTGGTTCGTCGGTTTCGCCGGGCTGCTCTACATGACCGTCGGCGGTGGCTCGATCATGCTCCTGATCGCCTCACCGCTGCTGCTGAGCGAGTTCAACGTCAACACGCCCGGGCCGCACCTCGTGCTGACGGTGGCGATCGTGCTCATGATCCTGCCGGCGATCATCAACATCATCAGCGTGCAGGTGGCAGCACGTGTCAACAACATCGCCGTGTTCACCGAGATCCTCGGGACCGTCGTGTTCGCCGTGCTCCTCTTCATCCTGTGGGGGGTGAAGGACAAGCCGACGAACCATGGCTGGGGGATCCTGTTCAGCACGACGAACCCGAGCGGCAACCCCGTCTGGTACTCCTTCGTGCTGGCGAGCCTGCTCGGTGCCTACACCCTGGTCGGTTTCGAGCTGGCGGCCGACCTGTCCGAGGAGGCGGTCAATGCCCGCCACTCGGTCCCCCGCGGCGTCATCATGGCCGTCGCCGGCTCCGGCGTGCTCGGCATGCTCGCCTTGATCGGCTTCACGCTCGCCATCCCGAACCTGCCCGTCGTCGAGCAATCGGGCCTTCCGCTCCTGACGATCGCCGGCTACTGGCTGACGCCGTGGGTCGTGAAGGTCTTCGTGGCCCTCGTGGTGTTCTCGATGTTCGCCATACTCGTCGTCGGCGCCGGCGCCCAGGCGCGCCTCGTGTACTCGATGGCGAGGGACAACATGATGCCGGCCTCCAACGCCCTCCGGAGGGTGAACCTGCGGACCCAGACTCCGATCGTGGCCCTCGTCGTGTTCGGCGTCATCGACATCGGTGTGATGGTGTACGGCTACTTCCAGACGAGCGCCTACGGCACCCTCGTCGGCGCCACGGCCATCATCCCCTACATCATCTACTTCCTCATCACCGTCGCCTACGCCTACAAGCGCCGCGTGACCGAGGCCGTGCACGGTGACTTCAACCTCGGGGCCTGGGCGGTGCCCGTCATCGCCTTCGTCATCATCTACACGGCGGCGATCATGCTGGCGCTCTCGGCCCCGAGCATCTTCCACGGCTCGGACAAGTTCCTCGGCTACGGCGCCATCGTCGCCGTCCTCTGGTACGTCGCCGTGCTGCACTGGCGGATCAAGAACGGGCAAGCCGGCGTGAAGCCGGTCGAGGAGCTCGTCGACAAGGACTGACGGCGCCTCAGGGCGACTCCGCCCCCGGGGAGGAGCCACCTCCCCGGGGGGGCGCCAGGAGCTCGGTGGCGATGTCGCCGATCAGCTCGTCGACGGTGGGCACGGCGCCCATCTCGTCGGCAATGCGCCGGGCAGCCTCGCTGTAGGAAGGCTCGCCGAGCACCCTCTCGACGAGAGCCCGCAACTCCGCCGCCTCCTCGCTCCGCAGCACTGCCATGGCGCCTGCCGGATCCCGCCCCGGTTGCAGAACGACGCCGGCGCCGGCGGCCGTCACGAGACGGCCGTTCGCAGGCTGGTCGGCAAAGAGCGGGACGACCACGAGCGGGACGCCGGCGGACAGGGCGCCGAGGGTCGTTCCCGAGCCGCCGTGGCACACGACGGCGGCGGCGGTGGCGAGCACGTCGGCCTGCGGAACCCAGGCTTCGACGTGGACGTTCTCCGGCAGGCGGCCGAGGGAGGCGGGATCAGCCGCCCGCCCGATCGTGACGAGGACGCGCGCCGGGAGCGCGGCCACAGCCTCGATGGCCGCTCGAAACGTCGAGGCTGCAATCGGCAGGCCACCGGTGACGCTGCCGAAGGTGACATAGACGAGAGGCGCCCTGCTCCCCCTCCACCAATCCGGCAGCTCGTGGCGGCCAGCCGCCGCACTCGCCCTCCACCGGCGCGTGCGGGCGTAGGGGGACGGGTCGAGCGACTCCGGAAAAGGGGACAGATAGGGCGCTCGCAACAGCGCTGTCGCCATTCCCTCGACGTGACGCTGCAGCACGGGCGCCACGAGCGGCACCACGGAGGCCTCGACGGCCGCCAAGGAGATGGCGACCTGGGCGTGCGGGATGCCGCTGCGCTCGGCCACGACGGCCGAGGCGTACTCGCACGTCTCCCGTACGACGAGGTGCGGTCGCCATTCGTCGCAGACCTTCTCCATCGCCGGCAGCATGGCCTCCGTGCAGAGCCGGCCGAAGAGCTCGCGATCGATGAGCCCGGACGTCTCGGCTCCCGACGCCGTCGTGAAACGCTCCCAGACGGCCGCCTGCTCGTCGGCCGGCGGCTCCGCCCCGGCGCGGAACCGGTGCGAGGTCGCCGCCGCGGCTGCCTCGAGCGACGGCGGGCCGACGATGCAGACGTCGTCGCCGCGGCGACCAAAGGCCTCGAGGAGCGGCACGAGTGGGTTGAAGTGACCGGCGCCCGCCGTCGAGGCGACGAGGATGCGCACGGCGCTCGCCTGCCTAGAACGCCGGTGGGTCGCTCGCCGGGAACGACTCCCGTCCCGCCTCGTCGACGATGTCGTCGTCTGTCGGCCCAGCCGGCGCCGCCACGGTGCCCGGGCGTGCGGCCGCCGGCTCTGCTGCGTGCTCGGCGAGCTGCTCCCACTCCTCCACGAGCATCCCGAAGGCGACGACGTCGAGAAACTCCCCGTTCACCCATGCCGCCTGCCGCAGGGCGCCCTCTCGAACGAAGCCGAGCCCCCCTGCGACGGCGATCATGGCGCCGTTGTCGCTCAGGGTCTCGACGCCGACGCGGTGGAGCCCCCGCACCACAAAGGCGTACTCGCACATCGTGCGCAGGACATCGCCGCCGAGCCCACGGCCGCGAAAAGCCGGCCGCAGCGACATCCCGACGTGAGCGCTCCGGTTGTGCGGATCGATGCCCCAGAGGACGGCTTCGCCGGCGAGGGGCTCGCCGTCGACGAGCTCGACGACGGAGAAGACAGCGAGGCGGTCGGACGGCTCAGCCAACCGGTAGGGCGCCTCCGGCGAGTCCGGGGAGATCGGGCGCCAGGCACGATCGTCCGAGCGCGAGCGCGTGAGGACGTCCTCGTAGAGCTCGGCGTGCAGCACGGCGGCATCCGACTCGATGCGCGCCCGCAGCCCGATCTTCCTGCCACGCAACATGCGACGTTGTTATCGGACGCGGGCCCTGCGATCAAGCCGCCCCGCCGGCGGGCCCTGCCCGGCACAGGGAGGGCGACGCGCCACCACCGCGCGGTGGTGAGTGGCTCAGCCTCGTCCGCTCACGTACAGCGTCTGCAGAGCCCTCCCCGCCGGACCCGACCCGTCACTCAGCACCGTCTCGGCGATGCCCGTGCCGCTCGGGTCGATCGTGGTGCGGCTCCCCAGCAGGATCCACTCCCCGATCGGGTCACGCGAGAGAGCCACCACGAGATCCACGTTGATGAAGATCCACTCCGTGGCGTCAAGGGCAGAGCTGACGCCGCTGCCGGAGTCGGCGGCGAGGACAGCCCGGCAGAACGGTGACATCTCCTCGCCGGCGAGAAGCGGGATCCGCGGCCGCGACCACACGTCGGCGGGCCCGAGCTTGGCGAGCGAGCCCCGCCCCACCCGCCACTCCATGGCGGCGAGGTAGCCCTCGGGGTTGAAGCCCCCCAGGTCGCTCGGGGCGAGCTCCTCCCCCATGGCCGGCAGCTCGTAGCGGTGGGCGACATGCGGCGGCTGCGGATCGCCCGCCCGCTCGATGCGCCAACCAGATGCCCTCACGACCGGCTCACCCCCGGCGCAGGCGACGGCGTCCACGAGGGTGACGCGACGACCCGAGCGGACGACGCCGGCGCTCACCGACAGCTCGCTGACCGGAACGGGGCGAAGGATGTCGACGCTCAAGCGGGCAAGGCGCTGAGTTGCCTGCGGCTCGCATCCCTCGATCGCCCGCGCCAAGAGGGCGCTCGGCGGCCCCCCGTGCTGGTGGCGCCGATCCCAGGGCCCCGATGTCGCCGGCGAGGCCAGGAAGCGCCCGTCGCCGAGATCCTCGAAGAAGGCCCGCATGCGCCGGACCCTAGCGGTGGCGACCCCGGTCGGGGCCGGCCCCGCCACCGGCTCGCCTCATCGTCGAGCCGTACGATCTGACCGGTGTTCAGCTTGCACGAGCGAGCGGAGTTGCGTGACGCCTTGCTGTCTGCCGCCCGCCGGGACGCCCGCATCACCGGTGCCGCCCTGACGGGCTCGGGCGCGCTCGGCGGCGAGGACCGATGGTCGGACATCGATCTCGCCTTCGGCGTCGGCGACGGCGTCGACCTCGCCGCCGTCGTCTCGGAGTGGACCGACGCCATGTACGGCCGGCACGGTGCCGTCCACCACCTGGACGTGACCGCCGGCGCCACTCTCTATCGCGTCTTCCTGCTCGCCAGCACCCTCCAGGTGGACCTCGTCTTCTCGCCGGCGTCGCACTTCGGTGCCGTCGCTGCGACGTTCCGCCTCGTCTTCGGCGTCGCCGAGGACCTGCCAGCCGCCGTGTCGCCGAGCGCCGGCGAGCTCATCGGGCTCGGCTGGCTGTATGCCCTTCACGCCCGCTCGTCCATCGCCCGAGAGCGCCTCTGGCAGGCGGAGTACATGATCAGCGGCCTGCGGGACCACGTCTTCGCCCTTGCCTGTCTCCGTCACGGCCTGTCGCCGAACCAGGGCCGCGGCATGGACAGCCTCCCCGCCGAGTTGCTCGCCGGCCTCTCGGAGGTACTCGTCGGCTCGCTCGAGGCCGCCCAGCTGCAGCGGGCGTTCCGGGCCGCCGCCGAGGCGCTCATCGTGGAGGCCGCTCACGTCGACGGCGGGCTCGCCCGCCGCCTGGCCGAACCGCTGCGGGAGCTGGCGAGCGGCCCCGGCGCCGCCTGAAGCGCTCCCTGCAAGCCTCAGAGGGCGGCGGCGGACCGCTCGGCTCGGTCGCGGGCGACCTCGTCATAGGTCTCGTAGTCGCTGGCGGTATCGTCGGCGAACTCGAACTCGAGGAGGCCGGCGGCTCCCCACTGCTCGCGCAGGTAGCCGTTGTTGGCATCGAGGAGGCCGAGCTTGCGGACGTTCGGCACGAGCTTGGCGAAGAAGCCGCGCTGGAATCCGACGAACGGGCTCACCTTCATCTTGGAGGCCGCCTCGACGATGAACGGGACGACGGCCTCCGCCTTCACGCCCATGCGCTCCCAGATCTCCGGCGTCGTCGAGCGGGCGCGGTTGCGCAGCGTGTTCTCGACGAGGAACTCCTGGCGGTCCTTCAGCTCGGCCTCGGACAACTCGGCGTAGAACTCCTTCAACGAAAGGACGCCGAAGGCGACATGGCGCGCCTCGTCGGACATGACGTAACGCAGCAGCTTTCGGAGCAGCGGTTCCGTCGTCCGGCGCAGCATGTCGCCGAAGGCAGCCAGCGCCAGGCTCTCGATGACGATCTGCATGCCGAGGTAGGCGATGTCCCAGCGGCTGTCCTCGATGAGCGCCATGATCTGGGCCTCGAGGAACGGGCTCATCGGATAGGCGCTCCCGACCTTGCTGTCGAGGTACTTGGCGAAGACCTCGGTGTGACGAGCCTCGTCCATCGTCTGGGTGGAGGCGTAGTACTTGGCATCGATCCACGGCACCGTCTCGACGATCTTGGCCGCCACCATCATGGCGCCCTGCTCGCCATGCATGAACTGGCTGATGTTGGCCTTGAACATCTCGATGCCGAGGGCGATGAACTCCGAGTCGGTCCAGGCCGCGATGGGAGAGCCCGGCGCCCCGACGGCGGAGCGGATCAACTGCATGCCCGGGCTTGCGAGATCGACGAGGCCCTCGGGGTCCACCTCGGTGCTCCAGTCGAGATCCGTGACGCTGTTCCACTGCGAAGCCATCGCCTTGTTGTAGAGCGTGACGAGCTGGGGACGCGAGCGCTCGTAGTTCCAGGTGTAGATGCTGTTCGAGTGGTCCTTCACGACCTTGATGGCCGCTCGTACCTCGTCAGCGGGTGGGAGGGGCATCTCGGCAACCATGGCGTCAAGGATAAGACGTCTGCGAGCCGAGGCGGGGCGCCAGCCGTCAGGAAGCGGCCGCCGTCTTCGAGGTCCTCGGCGGGGCGAGCGTCTTCAAGGCCTGCAGGATCCCATCGGTGAACACCTCGAGGTCCGGGCACCGCTCGGCGTCGGCGAGGCAGCCGAAGGAGACCTCGCCGTCGTAGGAGAGGATGCCGATGCTGACGTCGAGGTTGCCGGCGAGCGGTACGAGCGGCACGATGCGGCGCATGCGGGCACCGAGCACGTAGCGTCCCGCCGGCGGACCGGGGATGTTCGTCACGACGGCGTTGGCGAAGCGCTGGTGGTGGGTGAGATGGGCCACAAGGCCCACGAGCGCCGTCGGCCAGCGGTTGGACGACCCGAGCACGGCGGCCACGACACCGGCCTGCCCCTGCCGCTTGCGCGCCTTGGTGATGCGATGCACCTCTTCGAGCTGATCGGACACCTCCGGCAGGCCGGTGGGGAGCGACACGAGAAACGCCGCCACCTGATTGCCCAAGGTCAGATGCCCGGTTGCGCCTCGCGTGGAGACGGGCACGGCCACCTGGAACCGCCAGCCGGGATCCTCGCCGCGAGACAGCAGCAGGGACCGCACCCCGCTCGTCACCGCCGCCAGGGCGACGTCGTTCACGGTGCAGCCGGCGGTCTTGGCGACGGCTCGCATCTCCTCGAGCGGCCACTCGACGTGCGAGAGCACGCGATGGCTCCCGACCGGCTCGTTGAGCGGCGTGTGGGGCGCCACGGTCGTTCGCTGCAGGAGCGAGAGCACGCCCCGTCCGAGCGCCCCCACCTCCTGGGCGAGATCGGCGGCGACCTCGGGGTGACGCAGGGCGCGGCCGAGCAAGCCGGCCATGCGGAGAGGAGCACCGACCATCGCCAGCGGCAGCCCGAGCTCGTCGAGGGCGCCGCCGGCGAGCAAGAGGGAGCGATCCGGTGCCGACGCTGCCGAGGCGCCGCCGACGGCACCGGCGGCGGCGCCCGTGGCAGCTGCGGAGGCCAGGCTCTGCACGCGAGGGGTCGGGTCCGTGACGAGGAGGGCGACGTCGACGCCGGAGACGCCGTCCATCATGACGTGATGCACCTTCTCGATGAGCACGATCGACCCATCGGCATAGCCGTCGACGACCCAGAGCTCCCAGAGCGGTCTCGAGCGGTCGAGGGTCCGCATCATGAGATGGGTGCAGAGGTCGGCGAGCTGCTGCTCCGAACCGGGGGCCGGCAGCACCGTCTCAAAGACGTGGTTGGCCACGTCGAACTCCGGGTCGTCCACCCACACGGGGCGCCCGAGGCCGAAGGGGGCCGAGACGGGGCGCTGGCGAAAGCGGGGGGCGAGCGAGAGGCGGTCGTTGACGAGACGCCGCAACTCGTTGAGACGGACGCGACCGCTGCGGTCGCGCAGCGGCCCTGGGTCGAGGTAGGCGACGGAACCGATGTGCATCGGGGTCGTGGGGGTTTCGAGGTCGAGGAAGGCGGCATCGAGCGACGTCATCCTCTGCAGATGGGCGAAGCGGTCGACGGCGTTCACGACAGGCTCCCGGCCTCGGCGACGCCGCTGCCGGCTCGCTTCGGCGCACCCGCCAGCGTCATGACCTCCTCGAAACCCTCCTCGAGGCACGCCACGAACACCTCCGTGTCGGGGATGGCGGCGCGATCGATGTTGACGCCGATGCAACAGTGACCGACGTGCGACAGCAGCGCCACGTTGACCGACGCTCCGCTCGGCGGGGCGAAGGCGTACTGGCGGAGGAGCTCGGCGCCGGCGAGGTAGGCGCGCACGGGCAGGCCGGGCACGTTCGTCGCGATGAAGTCGACGTTCTTCAACATGGAGCCGAAGACGGCAGTCACCGCTTGTGTGGGCAGCCCGTTGAGGGCGATGGCGAGCGTGTCGGTCAACGACAGGGCCGGCCCGGTGCGCCACTCCCGCACGAGCCCCGAGATGACCGGCACCATGTCGGCAGGACGGGGCTGCCCGAGCGGTATCTCGAAGCGCACCGGTGTGAAGCGGTTGCCGCCGACGGGGTCCTGTTCGGAACGGATGCTGATCGGCAGCGTCATGCGCAGGCTCGGGAGGGGAGCGCCGTGAGCCTCGTGGTAGCGCCGCAACCCGGCCACGACGGCCGTGATGAAGGCGTCGTTCAAGCTGCCGTGGCCGCGCCGGCCGGATTCGCGGAGGCGGGCGAAATCGACATCGAAGGCAGCAAAGGACAACATGATCCCGCGCGAGAGCATGATCGGAGAGCACGGTTCGGCGACGGGGGCCACCAAGCGGGCACCCCATCGGGCGGAGTCGGCGGCGGAGAGGGCTGACTCGAGCGGTGTCCGGCTGGCTTTGAGTGCGGTGGCGGCGAGCCCGAGGGACGTGCTCACGACGCGGCGGCCCGCCTCGGCGACCTGCTCTACGGCGGAAGGGCGACCGCCCGTGCCGTCTGACGGCTCGTCGACGAGCGAGGAGATGGGGGCGACCTTGCGAGACGGCCTGCTCTCGGTATCGAGCATCTCGAGGGCGAGGCGCATGCCGCCGACGCCGTCGGTGACGGCGTGGTGGAACTTCTGGATGAGAGCGGCCCCCTCGCCCACGTGGTCCACCACGGTGAACTCCCACAGTGGGCGTGCCCGATCGAACTCCCCCATTGCCTCGTGGGCGGCGAAGTCGAGGAGGGCGCCGATGCTGGTCGGCCGCGGCAGCTGCACCCGGCGCAGGTGGTAGTCGAGGTCGAAGTCGTCCGCCCGTTGCCAGCTTGGCGAGCCGAGCCCGAAGGGCGGCTCGACGACGACTTGGCGCAACCGAGGAATGCGTACCGAGGCCTGCAGCATGCGCCGCCGCAAGCGAGCCCAGTCCGGCGCCCGGTCGAGGATGCTGACTGCAGTCACCGTGGAGCGCAACACCGGGTCGCGCTCGATGCGCCACAGAAGCGATTCGGTCGCCGACATCCGCGTGCCTGCACCGGTCGGGGCCATGGCCGTCCTCCTTCTGTCTCGGGACGTCGTCCGAGGGACGGCTCCCACAGCTCATGGTCCGCTGCCGGCACCCCCGGGGGAAGGGCCGAAGGTCACGTCTTGGCGCCGGCGGCCGCCTCAGTCCGGCAATATGGGTGGCGAAGGCCCGAGCTGGCGCCCGAGCAGCACGGCCCGCCTCACCGAGGCGGAGCCGAAGCGATCGCGGACATCGTCGAGCGTACTGTCGAGGGCGCCGGCGCCGCGGGGGTCGAGGGGGAGGGCGAGCTGCACCGCACCCTGGTCGTCGAGGTTCGACACGGCGACGCCGACGAGTGTGAGCCCTCGCTCCTCGATCAGGTCGCTCGTCGCACTGAGCAGCGCCCGCGCCGTCACGAGGATCGTGTCGGTGTGCGCCGTCGCCATCGCAAGGGTGTGCGATCGAGTCGCACGCGAGAAGTCGCCGAACCGCAAGCGCAGCGAAACGGTGCGACCGAGCCGGCCGGCTGTTCGCATCCGTCGCGTGACGCGGTCGACGAGCTCGATGAGCACGGCGTCGAGGTCGGCAGCGGAGCGACGGGCACGGCCGAGGGCGCGCTGCGAGCCGATCGATCGCCGGCGGCGGCCGAGCTGCACAGGTCGTGGGTCGTCGTTGCGGGCGAGGGCGTGCAGGTGGCTGCCCGCCGCCTGGCCCAGCAGCGACACGAGCGTCGACTCGTTCAGTCGGGCGACCTCACCGACCGTGGAGATCCCGCGGTCGCGCAACTTGCGCGCCGTCACGGCACCGACGCCCCAGAGCCGCTCGACGGCGAGCGGATGCAGGAAGGCCAGCTCGCCGGCGGGCGGGACGACGAGCACGCCGTCGGGTTTGGCGACGGCGCTCGCCACCTTGGCGAGGAACTTCGTGCGGGCCACGCCGACGGTGATGGGCAAGCCCACCTGCTCGAGGACGTCGTGGCGCAAGCGCACGGCGATCTGGCTCGGGCTGCCGGAGACACGCCCGAGGCCGCCGACATCGAGGAACGCCTCGTCGATCGACATCGGCTCCACCAGAGGCGTCGTCTGCTCGAAGACAGCGAACACCGCCGTGCTCGCCGCCGCGTAGGCCGACATGCGAGGCTCGACGACGACGGCGTGCGGGCAGAGGCGCCGCGCCTGAGCCCCTCCCATTGCCGTCCTCACACCGAAGGCCCGCGCCTCGTAGCTGGCGGTCATGACGACGCCGCTCCCGACGATGACGGGCCGCCCCCGCAGCCGCGGGTCGTCCCGCTGCTCGACCGAGGCGAAGAAGGCATCGAGGTCGGCATGCAAGATCGACGCCTCCTGTCTCACGAACATATGTTCGCATACCTCGGCGGCCACCGCTGGCCGTCCTACCCGCTGGACCCTCGGACACACCGGACCCTCGCACACGAGGGCCCCTCGGACATGCGAGCCGCAGTCGAGCCCGCCGTGCCCGGCAGTGACATGATGCGCCCATGCGCGGATGGCAGACGGGTTGGTGGGGCGTGGTGCTGGAAGCACCCGATGGCGTGGCCCTTGCCAATTTCTACGCCGACCTGCTCGGGTGGCCCATCGCCAAGCAGGAGCACGATGCAGCCGCCATCGGCGTGCCCGGCACCTCGTCCTATCTCGCCTTCCAAACGTCGCCGGACTACGTGCCGCCCGTCTGGCCGAGCGTGGACGGCCGGCAGCAGATGATGATGCACATCGACGTCGCCGTCGGCGATCTCGACACTGCCGTCAGCGATGCGGTCGAACTGGGCGCGACCTTGGCCGGCTATCAACCGCAGGAAGACGTCCGGGTCCTCCTCGATCCTGCGGGCCATCCCTTCTGCCTCTACCTCGACCTCTGATCACTGATCGACCCTCGGCCGTTCCCACAGCAGCCCTCAGCTCTTCTGGCGCCTGCCTTTCGGAACACGGGCGACGGCACCGATGGCCGGCGCCACGGCCAGCCAGAGCCCGATGGTGACCAGCATGGCGGTGAGGTAGCTGAACGGGTGGATGCCGACGTCCTTGTCGACGATGCCGGCAAAGATCATCAGCATCCATGCGCTCACGAAGAACAGCGGCCCAGCCGTGATCACTTTGAAGAAGTCGGTCAAGACGCGCACCTCCTCCTGGCATCGTACGGGACCGAAGGCGAGCAGCCGGAGGCCGTGCGTCGTCGTGCCTCGGCGTCGCCGTGCCTCGGCGGCGTCGTGCCTCGGCGTCGCCGTGCCTCGGCGGCGTCGTGCCTCGGCGGCGTCGTGCCTCGGCGGCGCCGTTTCCATCGCCGCCCCACTCGTCGGCTCAGGAGGTCAACGCCTCGCTCGCTCGCTGGCGGAGGAGCCGGATCGAGTCGGCCGAGGAGGGCCGCGCCGACGCCCTGCCGAGCTTGATGTCCGAGTGCTGGCATCGAGCCGCGTAGGCGCACGCGGCGAGGTTCGCAGCATCGAGCAGTTCGCGCTCGCCGGCGTCGAAACGTCTCCCCCTGCTCTCTTCGTACTCGGCCACGAAGGCCCTCATCTCCTCCACTGACGGGAGCCCCGCCCCGCTTGCCCAGTCAGCGGAGAACTGGGCGGCGGCGGCCCCCACGAAGAACGCCTCAGGCGCCATGGCGACCGAGTCCCAGTCGTAGATCGCCGTGATGCGACCGCCCTCGAAGCCGACGTTGCTGACGCGCCAGTCGAGGTGCCCGATCACGGGCTCCCCCGTCCTCGCCCCCATCACGGCCGCCAGGCGGTCGCGCGCCAGGCGAGCGAGATCGTCGATCCACTCGGCGCCGGCCGCTGTTGCCGCGAAGTCGAAACGAAGATCGTGCGGCTCGGGCCACAGCGGCGCCCCGGGCGGTCGCAACAAGACCGGCGAGCCGAGGTCGGCGATCAGCCCGAGCGGCTCGGCGGCGACGACGAGCCGGCAGAGGCCGGCCGCCAGAGCCCGCCGGATCGGCCCGTCGTGACCGTCGGCGAGAGCCCCGTTTCGCAGCTCCTCCACGACGGCAAGGCCGGAGCCGAGGGCCATCGGAGGACAGAGTGGTCGAGGCACGGGTAGGCCACAGGCGGAGAGATGAGCCTGCACGCGCTGCACGGCGAGCAAGCGGGAGATCGAGACCTGCCAGCGATGCACCTTGACGACGACCCCGTGACCGTCTGCGGTTCGGAGTCCGGCGACGATCCCGACGCTCCGCCGGTAGAAGACGGCGTCGTTCACCGGTGCCAGCTGATCACGAGCGAACTCGCAGATGATGCCGGCGATCTCGGCGGCGACGTCGGAGCCGAAGAGGGCGCGCTCGAGGTCACGGTCCTCGACATCCGACTCCTCCTCGATGAGCGAGCCGAGGGATGGCACCTCGCCAGTGTCGCGCCAGGAGAGCGTTTCACGAAGCGGGAGTCCAGACCGAGTGAGGATCGCCCTGGCAGTCGAGCACGGAGCGGGCAAGCATGGGAGCCGTGACGGCGTCGAAGGCACGCTTCGTGGTGGTCTCCGGCCCGCCCGGAAGCGGGAAGTCGACCCTCGCTCCCCCCATCGCCGCCGGGCTCGATCTACCGCTGCTCGCCAAGGACACCATCAAGGACGCCCTCATGTCGGTCATGGCGGTGCCCGACGTGGAGGCGTCACGTCAGCTGGGGCGAGCCGCCGTGACCGTCATGCTGGCGCTCGCCGCCGAGTCGCCGTGCGGCGCTGTCCTCGAGGGCAACTTTCACCGCACCGTGGCCGTTGCGGACCTCCGCAGGCTTCCGGGCACGGTCGTCGAGGTCTTCTGCCGATGCGACCCGTCTGTGGCGGCCCGGCGCTATCGGGCGCGGGCAGGTTCACGCCACGCCGGCCATTTCGACTCGCTCCGTGCGGCCGAAGACCTCTGGAACGAGGAAGTCGCCGAGCCCGTCGCCGGCGGATGGCCGCTGCTGGAGGTCGCCACAGGCGAAGCCGTCGATATCGATCAGATCATCGGCTTCCTTCGGGACCTCTTCTCAGGGAGGTGACCGGGGCGGATCCTCGCCCCGAGACGTGTCCGTCGAGGTCTCGGCCGGCGAGGCGGAGCCCGCCCCGGCAGGTGCCTCTGCCCCCACGGCAGCCCCAGCCCCGGTCTCTGCCCGGCCTTCGGCCGGGGCTTCTCCCGGGCCTTCTCCGGCCTCCGCTTCTGCCTCGGCCTCAGCGGCTGCCTCGGCCTCAGCGGCTGCCACCGAGAGGCCGACGCGGGCGACCACGACGTCGTCTCGGCCCCTCAAGGCCGCCGAGAGGACGAGGTCGATCTGGTTGTGGAGGATCCGATAGCGGGAGCGCACCGGGATGGTGACCGGAATGAGCACGACGATCTGCTCCTGACGCGTGGCCCGCAACTCGTCGATGAACTCCACGATCGGCACGACGACGGAGGCGTAGTCCGTCGTCAGGACCCGCAAGGGAACGCCCGGATCCCACTCCGCCCACGACTCGGCGAGGGCGGCGGCGCGATGATCGCCGGCGTCCACCTCCGCCGGCACGACGGTGACGGCGATCACCTCCTGGCCGAGCGAGAGTGCCTCACAGAGGGCGTGCTCGGTGACTCGTGAGATATAGGACACGGGAACGATGACGAGCGAACGCTTGGCCTCCGGCCTCAGCGGGTGATGCCCGAGCCCGAGCTCCTCGGCGGTGCGGGTGTAGTACGCCCGGATACGCAGGAACAACAGCACGAAGGCCGGCACGGCGACGATCACCACCCAGGCGCCCTCCGTGAACTTGGTGACGAGGAACACAACCGTCGCAATCGCCGTGACGACTGCCCCGAAGCCGTTGATGGCGGACCGACGGCGCCAGCGCGCCGGGCGCTCCCGCCACCAGTGCACGACGAGACCGCTCTGGGCGAGGGTGAAACCCGTGAACACGCCGATGGCGAAGAGGGGGATGAGGCTGTTGGTGTTGCCACGGGCGACCACGAGCAGGACGCCGGCGAAGGCGGCAAGCGCCCAGATCCCGTTGGCGAAGACCTGCCGCTCGCCCCTCAGGGCGAAGAGGTGGGGCAGGTAGTTGTCGCGCGCCAGCAGGCTGGCGAGCACGGGGAGCCCGCCGAAGGACGTGTTGGCGGCGAGCGACAGCACGAGCGTGATCGTGAGCGAGACGATGTAGTAGGCCCAGTGCCGCCCGACGGCCATGCCCATGATCTGGCTGAGGACCGTCTGGTTCTGGCGCGGACCGATGTGCCATCGGCGAGCCAGCTCGGCGAGGCCGAGGAGCATGGTGCCGAGGATGACGCCGAGGAGCATCTCCGTCCGCTTGGCCCGCGCTGCGCGCGGCTCTTTGAAGAGGGGCACGCCGTTGGCGATGGCCTCCACCCCGGTGAGGGCGCTGCAGCCGGCCGAGAACGCCTTCAGCACGAGCAACACGCCGACGGTCTCGACCACGTGGCTCGGCAGCAGTGACCGCCCCGGTTGGGGAACGTGCAATGCGAGCGGATGGATGAAACCCACGGCGATGATCGCCAGCAGCCCGACGATGAACACCATCGTCGGCAGCAGGAAGGCGCGGGCCGTCTCGCCGAGGCCGCGCAGGTTGAGCACCGTCACCATGGCGAGAATCCCGAGGCAGATGGGCACCGTCGCCGACGTCAGGCTCGGGAAGGCTGACGTCAGGGCCCCGACGCCGGCGGCGATCGAAACGGCGACCGTGAGGGTGTAGTCGACGATGAGCGAGGCTCCGGCGACGAGGCTCACGCTGGCGCCGAGATTCGCACGCGAGACGGCGTAGGCGCCGCCGCCACCCGGGTAGGCGTCGATGACCTGTCGGTAGGAGAACACGAGGATCGCCAGCAGGCCAACGATGACCAACGTGATCGGCAACACCAGGTGCAGCGCGCCGGAACCGGCCACGGCCACCACCACGATGATCGCCTCCGGGCCATAGGCGACCGACGTGAGCGCATCGAGCGACAGTGCCGACAAGCCCTCGACCGGTGTGATCCGCTCTTTTGAGACCTCCGAGCTGCGAAGCGGCCGGCCGACGAGAACGCGCCACGTAGACGCCAGGGCGCCGCGGCTACGACGGGGCGCCATGGGCTCCGATGCTAGACCTCGAGTCCGCCCAGGAGGCGGGCTCGTCGACCCGACGGAATGACGGCACTTGCCCATGGGTAGGGTGCTGACAGCTCAGGTCGAGCGAGTGCATTCCCCGTCGCGGAACACGGGAGATCGGGGGTCTCAGGTGCCGCCTCCTGAAGGCAGCGGCGTGGCGGCCCCATGGCCGCCCGAACAGGGAGAGGGCTTTCCACCGCAAGCGCCCGTCCCGCCGGCAAACCCGGAACCGCCCCCCTACCCCTCGCCTACCGAGGCGACCGCCGAGCCCGCTCCCACCGAGCACGCCACCGCCGAGCACGCCACCGCCGAGCAGGCCACCAAGGCCCACCCGACGATCGAGGCCGCTGCTCG
>Ga0181523_10002911_pt1 | contig 16035 bp, 16 predicted proteins | sample PEATcosm2014_Bin_43_FD_119752 | JGI IMG/M metagenome (GOLD analysis project Ga0181523, IMG submission 119752) | Peatland microbial communities from MTU Mesocosm Facility, Houghton, MI, USA - PEATcosm2014_Bin05_30_metaG | ecosystem: Environmental > Terrestrial > Soil > Wetlands > Peat | place...
AACCGGAATCAAGGCGGAATGGCGGCGTCACCGGATGCAGCGGTGGCCAAGCCTACCCTTCCCGGCATCGGACGCTTTGCCGGCGTTGGTGCCACTCAGGCAATTCCAGAGCTATTAAAGGGTGCATCCGTCGCAATGACCAACAGAGAGATCTGCGACGCTTTACAGGCTGACGGATGGACGACTGAAGCGCGAAGGCCCGTAGCCACCATCGGCGCAACCATGGCACAATTGGCCGAAAAGCACATCGTTGAAAAGGTAGGAGAGGGATGGAGGCTGAAGATCAATCGCCAGCGGTTAATTTTGAATCCGGAAGTATTTTCTTCCATCGCTCACCAGCAGCCTTCTTAGCAATCGCCTTACGTTGCTCGGGCGTGAGAGCAGCAGCCCGCTTCAAGCCCCTTTGGGCAGTGGCGGGCTGTTTCTTTTTGATGGGCCGTTCACCTATCGATTGTTGCACGATCTTGTATGCAAGTGTGTTCACATCCATGAACACATCATCCGTCATTCTCAGGGGACTGGCAAGGCGGGAAGAATCGAAACTTTACCAGTACCATTTTCCTGAAAGCGTATACAGGCCTGCGCGGGCTGGTTTATAGTGCCTTGTTGTCCGCCGCTTCTTCATCAGGACGTATCAGCGCCGGGCATTCATCGGAAAGAGGCTGTCATGTCTCCCATCTCTCGCCGCACCCTGCTCTCATCCGGATTAATTCTCTCAACGTCGTCGCTGCTAGCCCGTGCAGGTTGGGCGCGCGCCGCGGCTTTTATGGCTACCGAGGCGAATGCTGGCGGCCCAGCTACGATTGGACCGCGTGAACACTTGCTTTTCGACCATGGCTGGAAGTTTCAGTTCGGCAACGGCACCGACCCGGCAAAGGATCTAGGCTTTGGAAACACTCAGGAAGACTTCAGCAAGACCGACAACTTCAAGTTTGCGCGGGTGGGGTACGACGACTCGAAATGGCGCTCGCTGAACCTGCCCCACGACTGGGCGGTGGAGCTGCCGTTTGTTTGGGACGACACGCTGGCACCGCATGGATTCAAACCGCTGGGCCGGCGCTACCCGGAGACAAGCGTGGGGTGGTACCGGCGCGAGTTTGATGTTCCGGCCAGTGACGCCGGTCGTCGCATTGCGGTGGAGTTCGACGGAGCCTTTCGCGACGTGCTCGTCTTCGTGAACGGATGCTTCATCGGCCGCAATGATAACGGCTACGCGCCGTTCCGCTTCGACATTACCGACTTTCTTGCGGTGGGTGCGAAGAACTGCATCGTAGTGCGCGTGGACGCAAGCTTTGGCGACGGCTGGTTCTACGAGGGCGCGGGACTTTATCGGCACGTGTGGCTTACGAAGTCCGATGCGCTACACCTGGGGAAGTGGGATAGCACGGTCCGCCCGAAGGCAACTGACGGCAAGGCGGTGAACCTCGAGCTTGCCACCATCGTCGTCAACGAGGGCAAGAACTTCGAGAAGGCCGCGGTGAGTTGGGAGATTCTGGATGCGGCCGGCAAGACGGTGGCTGCGGCCGATGCCCCCGCGCAAGTGATTGACGTCGACGGGAAGGTGAGTTTTGCAGCGGCGGCTAAGCTGAGCGATCCGGCGCTGTGGTCGGTCGACACACCCAATCTTTACACGGCGATCGTCACCGTTAAGACCGTTGACGAGACCCGCGATGCCGAACGCGTCACCTTCGGAGTGCGATTCCTCCGCTTCGAAGCGGATCACGGTTTCTTCCTCAACGATCAGCCGCTCAAGATTCAGGGCACATGCAACCACCAGGATCATGCGGGAGTGGGCGCGGCGCTACCCGACCGCATGCAGGCCTTCCGCATCGGCGTGCTGCAGGGGATGGGCTGCAATGCCGTGCGCACCTCGCATAACATGCCCACGCCAGAGCTGGTTGAGGCATGCGACCGCATGGGCATGATGATGATGTGCGAGACGCGGCAGATGAGCTCCAGCCCCGAAGGCCTGGCGCAGCTTGAAGTCATGATCAAGCGCTACCGCAACTCGCCATCGATCATCATCTGGTCGATCGGCAATGAGGAGTGGCGCCTGCAGGGCGAACAGGCCGAGGAGGGCGCGAAGATTGCGGCAACAATGGTGGAGCGCTGCCACGAGCTCGACCCCACGCGCGTCGTGGGCGCGGCTGTGAACGGAGATAACGAGAAGGGCGTTTCCAATCCGCTTGACATCGTCGGATTCAACTACGTGCTGAAGTATCCGGACGTGTTTCACAAGGAGCATCCGAAGCGGCCCATCTACGGATCGGAGACGGCGAGCACGATTTCCCAGCGCGGCTGCTATCAGACCGATCCGCTGCGCAACACTCTGAGCGCCTACGACGTGAACCACACTGTGTGGAGCCAGCTTGCCGAGGAGTGGTGGACGTTTTATGCCACGCGCGAGTGGGAAGCGGGCGGATTTGCGTGGACCGGCTTTGACTATCGCGGCGAGCCAACGCCTTACGGTTGGCCGTCGATCAACTCGAACTTCGGCATCGTAGACATGTGTGGATTTCCCAAAGACAACTTCTTCTACTACAAAGCCTGGTGGACGAAAGAGCCGGTGCTGCATCTGTTTCCGCACTGGACATGGGAGGGCAGGGAGGGCGAGGAGATTCCAGTGTGGGTTCACTCGAACCTCGACGAGGTGGAGCTGTTTCTAAATGGCAAGAGCCAGGGCCGGCAGAAGGTTCCGCGGCTTGGGCATGTTGAATGGAAAGTTCGCTACGAAGCGGGCGCGATCGAGGCGCGAGGATGGAAAGACGGCAAACTCGTGCTCACTGAAAGGCGCGAGACGACAGGGCCGATTGCGGCGCTGCGGCTCACGGCCGACCGCACTGCGATTAGGTCCGACGGTGAAGATGTCGTCGTGCTCACTGTAGACGCGCTCGACAGCGCGGGACGCGCACTGCCCACGGCCGACAACATGATCAGCTTCAAAGTAACCGGCGAAGGCGCGCTGATCGGCGTGGGCAACGGTGATCCCAATTGCCACGAGAGCGATAAGGAACCGCGACGCTCGCTCTACAACGGCCTCGCGCAGGCGATCGTGCAATCGACGAGAACGCCGGGGACGATCACTATTGAAGCCAGTACCGTGGTCCGCGGCAGCACCGTCGCTCCGGCAAAAATCGAAATCGCGACCAAGCAGGTTGAGCTGAGGGCGTCCGTCGCCTAGTGACGGATGCCGGCTCTCAGCTTTCAGCTGTCAGTCAAAAACAGTGATCAGCGGATCGTGAGCCGCGGGTCCGTGGGATGATCGTCGACATCGGGCGGAGCTCCGCAATCGAGGCGGCTATTCGGCGGTCTGTAGGCTCACGCCCGCTTCGACCGCCGGCGCGGTTTCGGTGATCTCGACATATGCTGCGCATGCTGCACTATTCGGATTGTTCGATCGTGCGTGGGCATGTTTCGCGATCAGGCTTTCGAGAAGGTCGTTCGAGGTGGGGCTAGAGCCGTGTTGGTGAATACTCATTCCGCGCCCTTCAGGGTAACCCAGTAGAAGCGGCGCCAGCAAAACTTGCAGCGAACGGGGCGGAGAAAAAACAGGGCGAGCAGGGCATCGTAAGGGCGCAACTCGCCGGGCTTGAACTGGACGGATTTGCAGCGAGGGCAACGTCGCATCCAAAGAACACGCGGAAGCCAATTCGGCCAAGTCATGGTTTCTACGTTCATCTGGAACCTCCTGTCATACGACGTCCATTTTGAATCTCACAGACCCGACTCGGCCCCCGCGCTCGAATTCGCATCGAGCCATGCGAGGAGGCAGCGAATGCTTGCCGTTGCGAGGGCAATGCTCGAATCGGCTGCTCCGTAATAGAGGTTGATGGTGTCTCCGTCAGCGGCGATGGTTTGGCCGCAGGGAAATACGACATCATGTACGTCTCCGACGCGTTCATATGGGGCTTCGGGACCGAAGATCCATGAGTCGCCGCGTTGCAGGCAGATCTCAGGTTGATCGAGGTCAAACAGGGCGAGGCCGAGGCGATAGATGCTCCCCGAGGCGGTAACCCGCACACCGTGATAGATGACTAGCCAGCCTTTGGGGGTTTCGATGGGCGGAGAGCAGAGGCCAATTTTGTTTGCATCCCACCATCCGCCGCGACGAGCTTGCAGCATGATTTTGTGACTGCCCCAATGGCGCAAATCGGGGGAGTATGAGATCCACATATGAGCGCCGGTAGTGGTCATGGGGCGATGGATCAAGGCCCAGTAGCCGTTGATTCTCCGCGGCAGCAGAGCGGCATCCTTATCTTCAGGAGACATAATGACGCCGTAACGCTCAAAGGTTTTGAAGTCTTTGGTGAGCGCAAGAGAAACTCCCGGGCCGCCGCGCGCAAAGGAGGTATAGGCCACGGCATATTGCTCGAGCTCAGGAACGTAGGTGATGCGCGGATCTTCGATGCCCCAGATTTCCTCGGGGTATTCCTCGGGATTGGCCATCAATGTCGGCTTGGCGTCGATACGCCATCCGTTGATTCCATTTTGAGAACGCGCGGCGCACAAGTGCGACAGGCCGCTGCGATCTTCAACGCGGCAGAGTAACAGAGTGTCTCCGTCGGGCAATCGCACGGCTCCGGCGTTGAACACGCTGTTCACGGCATAGGGCCAATCGTGCCCGCTGAGAATTGGATTGTCGGAGTAGCGCGTGAGCAAAGGAAGATCCGTACATGCTCCTGGTTGCGGCTGTTCTAAAGCAGGGACCTCCGGCAAATCCGGCGGATGAATAAGTGGAGTCAAAGGGAGATGCTCATTTCCTGGTACGTGGTTTCTGCGTGGGTCACCTTCGCTCGCTGCATTTCCAGGAGCGCCATCAGGAATGAAAGCGTCGACTCCGCTCCCTGATTTTCATTCACGCGGTCGGGATGAAGTCCATCTTTGCATCCGCCCGTGGTTGCGTCGTAGAGGGGCGCCTGCAGATCGTTCTTGCCCAGGAACCAATTGAAGACGCAACGAGCTTCTTCGCCCCAGCGCTCATCGCGCGTGAGCCTGTATGCCTCAAGACAAGCAGAGATTGTGGCGCAGGCTTCGACGGGCTGCTGATCGAATCGCGGTTTTTCGCCGCCCTCGGTAAAGCAGCCGCTGGAGCCGATGGGAACAAACATCTCCGGGTCGCCGCAATGCTGCGCGGCGACAAGCCACTCCAGCGACTCGATTCCCGCCGCGAACATCTTCTTGTTCTTGCTGCGGCCGCCGGCCAGGATGAGCGCCTGCGCCAGCCGCGCATTGGAGTACGCAAGACTCGTCTCGAACCAATGCCACTTGTCGGAACGGCTGCGCTCGTAAACATCCAGCAGGCGATTGGCCAGCGCGTTGCGAGCGATTTGCATGGCTCTGTCGCCCGGGAACCAATCGAGATAGGCTTGCAATCCGAGAACGCTGAATGCCCACGCGCGCGGACTGCTGAACTTGAGAGCCGCGGGCACGGCAGCTTCAAAGAGCCTTCCGGCTGCTCCCCGCATTCCCGCATTCTGCGATTGGCCGAGCACCGAACCGAGAGCCCACAGTGCGCGCCCATGGCTGTCTTCCGAGCCAACATCTTCAAGCCATTTGCGATCGTAGCCGAGAAAATTTCTGAAGCGCCCGATATCTGAATGAAATGCAAGCCAGAGAAAAGCCAGGTAGCGGCGAGAGAGATTGAGATGGTCCTCCCCGTGCGGGAACCCGACGCTCTCATTCAGAAGAGTGGAGACGATCAGCGCCCGTGCGTTGTCGTCGGTGGTATAGCCTTCGCGCGTGTTGGGCACGGAGAAGATGGCGTGCTGCAACATGCCGGTGTCATCGGTCATGGTGAACAGATGATTCGTGTTCAGGGCTGGCAGGTGTTCCGTGGGGTCAATCAGGCCCACGGCGACATCGTCAGGATGGGTGGCCCTGGGCTTCAACGAGCGCTCGAAGCGCGCCCGCTGGAAGGTCGCCATGTAGGCTCGCGCGGTGGTCGGCCACGTTGTTCCGCGCGAGTGCAGATAGGCTCGCTTGCGCATCGCATGGCGCTCCGCGTCGTTCTCAAGCAGCGCGACAACCGAATCTGCGATGGCGCCCGGATCATCAAACGGGACAATTACGCCTCTTTTGTCCGCGAGCAATTCCTTGGCGTGCAGGTAAGGCGTGGAGATAATCGCCTTGCCGGCTCCGAGCGCGATGGCCAGGGTGCCGGAGACAATCTGCGCCTCCTGCCGGTAGGGCGTGATGTAGATATCCGCCGCGCCGACATGCTCGATCAGTTCTTCAGTGCTTACGAAGCGGTTGTTCAAAATCAAATTTGAAGATACGCCAAGCTCGGCGGCGAGCGCCTGCAACTCTTCGCGATAGCTCTCGCCATCACGCTTTCGGATATGTGGATGCGTCACGCCGGAGACGATATACACCACGTTCGGATGCCGCGCCAGAATCGCGGGCAGCGCGCGAATCACATTTTCAATTCCCTTGTTCGGAGAGAGCAAGCCGAAGGTAAGCAGGACGGACTTGCCTTCAGTGCCGAACTTATCCTTGAAATAGTTGGGATCCATGAAGGGCATGTCGGGCACGCCGTGCGGGATCACATCGATCTTTCCACCGGGAACCGAATACACTTCGCGCAACAGTTTGGCCGCAAGGTCGCTCATCACAATCAGGCGATCGGAGAGCTGCGCGATTTCTTCGAGGACGATGCGCTGATTTGGGTCCGGCTCGCGCAGAACCGTGTGCAGTGTAGTGACCAGCGGCATATTCAATCTGCGCAGCAAAGCCAGAATGTAGCGGCCCGCGGCGCCGCCGTAGATTCCGTATTCATGTTGCAGGCAGACAAGATCGTTGCTGTTGAAGTTGAGGAAATCGGCGGCCCGCTCATAGGAGGCAATGTCCTCCTGCGTCAGCTCCAGGCGCACTTGTTCCGGATAGTCGTAGCTCGAATCGGGATCGTTGACGGGAATGGCAAACAGCCGCTCTTTGCCGTATTCGCCAGCGAGCGCAGTGCAAAGGTCGGTTGTGAAAGTGGCAATGCCGCACTCACGCGGCAGATAGTTTCCAATAAATGCAATGCGTGTGGGCAAAGGCAGGCGGCTGGCTTTTAGTGCGATGGGCAATGAAGTGGCCGGACCCATTCTTCCTGCTTCTGGTGCGGAGCTTTTCGTTTCGGGAATGGACATCCTAACCTCTTTTCCATCTTGATTCAATCCTTACCTGCATTGCATTGACCGGGTTAAGCGCGGACGCCCGTCACGTGGATCAATGTTCAGCCCTCGTGCTTCGAGCGTCATGACTTATCGAGCGGGCGCGGGCAGTTGCTGCCAATCTCCGGCAATTTCAAGCCACGTGTATTGCTGGATCTGGCGCGGTTGCAAGGTGATCTTGGCCATGTAAAAGCCCGGATATTTCCTGGCCTGAACGGCAATCAGCTCGGCAGCATTGAATCGCCCGGCCACGGCCCTCAGAGCGCGGGCCAGCGCTCGCTGGACTGCACCTTCTTCTGTCAGTCCAAAGCCTTTTCTGGTGCGGAGGTTGTCAACCGGCATAAAGTGCCAACCCTTTTGGCGAATCATGGTATCGAATAGCGGCGCACCGATCTCTTCTACCCGCGACCAGTGCTCACCGACCGGCTCCGTAAGGGGATCCAGAGGTTCAGGAAGAATGCACTTCTGGCGCAGGAAAACGGAATGCGGCGTCACGCTTTCGCACTTTTAGATGCCGCGGGCGCCTCAGGGTGAAAGGAGCCGGGCAAATGACGACCGGGCGCAACGGATGAATTGGGCGACGAATGTTCCGCGACGAAATCGGCGGCAAAACCCGAGGACTGCGCATTCATCCCGTCCGGTTCGGGCTCAGAAAATCCGGTCGCATCGGGCTGGCTTTCGGGCGGCCTCTCGGGCGGGCACAAGTGAATTTTCGTGAGGAAGGGGGGGCGCATGTGGTTCTTCACATCGGTTCTATTGATGATGCTCATGTTGGCTCCATTCGTTCGGTTGCTCAACCGGAAGATGCTCGTCTGGAGCGAAGACTGGGATGCCGAAGGCGAGAAGGGAAAAACGGGCTGCTGTTTCAAGCATACGCTTGATGGAGCTTGCGCGCCGGTGGCCTTCATTTCAGCATGTCCTCGACTGGCATCTTCGAGATCGTCGATTGCGCGACCTCCGGGGTCCATTTGATGCGGAACTGGCGCCGATGCGGGGCATGTAAAACCAGCGTCGCCTGCATCGCAAGCACGGAAAATCCCGCGATGGCCAAGAAAAACCCGACCAACAACCAAACAGCGCCGCTGACCGTGAAATCACTGAGGAAGAGCAGAAAATCGTGCCAGCCCCGCGTCAGCGCATTGCTCAGCACGATATGCATTGCTTTCCTCCACGCACGGGTCTCATGGCAAACGTCACGCGCCTGAGAATTGACTTCGCCCCGGCGAAAATTTCCGGCAGCGAACTGAGCTTGCAGCAGATCGCTCTATCGGAATGCTCCCAGCAGGTAGCACACCAACACGATCACAAGGATTGTGCCCAGGCCGATGCCCGCACCTCCGCCTCTGCCCCATCTGCTGTATCCGTAGTAGCCTCCGCCCCCGCCGAAAACGAGCAGCAGAACGATAATGAGAATGATCAGCATCTTCTGTCTCCCTTCACTCCGGGCTCCCCCGGGTTGCGACTCTGATTCGATTGGGCGAAGCATCTATGGCGCGACGGTTCACCAATGGCCGCGCGAACTAAACCTGGACGGACTGCGTCGGACTCTGGGCGATTTCTTCTGTGTGCTTCAAGGCTTCGACGGAGTAGTCCAAAGCCTTTCTGGCAAGCTCCTGGGCGGACGCGTGATCGCCGGTACTATGCTCATGGGCAGCGGCTGCATGTGCGTAAGCTGCCTGTGTGTGAAGTTCCGCCAGATGCATCTCGTTGCTCTCGGTCATTGTCTGTTCCTGATTTCCGGGGAATACTACGACTTTCACATTCAAAGTTTTCTACAATGGATCAGAAAAAACTGAGCAATTGGAGACACACTCGACGGGGGACGAGCCCCCGGCGCCGCTTGCCAACTTCATGGCTATCCAAGAATGGCATTGATAGAGAATGTGGGGTCGCGACACGATTGGCCTTGTGAAACCGCTCGCAAGCGTGGTTCCTATTGCTCAGACACCCGCAAAGCCCCCGAGTAGAGTGATGCATGCGGCGCCGTCCAGGAGACCACACAAGCCGCACCCACGGAGGTGAAGCCAATGAATAGCAATCGAGTGAACGGTAAGGTCGATGAAGTGGTGGGAAGCATCAAACGAAAAGCGGGCAAGATAACCGGGGATACGCCGCTCCAAGTTAGGGGAATCGCCCAGCAGGTGAAGGGAAAAGCAGAAAGCACTCTCGGGAAAGCCCAGGATGTAGTGCGCGGAGCCAACCAGGAGTCCGGGGTACAACGGGGCCCGCGCAGGTAAGTGAAGCTACCCTCAGACGACGGCGGAAAAAGGCAAGGACGCATCATTCCTTTAGCTGCGCCAAAACGAAGCCCGCATGAACAAGCGGGGTCAATTGCCTGTTCGAGATGCTGTCCACTTGGCCCCGCTGGCGCCTGGGCAGCCATTAGGATGAGTTGAGTCAGGGTTTAATCCGAAGGGAATGCCCAACCCATCTGTTTTGCCGACGTCCGCCCCATCTCGCTGGATTCGAGCGCTGCTGAGGTCGCTTGGGCCTGGGATCATTACCGGCGCGGCCGATGACGACCCATCAGGCATTGCGACGTATTCCATCGCCGGTGCCCAGCTCGGAACCAAACTATTGTGGACTGCACTGCTGACATGGCCGCTGATGGCTGCCGTGCAAATGATGTGCGCCCGCATTGGCAAGGTCACGGGCCGGGGTCTGGCAGGAAATCTCAAGCAACGATTTCCCAGATGGTTGTTGCTCGCGGTCGTTATCGCTCTTTTGATCGCAAACACAATTAACATTGCCGCGGATCTGGCGGGAATGGCGGATGCGGCTTCGATGCTGTCGGGGATCAATTCCCGCTGGTTTGTCGTGGTGTTTGCCCTTCTGATCTCGTGGGCCACCATCCGGCTCGAATACCGGCAGATCGCAAGCGTGCTGAAGTGGATGGTTCTTGTACTCGTTGCCTACCCCATCACTGCGTTCGTTGTGGGAGCCGACTGGGGCCAGGTTCTGCGCGACACCCTGATCCCCTCCATGCCGCATGCCCGGAACGAATGGGCGACGCTGGTGGCGATCCTCGGCACCACAATCAGCCCCTACCTGTTTTTCTGGCAGGCAAGCGAGGAGGTTGAAGAGGAGAAGTCGGCAGGCCAATTTACGCTCGCCTCGCGCCGAGGCGCCACGCCGGAGGAACTCGAATTAAGAAATATCGATGTGGGTGTCGGCGCTTTTTTCTCGAATACGGTCATGTTCTTCATCATCCTGACCACCGCGATCACGCTCAACCGGCACGGAATCGTAAATATCGAAACCTCTCGGCAAGCGGCCGAGGCCCTGCGGCCCTTTGCTGGCAACTTCGCTGCGACCTTGTTCACACTTGGTGTCGTAGGAGTCGGTTTTCTTGCCATCCCCACACTTGCCGGATCGACCGCATATGGGTTCGCCGAGACTCTGGGATGGCGGCAGGGCTTGAACAAAAAACTAACGGGCGCTCGCTGGTTTTACGCTTTGATTCTGGGGTCGACGGGCATGGGAGTTGCGCTGGATTTTGTCGGGATCAACCCGGTGAGGGCGCTCTACTGGACTGCGGTCATCAACGGATTGCTGGCGCCCTTCCTTATGGTCGCAATCCTGATTGTGGCCGCGGACAAGAGGCTGATGCAGGGCCAGCCGAGCTCTCGCCTAGGATGGATTGTCGTGGCGATTGCGACCATAGCCATGTTCGCAGCCGGCATTGCGATGTTTGTGGTTTAAGCGAGTTCCGAACTTCCTGGCGAAGAGTGCGGACACCGCAGGCTACTTCAGTCCCGCAGGAGTTTGGTATTGATTGTTATTCTTGCCAGCTTCCCGGCGGCCTGAGCAAGCTGCTCTGGCCAGAATCGTGCACAATTGGAATCGAAGCGGGGGAAGCGCTCGCAGAAGATTGTTCCAGAGTGGGATTTCGAACGGGGCCTGCGGCCTTTTCCGCTCTTCCAGCGGGCTTGATTCGAGTCGCATCGGGTTGACTCGTCGGCGCTATCCTGCCCCGCCTCAAGGCTCGCCGGTCTGCGAAGTACTTCTCAACGTCGATTTTCTTGATCAGGGCCATTCGGCGCTCCCCCCGCTCTGTTCAGATCCCCTGCGGCACTTTGGGGCCGCAGGGGACACTGGGTTCGAGTCAGTTCAAGCTTCCAGTCGTCGCATTGGCCGGGCTTCCAATTGCGTCACCCGATACGAGCAGCTCCACTCTCCGGTTTTCTTGCCGCCCGGCAGAGTTATCGTTCGAGGCTACGGGCAAAGTATTGCCGAATCCCTGAGCAGTGACTGAGTTGGCAGATACACCCTCCTGCACCAGATAATCGCGAACGGACCCCGCGCGGTTCTCCGAGAGCTTCTGATTCATCTCATCGCCGCCAACATTGTCGGTGTATCCGCCGACTGCAATGTTGAGCCCTGGATATGCGAGCAGAATTCCGGAAACTTTCGCCAGTTTTTCCCGCGCGCCTGGCTTCAACGAATATCGCCCGGTGTCGAACAACACATCGGACATACTGATGATGAGTCCGCGTGCGGTGTCGCGCGTTTCAAGAATAGCGTTGAGTTGCACTGACAATTGCGCCCGCATGGCAGCTTTATCACGATCCGCCTGGTGTTCCTTGTCTTGCGCTTGCTGGGCCGCCAGTCGAGCTTGGTCGGCATCGGCTTGAGCAGCATTAACAGCCGCTGTGGATGCATTCTGGCTGGCGACCGCATCCGCCTGGGCCTTGGCCGTGGCGGCCTGGGCATCTGCTGTTGCTGCCTGAGCATTTGCTGCGGCTGTCTGAGCGTTGGCCGCATCGATTTGAGCCTGCTCCTTTTGGCGGATCGCGTTGTCAGCCTGGGACTGCGCCAGTGCCTGCGCATCCGCAGAAGCCTGGCGTTCGTTTTCCCTGCGAGCTTCTTCGATCTTCTTGACTGCTATTTCTCGCGCATCTTCCGCGGTCTGCACGGTCTCGCGGGACTCAGCGATCAACTGCTTCTGATTGGAGTTTCTTTCGATCGCGTATGCATCGGCGCGGTCCATCAACTGGGTAGCGTGCTGGAAGCTTTCACCGGCGTACTGCTCTGCGCCTTCAGATTTGGCGATGCGAACTGCATTGCGCGCTTCCAAAAACTCCAAGGGCAGCTTGGCGTCCAGAACCACGGGGTCGAACTTGTATCCGGTCGGGATATAACCACCACGCTCCATGAGTTCATATTTCGCATGGACCGCTTCGGATGATCCCTCCGTGTCGGCGCGGACAACATTCTCGAGCACGACGACATTGCTGGGTTGGCGAACGGCAAAATAGGGCTCCGCGGTGACGATCAGCGCGAATGCCTGGAGATTGGTGGTGGCAGTCAGTTTGCTGCGATCGTTGCCGCCGATCAATATTTCTCCGAGGTTGACCGCGTGGCCGTCGGGCGAGATCGCCCACATGACATAGGTCAAGTATTCGGTGCCAAAGGTCGTGGGGCTTTCGAGATTTCCAAAGGTCGCTTCGACTTCCAAGGTGCCGCGTTTGCTGCGCACTTTGACTTTTCCGTCGGCTGAAGGCAACAGATTGGTCCCGGCCAGATCCACGTCCGTCGCTCCGCCGCGATGTTGATAGTCAATCGCGTCGACGGAGCGGCTGGTCTCGTCCACGGTATAGGCAGACGCGGTGGCGCCTGAATTTTGCGGGCTGGCCTGAGCCAACGCGCTCAAGCTGAGTACACTTCCGATCACGAACCATAGCGTATGCTTCACGAGTTCTCCTGCAGTCACAAAACTGCCGTATTGCTTTGTTGTCTTACGTTGGCGGGCGAAACTGTGCCGGCTTTGATGGTGCGATCAGTCAACGCCCGACGCGGAATTGATGGAGGTGACCGAACACTCCATAGAGATTTGCGATCCATAAGACCAAAACAATAACAACCAGGCCGTTCAGGATCGATTTGACTTGACTCTGCATGGGGATGAACCTGTTGACCAGCCACAACAGGAGGCCTGCTGCAACGAGCGTGATGAGGACCGTGGTAAGTGGCATTTTGTGTTCTCCAGTCGATTCTTAGATGCTGTGCCGCAAGCATCTTCGAGAAGTTGCGAGCAATCGGCTCACTCTGCGTAAGAGCTTGAGAAAGGGGAGAACGATCACTCGACTTCGGCCCTATTCTTCCAAGTCAATGGAGAAATAGCTGAGCTATACTGCTCATCCGATCGAATGAAATGGAAAACAGCGGGCGGTGCAGTCCGGAGGCCTTCTATTTCTAGCCGCGGATGAAGTATCGTTTGTGGAGAGAGGATCGAATGCGCGCTGCAGAACTAATTGCTCCACAGACATTCCGGCTAACCGAAATGGAGATCGACGATCCAGGGCCGGGCGAAGTGCAGGTGAGGGTCGAAGCCGTGGGCGTGTGCGGGAGCGACATGCATGCCTACACGGAGGGTGCGGTCGGCGGCAATCCCAATGTGTACCCGATGCTGCTGGGACACGAGCCGGCAGGAAGAGTTGTGAAGGCAGGAGCGGGCGTGACGGGACTGGCTGTGGGTGACCGCGGGGCGCTGGAGCCGGCGCACTATTGCTACCACTGCGAGTTCTGCCTGAGCGGCCACCACAATGTGTGCGCGAATATTCGCTTTCTGAGCACGCCAGGTCATCCGGGGTTTTTTCGCGAACTGGTGAATTTGCCGGTGGCGAATTTTCAGCCGATCCCGGGCGGGATGTCGTACGGCGAAGCGGCTCTGGCCGAGCCGCTGGCAGTTGCGATCCATTCTTTACGCCTGGCGCAAATCGGCCGTGGCGAAACGGTTGCGGTGATCGGCGCAGGATCCATTGGGCTGCTGACCATTGCCGCGTTGCGAGCCACGCAGGCAGGACGCATCTGGGCGGTGGACCCGCTGGCGCATCGCCGCGAGCTGGCTCGCGGAATTGGCGCCGACGTCGTGCTCGAGCCCGGCGAAGCTGTCGAGGAGATTCTCCATTCGACAGGGCAGCGGGGCGTCGACTGCGCGATTGACTGCGCGGCAGGAGAAGAGACGACGAGCCAGGCTGCGCAGATGACGCGCAACGCAGGCCGCGTGGTGCTGACGGGGATTCATGCGACAGCGCATGTGCAGGTGGATGCGTCAACGATGCGGCGCAAGGAGCTGACGCTCTTCAACGTGCGCCGATCGAACCACGAGACGGAAGAGGCGCTGGAGTTGCTGGGGGCGCACGCGGCATGGTTTGCGCCACTGCTGACACATTCGAGAAACATGGACCGCATCGATGAGGCGTTCGCAATCGCCAGCCAGTATCGCGACGGCGTGGGGAAGATGATCGTCAGGCCGTAGGGCGCGCCTCAGAGAACGTTAGCGGCGCGGGATCAAAGAAGGTTACCGCTCAAAATGAATACAAAGCGAATACGGCGAGCGCTACGGCCATGAGGAAAGCGCAGACCCAGAAGCGCCAGTCGCGATGCATTCGATGCCAGTAAGGGCCAGGGTCTTGTTCACCGTGGTCGCCGCTATGTCCTTCGTGAAAATGCCGGTTTCCTGTCATATCACCCTTAGATGCATTGTCGCATCGCAAGCTATTTGTGGGTGAGTCTTGGCCGTGCACGGAGACACTCTTCAAAGACCTTGGCTTTGCTTCGCATCGATGAGGCGTTTGCGATTGCCAACCGATATCGTGATGGCCTGGGGAAGATGATCGTCAGGCAGTAAAGACGCCCTATCCCTAAATCGACCAATCAAACTCCCGGTCGCGGCTGATGCCCTTAGGACGGCCCGTCCGGAATAAATGCCTACGCTTTCCGCGTGAGCGCTCTCCACGCGAAGAAAAACAGAACAAAGAAGACCAGGTCGGCCCAGGCGAAGGGAATCCACAGCCGAGGCACATTGCCGAGGAGGTCGAACCAAAAGACGACGCCACAGTATGCGGCCTTGAGACCCATGCCGTAATGGATCAGTTCGAGGCGTCCGGCGGGATCGGCGGCAATGCGGAGGAACATGATGCCGAAAATGATCACCAGCAGCGCCGGGAAGTATACGTAGCCCCAGTGGTTGGGCGGAGTGACTCCCGCGATGCGAAAGATTTGCGGAGCGGCGATGACGGAAGCAAAGCCGAACACGAGATCGTAAATGCCGGCGACGACGAAAAGGAACTTGATCCATTTAGTGGACATGTTCGCCTCGAGGTTGTGATGGTTGGTTGCGAAGGTGAGCGATGTTGTTGCGACGAAAGTCAGAGCGGCGCTTTTGAGTGCATTCGTCGGAATAGATGCGGCTACCGAGCGTGCGCAGCCCCGCTTCGAGCTCGGCGACGGTCATTTTTGCGGGCTGGAAGTTGACGTCAAAAAGAGTGCAGAGCTCCCACGCCTCATCGCGAAGAATGCGGCCCTGGCTTTTGAGACGCGTGTAGAGCGGCGTGCCGGGAAAGGCGGTCTGAACGGTGATTTGCACGTCATAAAGGCCGCTCAACTGCACGAACTCCCAGATTTGATCGAACGATTCCGGGCCGGTTCCGTCGAGGCCGAGGATGAAGCAGCCATTTACGCGCACGCCGCGATCCTGAATCCTGCGAATGGCCTCGAGATAGGAATCGACTCGCTTGGCCTTCCAATTGGCTCGCTGCTCGATGCCGTCCACACCCGAAAAGGTGGTGCTTTCGAAGCCAATCAGGATTTCGGCGCAGCCCGCATCACGGAGCATGTCGAGAAGTTCATCGTCGTCGGCGACAGAAAGATCGGTCTCAGTAAACCAGCGGACGTCTTCGTCGGCAAGGGCTCGGAGGAGCTGTTTGGAGTGGGCCTTGTTGACGAAGGTATTGTCATCGGCAAATTCAACAAACGGCCGCTTCCAGAGCGCTTTAATGGCGTGAATCTCGGTGATGATGTGCTCGACGGGCTTGATTTTGTGCGTGGGAGAGATACGGATGGAGGCGGCGCAGAATTCGCAACGGAACGGGCAGCC
>Ga0181523_10002912_pt1 | contig 16035 bp, 14 predicted proteins | sample PEATcosm2014_Bin_43_FD_119752 | JGI IMG/M metagenome (GOLD analysis project Ga0181523, IMG submission 119752) | Peatland microbial communities from MTU Mesocosm Facility, Houghton, MI, USA - PEATcosm2014_Bin05_30_metaG | ecosystem: Environmental > Terrestrial > Soil > Wetlands > Peat | place...
ACTCCGTGGTGCTGAACGCGAAGGGGGACACTTGTGAGATGCAGGTCCAGACCGCCTACAGCGGGCTTATTCATAACGACGAGGGCGATTTCAAGAAGCGCGTTGATGAGTCCCTGGCCAAACAGCAGCCGGCTCCGCCCCCAAAACCTGATAGCGACAAGAAATAATATAGTGTGCGTGCCTCCCATGCCGGCTGTAGCTTCCGCCACGGCCCCATTCGGTCCGGCTTGGTAGAATCAAAGGGAAATGCTTTTGCCGTTTGTCCGCGAAATTTTCGCGGAGGTGGAACAATTACCTGCCTTCACGCGCGCCGCCTCCCACCTGCGGGAGAGCGCGGGGCGGATGAGTGTCACCGGACTGTCCGCAGCGGCCAAGGCGCTCATCGTTGTCTTATTGCGGCGCACGGTCGAGCGTCCGTTTGTGCTGGTGGTGGCCGACAACCGCGCCGCCGAAGAACTGCTGCCTGTGTTGCGCACGTTCTGCGAACTGACTGGAGCGGCGGATCCAGACTCCGTCGTCAGCCTCCCGGCCCGCGATGTGCTGCCCTTCCAGAATCTGTCGCCGCATCCCGAAATTCAGGAAGAACGTGCTACTGCGTTGTGGAAGATCGCGACGGGGCACGCTGCTATCGTAATTTCGCCGGTGACCGCGACCACTATCCTTCTTCGTTCCCCTGAGTACTATGCCGACTTGGCGCGGGTTCTGCGACGGGGTGAGATTTTCGACCTGGAAAAGCTGCTCGAGCACCTGAATACGGTTGGCTACAGTTCGACCGACGTGGTGGAGATGCCGGGCCAGTACGCGGCTCGCGGCGGCATTCTGGACGTGTATTCTCCCGAAGCGGACCGGCCGGTGCGCGTCGAATTTTTCGGGGATGAAATCGAGTCCATGCGTAAGTTCGATCCGGCGAGTCAGCGGTCTTCAAATCCAGTCGATGAAGCGTTGCTTCTACCGTTGACAGAAACGCCAGTTACGGAAGAATTGCTTGGTTCCATCAACGCGCGACTGTCGGGCAAACGCGTTACGGGATCGCCTGAGATTGTCGAGCAAGCAGCGCGCGACTCCGGTGCTGGCGTCTTTCCAGGGTGGGAGTTCTATGCTCCGGTGGCGGGCGCTGACCGCAGCATTTTCGGACTGCTTCCGGAGGCGCTAGTGATTCTTGACGAGCCCGAAGCGCTTTCGCAGGAACTCGACAAGGTCTGGGCCCGCATTGAAGAAGCGCACGAGCGGAGCGGCGTTGGAAGCCTGGTTCGTCCAGCCGATCTTTATCTGACGCCGGAAATCTGGCGGGAAAAGATCGCGGCGCTTCCCGGCGCCGATTTCGAATATCTGGCGGTGGCGCGTGAGGCTGGCGAGTCTCCAGAAAAAAGACCGGAAGCCGCTTTTCTTTCACAGCCCGCCACGCGCTTCCACGGCGCGGTTCCTGCGATGATCGAGCAGGTTCAGAAACTGGTCGGCGGCGGCATGCAAGTGATTCTTGCTGTCCCCAACACTGGAGAAGTCGAGCGGCTCGCCGACATGTTCACCGAATACAACGCTTCATATCGTCTGGGAAGCCGGACGCGAAGCGGAGAAAGCTATGCCGACGAAACTTCCTATTTTGCCGGAGACGTTCTCACCACCACGCTGTTAAGGGCTTATCTGCCCGACGGTTTTGTTTTACCGGAAGCACATCTCGCGATTTTTGGGGCACGCGATCTGTTCGACGAATCGGACCTGGTCGCGGCGCGCCCGCAACGGCAGAAATCGAAAGTCTCGGCCTTCCTCTCCGATTTCCGCGATTTGCAGGTCGGCGACTACGTCGTTCACGTAGAGCACGGCATCGGGCAGTATCAGGGTCTGAAGGAAATCAATCAGGGCGACGGCGCTGCGGAATTCATGCTGCTCGAGTACGCTGAAGCCGCGCGGCTCTATGTTCCACTTACACGGCTGGATCTGGTCCAGAAATATCGTTCGTCGGAGGGTGCCAAGCCTGTCCTGAATCACCTTGGCAGTGCCGCCTGGGGCAAGACCAAAGCGCGCGTGCGCAAGGCGATGAAAGACATGACAGATGAGTTGCTGAAACTCTATGCGCAGCGCCAGTCCGCGCGCGGCCACATCTTTCCGGCCGATACCGAGTGGATGAAGGAATTCGAAGATTCGTTCGAATACAACGAAACTGAAGACCAGGCGCAGGCCATCGCCGACGTGAAGCGCGACATGGAGTCGCAGCTCCCGATGGATCGCCTGTTGTGCGGCGACGTCGGTTATGGCAAAACGGAAGTTGCGATGCGCGCTGCCTTCAAGGCTCTCAGCGACAACAAGCAAGTCGCCGTGCTCGCGCCGACCACTGTGCTTGCATTCCAGCACCACGAAACTTTCAAGCAACGATTCGCGCCGTTTCCGCTGACGGTAGAGATGATCAGCCGCTTCCGGACGGCGAAGCAGATCAAGCAAATTTTGCAGCGAGTGGAAGCTGGCAAAGTGGATATCCTGATCGGCACCCACCGCCTGCTCTCCAAGGATGTGAAGTTCGCCGACCTCGGCCTGCTGGTGGTGGACGAAGAGCAGCGCTTCGGCGTTCGCCACAAGGAACGCATCAAGCAGATGCGTACGGAAGTCGACGTGCTGACAATGTCAGCAACGCCGATTCCGCGCACGCTGCATATGTCGCTGGTGGGGCTACGCGACATGAGCGTGATCGAAACGCCGCCCAAAGATCGCATGGCCATTCAGACGGTGGTTGCGAACTGGGACGAAAGGCTTATTCAGTCGGCGATCGAGCAGGAACTTGATCGCGGCGGCCAGGTTTATTTCGTCCACAATCGCATCGACACGATCTGGGAGATTGCGGCCAAGATTCAAGCCATGGCTCCGACGGCCCGCATTTCCGTGGGCCACGGGCAGATGGGCGAAGGGGAGTTGGAAAAAGTGATGCTGAAATTCATGCATCACGAAGCCGACATCCTGGTCTCAACCACGATTATCGAGAACGGCCTCGACATCCCGCTCTGCAATACGATCCTGATCAATCGTGCCGACCGGCTGGGCTTGTCGGAGCTTTATCAACTTCGAGGACGCGTGGGCCGCTCGAACCGGCGCGCCTATGCGTACCTGCTCTTGCCTGCCGAGATCGAGTTGACGCCGGTCGCGCGACGCCGTCTGGCCGCGCTGAAGGAATTCTCAGATCTCGGGGCAGGTTTTAAGATTGCTGCCCTTGATCTCGAACTGCGGGGCGCGGGTAATCTTCTGGGCGGGGAGCAAAGCGGCCACATCGAAGCGGTGGGATTCGAACTTTATACGCAGATGCTGGAACGCGCCGTCCGCGAGATGAAGGGTGAGGCAGGCGTTGAGGTCACGGAGATCCAGCTTAATCTTGGCCTGAACATCCGCATTCCTTCCGACTATATAAAAGAGGAGAACCAGCGCCTGCGGATGTACAAGCGAGTCGCTGGAGTTGAGACCGAATCGCAGTTGCACGACGTGCGCGCAGAGCTGATCGATCGCTACGGCGAGACGCCCAGGGCGGTTCGCAACTTGCTCGAGTACGCGGCGCTCAAACTGCAGGCGATGCGGGTCGGCGCAACCGCCATTGAGCGCAAGCGCGAATTCGTGAACATCAAGTTCAGCCAGACGGCTGCGATTGATCCGGGGAAGCTAGCGCGGTTTGTGGCGTCGCAGCGGGGAACGCAATTTACTCCGGACGGTGCACTGAAGTTCTCGATAAAGATCAGCAGCGCGGAGGGAATATTGCAGACGTTGCGCGATTTGCTGGAGGAGCTGGAAGCACGCGAAGAGGCAATGCGCCAGGTATAAACGCGAGCTGTACAATCGCTCGAAAAGGATCCGATGGACGAACGACGAACGAATAGCGACCGCCGCAAGGTCCGAAGAGTCCGCAAAGCGATCTTCCCCGCCGCCGGATTGGGCACGCGCTTTCTCCCAGCCACGAAAGCTCAGCCGAAAGAGATGCTGCCGCTGGTCGATAAGCCCATCATTCAGTATGGCGTGGAAGAGGCAGTGGCGGCGGGATGCGACCAGATCATCATGATCACTGGGCGCGGCAAGAGCGCGATCGAAGATCATTTCGACGTCAGCTACGAACTGGAGAAGATGCTCGAAGAAAAAGGCAAGTACGACTTGCTCAAGATCGTGCGCCAGATTTCGGACATGATCTACGTGGCTTATGTGCGTCAGAAGGAAGCGTTGGGTCTGGGACACGCGGTACTCACCGCTCGCGAATTGATTGGCGACGAACCTTTTGCCACGCTGCTGGCTGACGACGTCATTGATGCAAAAGTGCCGGTGCTTAAACAGTTGATGAATGTGTTCGATGAGACGAATTGTTCGGTGATCGCGACGCAAATTGTCGACGGGCCGGCAATTTCTTCATATGGAGTATTGAAGGCGAAGGAGGTCGCGGGTTCCGGCGGAAAACTCTACGAAGTTCTCGATCTTGTGGAAAAGCCCAAGCTCGCGGATGCGCCCTCAAATCTGGCGGTGATCGGGCGCTACATTCTGACGCCCACCGTTTTCGAAACGCTCTCTGACATCAAGCCGGGGGCGGGCGGCGAGTTGCAACTCACGGACGGGTTGCGCGGCCTGCTGCAGCGCGAAAAGATGTACGCCTACGTTTACGAAGGACGCCGTCACGATACCGGGGATAAACTCGGCTTTCTCAAAGCTACAGTCGAGTTTGCGCTGAAACGCGAGGATCTGGGCGGGGACTTTCGGGAGTACCTGAGAAATTTGAAGCTATGAGCGGTATTCGTTTGCCGTTTGGCTTAATCTTCCACCGTCGCTTTCAGCTTCTTTGATTTCTCTTCCACCCCGCGCGCAAGCTTCTCTTTGTGTTCTGCTAGTTTCTTCGCGATCGCAGCGTCCGCGAGCCCAAGTATCTGCGCGGCCAGGATTCCAGCATTAGTCGCCCCGGGCTTGCCGATGGCGACGGTTGCCACCGGAATACCGGCGGGCATTTGCACGGTTGCCAGCAGGGAATCCATGCCTTGCAGGGACGTGGAAGGGATGGGGACACCGATGACGGGCAAGGTCGTATGCGCTGCGATCACGCCCGCCAGGTGCGCGGCTCCGCCTGCGCCCGCGATGATCACGCGAATGCCGCGTCCGACGGCTTTGCGAGCATACTCTGCGGTGCGATCGGGCGAGCGATGGGCTGAGGTTACATCCATCTCGTAAGGGATGCCAAATTCCTCGAGCGCCTTTCCGGCTTCGCGCATGATCTCCAGGTCGGAGTCACTGCCCATCACGATTGAAACGAGTGGCTTGTTTTGCAATCTTATCCTCCTACGATGCTACGACGGAAACGAGCATAGGCCCACCCGACAATCAGCCCCACAGTGCCATACAGCCCCACATTGCATAGAATTATGAATCCATACACAAAAACTATGGTGCTCCATGGCTGTGGCGTTGGCCCTTCTAATCCCATAACCAAGATCGACGATGGACACAGCACGATTGCGACTCCCGAAATATCTCTTACAGCCAAAGCCAGTAGTAAAACCACAAGGGGTATGATTGCGCCGGTAAGCATAAACGCGAGTGCGATCTTGCGAAAGCTGCTGAGCGGTGCTCGGCTTAACAGCCAAATTATCGTCAGAATTACGTAAAGTGCTCCCGCGATGGCCGGAATCTGAATAAGCAATGGGAAGTACAACTGCACGGTATGGCCTCACACTCTCAATTGCATTTCGACTATTTCTTCAGCGCCCGCGCCGCGATATCCTTGCGATAGTGCGCGCCCTCGAAGCCGATCTTCGCGCACGCTTCATAGGCGCGCTGCACGGCCGTTTCCAAGTCCGCAGCCCGCGCGGTTACCCCCAGCACGCGTCCGCCGGAGGTATAGAAAGCTCCATCACGTTTCGACGTTCCGGCATGAAAGACTTTCACACCCTCCAGCTTCGCCGCATCCTCCAGACCGGTGATTTTCTTGCCCGCCTCGTAGGCTCCCGGATAGCCGCCCGAAGCCATCGCCACGCATACCGCCGCATCGTTCGACCACTTGAAATCGCCGTCGCTGGTGCGGCCGTCGATCGACGCCTCCATCGCCTCGACCAAGTCGCTTTCGAGGCGCATCAAAATGGGCTGGGTTTCCGGATCGCCGAAGCGGCAGTTGAATTCCAGCACCATGGGGCCGCGCGCGGTCATCATTAAGCCACAATAGAGAACGCCTTTATACTCCGCTCCTTCGGCCTTCATGCCGGCGACGACCGGGCGCGCGATGTGGGCGACGAGCCAGTCGCGCATCTGGTCATCGACGATGGTGCGTGTGGTGTAGGCGCCCATGCCACCGGTGTTCGGGCCGGTGTCGCCATCGCCGACGCGCTTGTGATCTTGCGCGGCGACCAGCGGCGCCACGCGCTCGCCGTCGCTCACGACCAGAAATGAGAGTTCATCGCCCTGCAGAAACTCTTCCAGCACCACCCGCAAACCGGCGTCTCCGAGCATCCTGCCGCTGAGCATTTCATTGGCTACGGTCGAGGCTTCGTCTTTGGTCTTGGCGATAACGACGCCCTTGCCGGCAGCCAGTCCGTCGGCCTTCACGACGATAGGAGTATGGAAGTGCGGTAGCGCATCGTGCACCTGTTGCGCCGAATCGCAGATCGCATAATGCGCGGTGGGAATGCGGTGGCGTTGCAAGAATTCTTTGGCAAAGCTCTTGCTGGTTTCAAGCTGGGCAGCGGCTCGGGTCGGACCGAATGTACGCCAGCCTCTTCGCGTGAATTCGTCCACCACGCCTAGCATCAGCGGCAATTCCGGCCCGACGATCGTGAGCTCGGGCTGAATCTGGTTCGCGAGCGCGATCATGGAGTCGAGGCTTTTTAAATCGACCGGAACGCACTCCGCCTCATCCGCGATCCCTCCGTTCCCCGGCGCGCAATAGATTTTCGTGACCCGCAGCGACTGCCGGAGCTTCCAAATCAAGGCGTGCTCGCGTCCGCCGCTGCCGATGACGAGGATCTTCATAGTCGAGACATTCAAGGGTAGGGGCGGGAGAAGATGATGTCAAACTGGGTGGGGCCTGGCGGCTGGAAAGCAGTCCAGAAAAAACCTCGGTTAACTGTGCTTAATGCTTCGTATAATAGGGTTCACGTGATCACAGTTTCCAAAGAAGACTACCTTAAGGCGATTCTCGAGGCCGAGAGTGAAGGGGAAAGCGTTATCTCGGCGACGCTCGCGCACTGGCTCAAAGTTTCGCCTCCAGCGGTAACGATGGCGGTGCGCCGACTGAAGAAAGACGGCTTAGTGCGGGTGAATACCGATGGACGCGTTCGGCTGACTGCCACCGGAAAGAAGATCGCTCGCAAGCTGACGGTTCGCCACCACCTGATCGAGCGCATGCTCGCCGAAATCTTCGAAATGGAATGGTTTAAGGTACACGACGAGGCGGAGCGTTTGGAACACGCGGTCTCGCCGGATTTCGAGGCCAGACTGCTGGCCAAACTTGGACGCGGGGTCGCGTGTCCGCACGGCAACCTTACTGAACTGGAGAGTCCTGCCAGTCGTCGCCGTCGCGGACTGCTGCTGCTGGCTCAGGCCGAACCAGGGCAGAATTTTCGGGTGAGCGGCATCTATGAACGCGATCGGCGCCTGCTTGAGTTTCTAGAACAGCGCGGCATTCGGCCTGGGGCCAAGGTTCATGTCGCGCACCGCAATTACGACAACACGCTGACCCTGGCCACGGGGGCTGGGCGGGTTTCCTTGGGCGTATCCGCCGCAGAGAAAGTGTGGGTAACGTCGGCGGATGGGAAAGACGTGTCCAAAGGCTGAGGGGCGGTCCATTCGCCGCGGCGGCCCCCAAGGGGCGCCATCTTAGAGGGGTTTCCAGCATCGCTAAAGCGATCCCTCGGGGACGAAGCTCGCGTTTTCCCGAAGATTGGCATTCATAAAAGTAATTAACCGTAGTTTATGTCCTAAGGTATACTTGCGCTAATTGGCCAGCGAGCGGCATCGCTCGGCTCCGTTCGAACCACATCAATTGAATGAAAGAAACAAAGACAGCATCGGAGCCGCGAGGATTAACCATACCCCGATCCAACGCCCTGAACGAGGACGCCCTGAACGATCAGCGAAAGCCTGGCAGCGACGTCGTCATCACCCATGAGGACATCGATCGAGCGCACGATCGCGAGCGGGTTTCAGAGATGCGGGCGCAGCACGGATTCCGGCCGCGATTGCGGTTGTTCTGGTTGCTCATTGGCCCCGGGATCCTGGTGATGCTTGGGGAGAACGACGGCCCTAGTATGGTGTCTTATGCCGCGACCGGGGCGCGGTTCGGGATTGGTTTCTTCGTACCATTCATCGCACTCACATTCCTCATGGCTTGCGTAGTACAGGAGATGACTGTGCGGCTGGGCGCGGCCACTCATCGTGGACACGCTGAGTTGATCTTCGATCGCTTTGGTCCGTTCTGGGGCTGGTTCTCGATGATCGACCTGATGGTGGGCAACTTTCTGACGTTGGTCACGGAGTTCATTGCCATCCGCGCCGGGCTGGGATTTTTCGGAGTGCGGCCGGCGGTTGCCGTCCTCGGGGCGCTGTTGGTCCTCTCTGTTGCGCTCATGACACACCGGTACTGGACGTGGGAGCGGATCATTCTGGGCGCTGCAATGTTCAATCTAATGTTTGTGCCGGTGGCGCTGATGACGCATCCGCACTGGGGGACGGTGGGGCGCGCGCTAGTAACCGGGAGACCGCTGCCCGGCGGGCTCACGCAGGAGACGGTTCTAGTCTTGCTGGCCGACATCGGAGCGACCGTCACACCGTGGATGCTGTTCTTTCAGCAAAGCGCGATTGCGGATAAAGGGCTCACCACGCGGGACATCCGCTTCGGGCGCGTGGACACAGTGCTGGGAGCGGCTTTAGCGACAGTCGCCGCGCTGGCGACGATGCTGGCGACGGCTCCGCTGTTCATGCACCATATGTCGGCGGCGAACTTCGAAGCCGCCGAATTCGCTCAGGCACTGCAGCCGTTTGTAGGACACTGGGGTGCGGCGCTTTTCGCGCTGGGTATCTTCGAGGCGGGGATGGTTGCGGCAATTACGATTTCGACTTCATCCGCGTACGCGTTCGGAGAGGTCGCGCGCCGTCCGCACAGTTTGAATCTGCCTTTCAAGCAGGGGAGGGCCTTCTATCTCGTTCTGCTGGTCGAGGCTGCGGCTGCTGCGGGGCTGGTCTTGATCCCGGGAATTCCGCTCGTGTACATCGTGCTGCTGGTGAACGTGATCGCAGTGCTGGCCATGCCTCCAGCGCTGCTCTTCCTTTATATGCTGGTCAACGACCGGGAGATCATGGGCGCGCTGGTGAGTCCACTGTGGGCGAATGTGCTGGCGCTCGGGGTTGTGATCGTGTTGATCGGCGCCGGTCTCTTGTTTGGAGTGAGTGTGATTGCGCCAAATGCGCTGGCGCTGGTGGGAGGCAAATAGAATGGTAAAGGAATTCAACGCCGCAGCTGGTGCCGAAGTAAGCGCTGAAGTGAGCCGCGAGGAGTTCACCTCGGTGATGACGGCGTTGGAGCCCGACCAGATCGTTTCCACCAAGGAGCACCATCATTGTCCGCGGCGGCGGCTCACGCGGACCGAGATGCTGCTTTTTTGGGCGCTGCGGATTTACTTGGTGTTCATGGTCGGCGTGGTGGTCTATCAGATTTGGACGAGTGTGCGGTAGAGCGGGTCGTTTTATCAGCGCGGGTTGCTGTCCTTCAGTTGCAACAGGTCCCATTGATTGCCGTACAGGTCCTCGAAGACTGCGACTATTCCGTAGGGTTCCTCGCGCGGCGGCCGGGTAAACTTTACTTTGCGCGCGATCATTTCATCGTAGTCACGCCAGAAATCGTCGGTATGCAGAAAGAGAAAAACTCGTCCACCGGTTTGGTTGCCGATGCGACTCGCTTGTGCGGGCGTCGCTGCCCGGGCTAGAAGCAAGGTTGTGCCCTGAGAGCCCGGTGGGGCGATCAGTACCCAGCGCTTGTCTTCGCTCAGACGAGTATCTTCGACTACTCTGAAGTTGAGCGTGCGAGTGAAGAAGGCCAGCGCTTCGTCGTAATCGCGGACTACCAGCGCGACATGGCCCAAGGTCTGCATCCTTGCCGGCTTATACTTTATCTCAATTCGGGTGGTGTTCCGCGTCTTGCTGCTGGAGGCCGAGCTGCGCACGGCTGTGGGTCCGGGGGCGGCTGTCCCTACGCGAGCCTTCGAAACCAATTACAATATTAGGGTTCCGAGTCTGCATGGCGCTCCCGGTGTGTCCTGGAGCTTATAAAGGAAGGCAATCATGTCATCGAATAGTTTTGGCGCCCGCGCAACTTTCAAAGTCGGCAAGAAAGAATACGAACTCTACCGGCTCGACGCTCTCGACAAACAGGGCATTTCCACTCGGCATTTGCCGTTTTCGTTGCGCATTCTGCTCGAGAACCTGCTGCGCACTGAAGACGGGCGCAACGTGACGCAGGGTGAAATTCGTGCGCTCGCGGCGTGGAACAAGAATTCGAAGCCGGAAAAGGAAATCGCTTTCACGCCCAGCCGCGTTTTGTTGCAGGATTTCACCGGTGTCCCTGCAGTGGTCGATCTTGCCGCCATGCGCGACGCCATGAAGCGCCTAGGTGGAGATCCCAAGCTCATCAATCCGCTGCAGCCTGCGGAGTTAGTCATCGACCATTCGGTGCAGGTCGACGAATTCGGTTCGCCCAGTGCGTTCGACGTGAACGCGCTGCTTGAATTCCAGCGGAACAAAGAACGCTATGCGTTTCTGCGCTGGGGACAGACCGGCTTTCGCAATCTCGCCATCGTGCCGCCGGACACCGGTATCGTCCACCAGGTGAACCTCGAATACCTGGCGCGCGTGGTCTTTGTGCATCAAGAAGCCGAAGGCGGCAAGCGCACAGCGTATCCCGATACGCTCGTCGGCACCGACTCGCACACCACCATGATCAATGGACTTGGTGTGTTGGGCTGGGGAGTGGGCGGCATTGAGGCCGAGGCGGCCATGCTGGGTCAACCTGTCTCCATGCTGATCCCCCTCGTCGTCGGCGTGAAACTCACCGGACGCCTGCGCGAAGGCGCCACGGCAACCGATCTCGTTCTTACGATCACCGAGTTGCTGCGCAAGCACGGCGTGGTCGGCAAGTTTGTCGAGTACTTTGGCCCCGGCCTGCAAGACCTGCCGCTCGCCGATCGCGCCACCATCGCCAACATGGCTCCCGAATATGGCGCCACCTGCGGCATCTTTCCGATCGACAAAGAAAGCGTGCGCTACCTGAAACTCACGGGCCGCAGTGAGGAGCAGATCGCACTGGTCGAAGCGTACGCGCGCGAGCAGGGACTTTTTCACGATGCGAAAACACCCGAAGCCGAGTACTCCGAGCTGCTGAGTCTTGATCTCGCCACCGTCGAATCGAGTCTTGCTGGACCGAAGCGGCCGCAGGATCGAGTCGTCCTGTCGAAAGCGGGGGAGTCGTTCGAGAAAGCTTTGCCCAGCTTAATCAAAGCTACGAAAGGCGAGCCGAAAGTTCCCGTCAACGGGCACCTGCACCACGGCAGCGTGGTGATTGCCGCGATCACGAGTTGCACGAACACGTCGAACCCGTCCGTGATGTTGGCGGCCGGGCTGCTGGCGAAGAAGGCCGTGGAGCGCGGCCTCGAAGTCCCTGTGACCGTGAAAACTTCGCTTGCCCCCGGATCGAAAGTTGTCCTCGACTATCTGGAAAAGGCTGGCCTGATGCCGTATCTGGAGAAGCTGAGGTTCCACATTGTCGGCTACGGCTGCACCACCTGCATCGGAAACTCCGGCCCATTGCCGGTGGAAGTTTCGAAGGAAATCGACGACAAGAATCTGGTCGTCGCTTCGGTGCTCTCCGGCAATCGCAACTTTGAGGGCCGGATCAATTCCGAAGTCCGCGCCAACTACCTGATGTCGCCGCCGCTGGTGGTGGCGTTCGCGCTCGCGGGACGCATCGACGTTGATCTGCGCAAGGATCCCGTCGGAAAAGGCAAAGACGGCAAGCCCGTGTACCTCGCCGACATCTGGCCTTCACAGCAGGAAGTTGAACAGGCGATGGCAAGCGCGATTACCTCGGAGATGTTCCGCAAGAGCTATGGCGAGGTGTACGCGGGAGACGAGCGCTGGCGCGGGCTGCCCGTTCCCAAGGGCGAGACTTATGCCTGGGAGAAAGATTCAACCTACATTCGTCAGGCGCCATATTTCGATGACATGATGCTTAAGCCGTCCGCGGTTGAGGACATCAAAGGCGCGCGTGTACTCGCGGTGCTCGGTGATAGCGTGACCACTGACCACATTTCACCCGCGGGATCCATTAAAAAAGACGGACCTGCCGGAAAGTATTTGATTGCGCATGGCGTCCAACCGGCGGATTTCAATTCCTACGGATCGCGCCGCGGCAATCACGAAGTCATGGTGCGCGGCACGTTCGCCAATGTCCGCCTGCGCAATAAGATGGTCAACACCGAGGGCGGATTCACGCGCCACTTGCCCGATGGCGCGGAAATGTCGATCTTCGACGCGTCCGAAAAGTACCATACCGAAAAAATGCCGCTCGTGATTCTTGCGGGGAAGGAATATGGCTCGGGATCTTCGCGCGACTGGGCGGCCAAGGGACCGCGGTTGCTCGGCGTCCGCGCCGTGATTGCGGAAAGCTACGAACGTATTCACCGATCCAACCTGGTCGGCATGGGCATTCTCCCCCTGCAGTTTCTGCCCGGAGAAAATGCCGAGAAGCTGAAGTTGACCGGCGACGAGGTCTTCGAGATCGCGGGCATTCGCGATGTGGTTGAGAAATTTTCTTCTGGCCGCAAGATCACGGTGCGGGTGAAGGGCGGGAAGACGACGGAATTTCAGGCTGCCGAATTTCAAGCGATCGTTCGCATCGATACTCCCCAGGAAGCTCTCTACTATGCCAATGGAGGCATCCTGCAGTACGTGCTGCGGCAGTTGCTGGCTGGAAAGGCGCAACCGGAGGCGGTGATGGCGTAGCTCAGGGGTTTCTGATTTCGAGGACGTTCGGCGCCGGTGAAGCGATGCTCTGATACGAACCTGCCACGGCCCGATGATTCAGGAGCCTCTGCCGAACTCTGCTCGGCTGTCCCTACGCGGTGCTTGCTGCTTGCGTGCTAATCTCAAATTCCCATGCCCGTCACAGCTCAATATATCCCTGCCGCTTATAGCCTGACCGCAGTCGGTGTCTGGGGCGCGAGTGATTTTTTGGGTGGTGTGGGTGCGCGGCGGGTGAACGCGTTTCTATTCACAGCTATCGTGCACATCAGCGGGTTGGTCGTGATCGGCGCGCTCGCGCTGATCGCGCGCGAGCCATTTCTAGCCAACACAAGCGTAGTCTGGTCGTTGATTTCTGGGGCGGTCGGCGGAATGGCTCTGGCCTTGTTCTACCGTTCATTGGCCGGCGGAAAGATGGGTCTGGTTGCGCCGGTAGCGGCCGTTTTGGGCGCGGCGATTCCCACACTCGTCACCGCCTTTGCGGAGGGCTTTCCCGGCTATCGGCATGTGCTCGGTTTCATTCTCGCCGGAATCGGCGTCTGGCTCATCTCACGGACCGAAGACGATGCCGGCCGTCCCGAAGGCCTGGGCATGGCTGTTCTGGCCGGAATCGGCTTCGCTGGGTTCTACCTGTGCGTACACCAGGCTGGCAATTCGTCTCCTTTATGGATCGCCGCCTGTTCGCGATCCGGGGCCTTGTTGGTCACGGGCAGTATCGTTCTGTTCGGAAGACACCTCCGCGCGGTACCCACGCCGGTGCTGGGCATTGCCGTAGTTGCCGGAATTCTCGACATCACGGGCAGCGCCGTCTTCATCCGCGCATCTCAAATCGGGCGCCTGGACGACGCGGTCGTGCTCAGCTCGCTCTACCCCGCCATCACCGTTCTGCTGGCTCGTGTTTTTCTGCACGAGCATTTCAGCCGGGCGCGGACGATTGGCATGGTTGCGGCGCTGGCGGCTGTGCCGATGATCGCGGGATGAAAAAATAAGGCCTTGTTCCAAATTCTGGAATGTGGAATGTGCTTAAGGATGTACGCTCGGCAGCAGATTGTTGGGAGAAGGTGATCCGTGGCTCTTGTAGAGGTTCGCAAGCTTACCAAGGTTTTCGCTCTCACTGAATCTGCCTTCGGCAGCCGCCGCTCGGGCGAAGTACGCGCCGTGGACGATGTGTCACTCGACATTCGCGAAGGCGAGACGCTGGGCTTGGTGGGCGAGTCCGGCTCTGGCAAGAGCACGCTTGGACGCCTCATCCTCCGTCTCATCGAGCCTACTTCGGGCATGATCCAGTTCGATGGCATCGATCTGCTGAGGGCCAGGGGCTCCGAAGTACGCCGTCTTCGCCGCGACATGCAGATCATCTTCCAGGACCCGTTCGGTTCGCTCGACCCGCGCTACCGCGTGGAGGACGTGATCGCCGAGCCGCTGATTCTCCATCCGAGAATCATCGACGAAAGCCTCGGCCGCGCTGCCCGTCGCCAGCGCGTTCGGGAACTCTTGCGTGCCGTGGGGATGGATGAATCCGCCATGCCCCGCTACCCGCACGAGTTTTCGGGAGGACAGCGGCAGCGCATCGGAATTGCCCGCGCTCTGGCTCTGCGGCCGAAATTTATTGTCGCCGATGAGCCGGTTTCGGCTCTCGACGTCAGCGTCGGAGCGCAGATCGTGAATCTTCTGCAGCAACTCCAGCGCGATTTCGGCCTCACTTATCTGTTCATCTCGCACTCCATGCCGGTGGTGCGCTACCTCTCGACCCGCATTGCGGTGATGTATCGTGGCAAAATCGTCGAGATCGGAAGCGCGGAGCAGATCACTGCTCAACCGCAGCACGATTACACTCGCAGATTGCTGGCGGCGACGCCGGAGTTGGCTGCCTCGTAATATTCCATAGCTTCCTGTTGTCCTTCCGAGGAAAGAAAACTACAATCTCCTCCTGTCTGGAGAAGATATGGCGACCAATCCTTCCGCGCCCCTGCACCCGCAGCAGCCACCGCAGCTATCTCAGGAACCAGCGCCGCTGTCTGAAGGGCAACGCCTAGCCTACACATTCTTTGCGCCCAGCAAGGCTTTCACCGATCTCCGCAGGAACGCTAGTTGGTGGGCGCCGTTCCTGATCATTGCGGTCGTTTCCTGGACTTTTATCTATGTCGTAGATCAGAAGGTTGGCTTTCGCAAGGTGGTGGAGAATCAGATCCAGTTGCAACCCAAGCAGGCCGATCGCATTGAGCGCTTGCCGGCCGATCAACGCCAAAAGGTCATGCAGCAGCAGGTCACGGTTACCAAGATAATCTCCTACGCTGTTCCCGTCATTGCGCTCTCGTTGTATGCGATCTTCGCCGCAGTTCTATTGGCCACGCTCAATTTTGGCGCGGGCGCTGAGTTGAAATACAAGACCATGTTTGCTTTGATTGTCTATACCCGGCTGCCGATGCTGCTGATGCCGCTGCTGGCGATGCTGTCGCTTCTGGCAGGAGTCAGCAGCGATGGGTTTAACATTGAGAACCCGGTGGCTACCAATGCCGGATATTTTGTTGGCCCAGACGGCTCTCCCGTGCTGCGGGCGCTGTTGTCACCGTTTGATGTCTTCACTATCTGGACATTAGTCCTGACCGCCATCGGCATCGCTTGCATCAGCAAGGTCAAACGCGGCACGGCGTTCGCCGTGGTGTTTGGCTGGTTCGCCGTCGTGGTGTTGGGTAGGATTGCCCTTGCCCTGGCAACTTCCTGAGCTGTGACAAAAGTCATCGCTTTCATGGTTGGTCCGATACTAGTCTCTGCGGTTACCTATCCGGAGGGTCTATGCGCCGTTTCCTTCTCCTATCAGCTTTATGTGTGGTGATCAGTTCTCTACTATTTGCCCAATCCGCGAACCCCGCTGCGTCCTGCATTGAGTGCCACGGCAAGCAAACCCCCAACATCGTTTCCGACTGGAAGCTGAGCAAGCACAGCCAGATGGAAGTGACCTGCGTTGTCTGCCACGGCGATCAACACCAGTCGGCGACCGACGTGTCGAAGGTGAAGATCCCCACGCCT